>SDBV01013129.1_pt1 | contig 10569 bp, 10 predicted proteins | sample 2277081 | NCBI WGS metagenome assembly SDBV01 (sample SAMN10402039, study PRJNA504765) | marine sediment metagenome | isolation source: marine sediment core GS10_PC15, 223 cmbsf | place: Arctic Ocean: Southern Knipovich Ridge | collected 2010
ATAAAAATATATGTGTTAAGAACATAATTAAAACTGTCACGTGTCGTGTTTTCTTTTCTAATATTAAATAGCAGAAAAACCTCTTTTCTAATAATACCAAGTGATTAGGAGCTTAAATTGGTTGTTTACTTAATTGAATAATAACAATATATGTGTTTGAAACATAATTAATACCGTCGAAGCTCGTTTTTTGTTTTTCTAATATTAAATAATATAATTATATTTTACGTTTAATAACATTTTTTTTAATTAATAACAGCTATCTTCTTCCTTAATATTCCATCTTTTGTCTGTATATTCAAATAATAAACCCCACCTTTATATCCGGACAAGTCAATTTTTATTTTTTGTGCTTTCAGTTCTTTTTCTTCTTTGTATATAATATTTCCCCAAGTGTGTTGAATAAAGTTAATTTTTCTATTTTACTGGTGTTGCCTGTAAATTCAATGTAGAGTTTGTCGTTTGCGGGGTTGGGGTAGATTCTAATCTTATCGGATAAGTATTGAATGTTTTAATTTTATGCCACAAAAGCACTAAAACACTAAATCCCACTAATATTTTTTGGTGAAATTTTGTATTCAGACTCTTCCAGGTTTTTTCCGCCGACTGCGGATCCGCCTCTGGCGGACAAACTCTGGAAGGTCAATTGGAAGAACAAAAACAATATCAAATTAATTAAACACAAAGAACAAAGCACAAAGTACAAAGTAAATTCAATCATAATAATTCTTTGCGTTCTTGGCGTCTTTGCGAGAGAAATTAACGACAAATCCTATTTATTTCACCATTTTCAGAAGGTCGTTAAAAAATATCTTCTCATCGACAGCACGCTCCATAATCATATTGCTTAATTCCTTTAAACGATTCTGTCCTAAATCTCTGTTTTTTCCTATTCTGGCTGCAAAAATAGAAATCTCCCGCCATTTATCACCAATTTCCATCATTCTTTTAGACATTTCCTGCAATCCGGGATTATTCAAAATTTCTGCTGCTTGCTGCAAAAAAGTAGCATATATAAAGCGAAATCCTGCACCGCCGGTGCCCTGGTCTTCTAACAAAATACTAATTTTCATAATTTCATGAGAAAGGTGTTCTGTATCGCGTGCATATTCAGACCATTTAATAACTTTTTTGGCAAAACGTTGTATTCCTTTAACGCCAATGAAAGGGATTGGTAATTTCACCATATTAAACGCCGCCTTTTTAATACCTTTTGTTATGGCGTTCTGAAGGTTAATATCTTCGGGAATAGTTTCGGTATAAAACAAAAATCCTTTAGGAGCCATAAAGCCCCGTGCAAAGCGTGCCTTTTGAAGAGTTTCACTTTCTATTTCGGTTATTTGTGGATAATAACAATCACTGATAATATATTTTGTGCCTTTTTTCCCGATTATAATGATGAAATGAACATTTATATGAACTCTTTGCCACGAAGGAAGATAATCCATAAAGAAAAAATCAACCTGAACAGCAACAGGAATATTGTTATCAAGCAACCGGTCTAATTCCTTTTCACCTTCAAGCGGGTTGCGAAACTTTGCAGTTTTAAATTTTACACCCACTCGTTTTGCAATATTTTTACGCATTTGACCTGGTCTGTTCCTCAAAATAATAGTAGGAAATGTGAAATTAGGACTTTTAAAATATCCGAAGAAAATTCCACTGGCAATGCCGAAAACCATTGGTTCTGATATTTCCAGACCTGCATGATTTAAAAGCGCAGTAACAGTTCCTGACTCGCAATGTGCTGCCATTTTATGTTTGAAAGGAATATCACTCATTATACTATTACTTTTTAAAAACTTGTTTTTCTAGCAAGTTTTCTATTAAAACGAGATTTATGTATTTTATTATCAGCAAGTTGGCAGTAGGCAATTGACAGTAGGCAACGTAGAAAATTTTTGCCAACTGCATACTGTCAACTGCCAACTTTTACCGATTAACATAAAAAAATTACTTTAACTAATATTTATTTTTGTTTGTAGCCTCGAGCTACGTTAAGAATAATTCAGATTAGTAACAACAACAAAAGGATTTTTAGTTTTTATCTGCTCTATTATCATTTTTTTATTATTATTTTCCTGCTTAAAATGCGATTTCCAGTATTTATCCTGCCTTGTAATAATAATCTGAAACATATTTGCTACAGGTATATTGAAAACATCAGCATAACGTTTTAGTAAAGAAAGTTTTATTTTTTGAAAATAAACAGGTATAAAATGTTTTTTTACCTTTCTTTTAGAAATTTTTACTCGTGAAGCTAATTCAGCAGGGCTTAATTCTTCAAGTGTCATATAATAAAAAACGGGGCTAATTTCCCCTTCCTTTAACTTATGCACAAGGGATTCTTCAAGGTTTCCCTGTTTAAGCCAAAAATCATCAAGATAATTCTTTGTTATATATGAGCCTGTCTGCATAGGACCATAAGTTCCATCCTTTTTCTCAACATACATAATACATTGTTGTTGTATGAAATCAATATGAGCATCTTTTTCTTTCATCAGTTTAAATTTTAGACACTAATTAACACTAATTTAAATTGGCAATTTGTTTTTTTTTGCCAACTGCCTATTGCCCACTGCCAACTTGTATGTTAACAGTTAACATCAACAAAATTATCGTTAACATGCCTGTCCCGTACCGATAGGTCGGGGTTATCAATAACGATTTTTCAAGTGCCTAGTTCCGTTTCACAAAACTAAACATTGATATTATTAGTGCTATACAAAAGAATAAAATTAATCGTATAACATTAGGCATAATTGACACCATACTGCCTTCGCGAACAAAGATATCAATAAAACCATCAATTCCCCATCGTATAGGTGAAATAATGCTGATAATCTTTAATGATTCAGGCATCAGATAAACGGGTAAAAATGTACCGCCAAGTATAGCTAATATAATAATCATAACCGAGCCAAACATTGATGCTTGTGCATGTGTAGTAGCCAGAGTTCCGACAATAAGTCCAAATCCAATTGCAGCAAGAGCCGAAGATAAGCTCATAACAATAATGGCTCCATAATGAGAGCCCATTTCAAGTGTTGGCATCCCGAAGAAGGCAGGTAAAATCAAAATCCCGACCAGTATCATAAGCACAAATTGTATTAAGCAAACCATAGTATAGACTATAGTTTTTCCTGATAAAAGTGTAAAATATGAAACCGGTAATGTTCTTAAACGATTATATGCTCCCTGATTTCTTTCTGATATTAAGCTCCCTGAAAGCGGGATAACAATAAAAAACATAGCAAATAAAGCAAACGCCGGTACATTCTTTTGAACTACTGTTGGTTTTATAATTGCTGTTTTGCTCTTTGCAAATATCTCTTTCACCATAATTAGACTTTCAGATTTCCAGGGGAAAGAGATATTAAATTTAAGATTTTCAGGAGCATACTGACCCATAGATTGTTTGAGCTGATTATTTAACCGGTCAGGTAATATTTTTTTAAAACTATCCATCATTATTTTAATTTCGGCATTTTGCACTAATCTTTTGAGTGAATTAGCAACAGAATTTCTGTAAGAATCGCGAATAGTAGGGTCAAAATAAATAATAACATAATTAGAAATAGTTTCATTATTTGACAATGAATCTTCAATCAGAATCTTTGCTCTTTTAATTGCTTTTTTTGTAGCGTCTTTAGGAATAATAATTCCTATCTGGAAGTCGCCTTTAGCAATTGCATTTTTTGCTTGTAGCTCATTGATTTTATTTCCTTGTGATTTTTTCCTGATTTCAAAATATTCTGAATTTTTTAGTCCTTTTTCTATTGTTTGGCTAAGTATTGATTTGTCGTTATCTACAAAGAGTATAGTAATTTTTGATTCATTAATTCTGCGGAAAGCATTTTCTTGAGTAATAGTAATAATTATTATCAAAAACACAGGCATAACAAAAAGAATAGTAAGCCCGGGAATATCTCTCACAAGCAATAATAATTCTTTTCGTATGGTTGATAATAGTTTTTTCATTAGAAAGTATTTTATTAATTAATTGAATCTTATATGGTTAAATTGTTAAACAATTCAATAAAGGCATAATGAAACAATAAGACAGGATAACCATATAACAATTTAACAATTTAACCATTATTCCATTATTCCTTATTGAGACATTCCCGTTAAAAGCGGCTTTAATTCATATTTCAACATTTGAAATAATTTAGTCTCTTAATTCCTTACCTGTTAATTTTAGAAAAACCTGTCCAAGGTCGCAGCAATCCAAAGTATTATTGATAAGTTCTGAGGGCGAGCCTTCGGCAATAATATTTCCATCATCTATAATTGTAATTCTTGAACAGAGATTTTCAGCTTCTTTCATATAATGGGTTGTATAAATCATTGTTGTACCGGAATTATTAAGTTTTTTTAAATATTCAAAAATAAGATTTCTTGATTGAGCATCAACACCTAAGGTTGGTTCGTCTAAAAAGAGTATATCGGGATTATGAATAAGACCTGTAATTAAATTTGCCCGTCGTCTTATTCCTTCTGAACAGTTAGATATTAGCTTATTAGAATGTTTTATAAGCCCGACTATAGATAAACATTCATCCATTCTTTTTTTTAATGAACTTCCATTTAATCCGTGCATCTGCCCGAAGAATCGTAAATTTTCCCTTACCGTAAGGCTTTGATATAGTGCAATGTGTTGTGGCACTAATCCAATAAATTTTGCTATTTTTTTTGGCAAACGGCGAACATCTATATTATTTACTGTAACTTCACCTTGAGTAATAGTAAGAAGCCCGCACAAAATAGAAATTAAGGTTGTTTTGCCTGCTGCATTAGGACCAAGTAATCCAAACAGCTCTCCTTGATGAATTGAAAGATTAATATTGTTAAGAGCTGGTTCGTATGTTCTTCTATAAACCTTTTTTAGATTTTTTACATCAATTACAGGCATGGATAGGTAATTAAATTATTAGGCTCTTAAAATTTCATTATTGACAACATGTTAACGATAATTTTGTTGATATTAACAGACAAGTTGGCAGTTGGCAATTGGCGGACGAAAAATTGATACTAATTGCCTACTGCCAACTTTTTGTTGCCGACTACCGACAGACCTTCCAGAGTTTGAAAAACCTGGAAGAGTCTGAATACAAAGTACCAAAAACAAAGTACAAAGTACAACGGACAAATAATTTATCCCGTTGGATGTTATCCTACGGGATTAGCTTTATGAACAGTTACAAAAATTAAAAGTATAAAGTATTTTTATTTAGATACTTTTTAATTTTGATAAAAATGCAAAGATAGTATTATTGTAAAAATTCTATATCTTTATATTTAGTTGTAAATTTTTATTCAAAAATTATGAAAATTATTGATGTTACCAATAGAAAAACACGAAAAATGTTCAGCCAGGATGCAGAACATAAACGCTCGGTAATTATTCCTGTTGATACAAAAGAAAAAGCATTAAAAAAAGAATAAAAAATTTTATTCTTTTAAGAAAAATTTATAATTTTGCCCTAAATTTTTACAGGAAAAATTAAAAGATTAAAAAAATGAAAAAAGAAATACATCCAAAAAATTACCGTCTTGTTGCGTTTAGAGATATGTCTAATGAACATACTATTATAACTAAATCAACTGCACAAACTAAAGATACTATTGAAATTGATGGTACTGAGTATCCATTGGTTAAGTTAGAAATTTCAAATACTTCTCACCCGTTTTATACAGGTAAGATGAAGTTAGTTGATACAGCAGGTCGTGTAGATAAGTTTAGAAGCAGGTATCAGAAACACCTTGATAAAAAGAAAAAATAATTCATTATTGAATAAAAAGCACTACAAATAAACCTGCGGTTAAAGAACACTCTCAGAAATTTCTGTAGTTTAACATTTAAAAAATCTCTATACATATTTGTTAAAAAAATCAAAAGTAAATATAAAAATGAGTAATGAAGTAGAATTATCAGTAGTGATGCCTTGTTTGGATGAATCTGAAACATTAGCTACTTGTATTAGAAAAGCAAAGAAGTTCTTTAAAGATAATAATATAGCAGGAGAGGTAATTGTTGCTGATAATGGAAGCACTGATGGTTCCCAAGAAATTACTATTTCAGAAGGTGCAGTTTTAGTTAATGTAGAGGAAAAGGGTTATGGGAGCGCTATTTGGGATGGTATTCAACATGCAAAAGGTAAATATATTATAATGGGTGATTCTGATGATAGTTATGATTTTCTGAATTTATACAAATTTGTTGAGAATTTAAGGGATGGCTATGATTTGGTTATGGGAAATAGATTTAAAGGAGGGGTAAAAAAAGGAGCAATGCCATTTCTTCATCGTTATATTGGAAATCCAGTGTTGTCCTTTATTGGAAGATTATTTTTTAAAACTAAAATCGGAGATTTTCATTGTGGTTTAAGAGGTTTTAGTAAAGAAGCTGTTATGAAAATGGGTTTAAGAACGAAAGGAATGGAATTTGCTTCTGAAATTGTCGTAAAAGCATCTTTATTAAATATGAAAATAACGGAAGTTCCAACGACTCTTTCCCCGGATGGGAGAATACGGAAACCACATTTAAATACATGGAGTGATGGTTGGCGTCATTTGAGATTTTTACTAATGTATAGTCCTAAATGGTTATTTTTATTTCCAGGTTTATTTTGCATGATTACAGGAATGATACTGTCTTCAATTCTTTTAATTAGACCAATCGTTATATTTGATACTATTTTTGATATTCACACATTACTTTATACATCAGGAGCTATTTTAATAGGGTTTCAATTTGTAGCCTTTTATTTTATTACTAAGGTTTTTACTTCAATAAGTGGGTTACTCCCGCCTAGTAAATCATTTGATAATATTTTTAATTATTTTAATCTGGAGAAAGGTATTTTTATAGGTTTCGTTTTATTGGTAATTGGTATTATATTATCAATTTTAGCATTTTTATTTTGGGCGGATAAAAGTTTTAGTGCTCTTGAGCCGGCTAAAGTGTTCAGAATTATTATCCCTGCGGTACTTCTAATAGTATTAGGAATTCAAACAATATTAAATAGTTTTTTCCTGAGCATTTTAGGTTTAAAAAAATGAGTTCTCCAATTGTTAATCAAAAAAATAATAAGTACAAGAAAGCTCTTGTAGATTTTCATAAAAAAGTTTCGCATTCTACCAGAATAAAAATTCTTTCTAATAAAATATCAGAATTGATTAGAATTTATCTTCCTGATCCTGAAATTGGGATCAAATGTCTGGATATCGGGACAGGTGATATGGCTATTGCAGAGCAGATTGAAATTTTAGACAACAGGATATCATGGAAATGCATTGATATTCATCCACTACCTGAAGAACTTAAAGAATCAGAAAAATGGAAGAAATATCAAGTATTTGATGGTGAGAACATTCCTTTTGCAGATAAAAGTTTTGATATTGCAATATTTTCTGATGTACTTCATCACTCTCAGGAAAAAGCACTTATATTAATTTCAGAAGCAGCAAGGGTAAGTAACTTTATTATTATTAAAGATCATTTTGAGTATTCTTTTTATTCCCGTTTTATTCTTAAACTAATGGATTTTGTAGGAAATTGGGGATATGGAGTAACAATTCCAAAACGATACTTTAATCAAACATCCTTTAATGAAATAATTAATAAGTTAAAAATTAAGACATTACAAATAGATACAGGTATTAACTTATATGAACATTTACCTTTAATTAAATTCTTACTGAATCCTAAGTGGCAATTTATTGCTGTCCTTTCAAGTTCTCAAAATAAAAAGGAGAGTTCTGATAAAAATTAGAATTTGTTTTTACATAAAAATTTATAATTTTAACCCGATTTTTATAGGAAAATTTAATACCGTCTTGCTTAAAATTTATCATCCGCGGATGATTTTGATAGTCTTACCTGACTTGTCGGGACGGGTCGACATTAACCAACCTGCTGACAATATTATATTCATAAACTTGTCAGCAGATTGGTATAAAATATTAAAAAAATGGAAAAAAAACGAACTAAAAAAACAAATAAAAAATTTGTTGAAAAGAGCTCCTTTAATTCACACCGTAATATTTCACAGGGAAAACAAAATCATAAAAAAAAACTGTCAAAATTTAATCTTTTAAATATTGCATACCCGATATTGCTTTTCTTCATCTTTGTTCAAACATATCAATATATATTTGACAAAAAAATAAATTTGGGCGGTGATAACGCAGCATATTATATACTTGGAAAGGCAATATCGTCAGGTGAAGGATATACAAATATTCATACTATAAATAAAACTCCTGCAAATCATTTTCCTCCGGGGTATCCTGCCATTATTGGAGCAATAATGAAAATATTTTCAGATAAAATTACTACTATAAAAGCTACAAACGGAATATTATTTTTATTAACAGTACTAATTTTATACTTTTTATTCAAAAGCTTAAGCTTAAATATACATTTATCATTTGTAGTAAGTTTATTTGTGCTGATTAATACCAGTCTTCTATCTTATGCTACAATAATGATGAGCGAAATACCTTATTTGTTTTTTGCAACCTTATCAATATTTCTATTTATAAAAACCGACTTATCAAAAAATCCATTAAAAAATCCTTATTTTTATTTATTTTTGATATGCTCAATTTTTACTTATCACATTAGAACAGCGGGCATAGCACTTTTTGGAGGGATAATACTTTATCTTTTATATAAAAAAAACTGGAAATATCTCCTTTCTTATTTTACCGGATATGTTCTTCTAGCTCTGCCCTGGTTTATTCGTGGTCAAAACCTGGGTGGAAATTCATATCTAAATCAATTAATTCAAGTAAATGTTTGGAGACCAGAACTCGGACAAATAGGAATAAGTGACTTATTTACACGCATTCTTAAAAACATAGTGAGATATATAACCAAAGAAATACCGTCAGGCTGCTTAAACTTTATAACTGTTGATTATAAGAAAGAAGCAGTATTTACCGACTGGCTAATAGGCATTCTTCTTCTTATTATTATGATATATGGACTGTATAAACTTAGAAAACACAGATTATTAATTATTTTCTATTTAACAGGAACGTTTGGAATATTATTATTATCTCCCGAAAATTGGTTCGGCAGATATACATTACCCGTAATCCCCTTTCTTTTATTTTTTCTTATACTCGGAATATACGAATTACTTTGCTATGGACTTAATAAAATTAATATTAAAAGGAAGCTACATCCATTATTTTTTCTTTTATTAATATTCCTTTTTATTCCAAAAATAAAGTTTTTACACAAACAGGCAAAAGGCGTATTTATGCCAAAATATAAGAATTATTTTGAAATAGCACAATGGGTAAATAAAAATACAGATGAGGATGTTATTATATGTTGCAGAAAACCCCATTTGTTTTATCTTTATGCGGACCGAAGGGTTACTAAATATAAATATACACTTAATACTGATGAACTACTGGAAGATTTAAAAAGCAAACAGGTTGATTTTGTTGTATTAGAGCAATTAGGGTATTCATCAACAGGTAGGTATTTATATCCAGCAGTTAAAGATAAGAATTTTCCTGTAGTTCAGCATTTAAAAAATCCAGATACGTATTTATTAAAATTTCAATAAATGAAAAAATTATCAATTATAATTCCTGCCTATAATGAAGAAAAAACTATTTATAATATTCTTAACAAAGTTAAGGCAGTAAAGCTTATTAATGATATTGAAAAAGAAATAATTATTGTAAATGATTGTTCACAAGATAACACTGATGAAATAATAAAAAGATATATTAAAGAAGAGCAAGACGTTAATATTAAATATTACAAACATGATGTAAACCAGGGAAAGGGTGCTTCTATTCATACAGGAATTAAAAAAGCTACAGGTGAATACTTAATAATTCAGGATGCTGATTTAGAATACGACCCTAACGAGTATAATATACTTTTGCAGCCAATAATTGATGGATTTGCCGATGTTGTTTATGGTTCAAGATTTAGTAGTGGTAAACCACATAGAATTTTATTTTTCTGGCATTCTATTGGAAATAAATTTCTAACTTTTATTTCAAATATGTTTACCAATCTTAATCTCACAGATATGGAAACCTGTTACAAATTATTTAGAACAGATATTATTAAATCTATAAAATTAAAAGAAAAACGTTTCGGTTTTGAACCTGAAGTAACTGTAAAAATTGCTAAAATACCTGATATCAGAATATATGAGGTTGGTATTTCTTATTATGGAAGAACAGTTGAAGAAGGAAAAAAAATAGGATGGAAAGACGGTATTAGTGCTTTGTATTATATTCTGAAATATAAGTTTTTTAAATAGAAGACTTTGCAAAACCTAATTATGAACTAATGGACATCCCAAAGTATATTAATAAAATTTCAAAATTAATTTTATAAAAAACATTTTCTTAATGACAAAAAATATATTTTTTCAAAGATTCCTATATTTCTAACTCACTTTCTCCTGAATCCGTGAAGGTATTCGTCATTGCGAGGCACGAAGCAATCTCTCCGATTATAAAGGGATTGCTTCGGTCGCTGCGCTCCCTCGCAATGACGGTGAGTTTATAATTTCATTCACGGAT
>SDBV01013130.1_pt1 | contig 10569 bp, 12 predicted proteins | sample 2277081 | NCBI WGS metagenome assembly SDBV01 (sample SAMN10402039, study PRJNA504765) | marine sediment metagenome | isolation source: marine sediment core GS10_PC15, 223 cmbsf | place: Arctic Ocean: Southern Knipovich Ridge | collected 2010
GCCGTGGGCAAGGTGCCGACCGCACTAGGATGCGGCAATGGCACCCGGCACCGACACCGCGCTTCCCCACGCAGCGCTCTCCGCCCCGGCCCGCGAGTTCGTCGCGGCGGGTCCGCACGGACTTTGGATCGGCGGCGAGGCGGTGCCGGCGGCCGACGGTCGCACGTTCAAGTCGATCGACCCGGCGAGCGGCGAGGCGATCTGCGAGGTCGCACACGCCGGCGCCGAAGACGTCTCCCGCGCTGCCGCTGCCGCACGGGAGGCTCTGGAGGGCGATTGGGGGGCGCTGACGGCGTCGAAGCGCGCGGGAGTGCTCTATTCGCTGGCCGAGGCCATCAAGGCGAACCTCCCCGAGCTCGCCGAGCTCGAGTCGCTCGACAACGGCAAGCCGATCAAGTTCGCCCAGGGCGACGTCGCCGGGTCGGTCAACCACATGCGCTACTACGCCGGCTGGCCGACCAAGATCGAGGGCGAGACGATCCCGGTCTCGACGCCGAACATGTTCTGCTACACGCTCCGCGAGCCGATCGGGGTCTGCGGTCAGATCATCCCCTGGAACTTCCCCCTGCTGATGGCGATTTGGAAGGTGGCACCCGCGTTGGCGGCCGGGTGCACCGTGGTGCTGAAGCCCGCCGAGCAGACGCCACTCACGGCGCTGAGGCTCGGTCAGATCGCGACCCAGGCCGGGCTTCCCAACGGGACGCTCAACGTCGTTACCGGAGACGGCGAGGCGGGCGCCGCCCTGGTCGACGACCCCGGGATCGACAAGATCGCATTCACAGGGTCGACGCTCGTCGGCCGCGAGATCGGCGCGAAGTGCGGCGAGTCGCTGAAGCCCGTGACGCTCGAGCTCGGCGGCAAGAGCCCGAACATCATCCTCGCCGATGCCGACCTCGATCAGGCGATCAAGGGCTCCTATGACGCGATCTACTCCAATTCCGGCCAGGCCTGCAACGCCGGCTCCCGACTGTTCGCGCCGCGCGAGAGCTTCGACGAGATCGTCTCCGGGCTGGCCAAGACCGCCAAGTCCGCCCGCGTCGGACCGGGCCTGGATCCGGAAACCCAGCTCGGGCCGCTCGTCTCGGCCGAACAGCGCGAGCGCGTCAACGCCTACATCGCCAGCGGGCGCGAGGCCGGAGCCGGGATCCTCGTCGGCGGCGGCGATGCAAACGGCGAGACCACCAACGGCGGCTACTTCGTCGAGCCGACGCTGTTCACCGGTGTCTCAGACGAGATGCGGATCGCCCGCGAGGAGATCTTTGGACCCGTGCTCGTTGCGATGCCCTACGACGATCTCGAGGAGGTCGCCCGTCGCGCGAACGACACCGAGTACGGCCTCGCCGCAGGCGTGTGGACGCGGGACCTCTCGGCCGCGCACCGACTTGCCGGGATGCTCAAGGCGGGGAGCATCTACATCAACAACTGGGGCGCCGGCGACCCCGCGGCCCCCTTCGGTGGCTACAAGGCGTCGGGCATCGGGCGCGAGAAGGGCCGTGTGAACCTCGACGCCTATCTCGAGACGAAGACGGTCTTCACGAAGCTGTAGGCGCGCCGCATGCCCGGCCGCTGATTCGTCCACCCCGCCCACCACGGGAGGCCAGGGGAAGATCGGCGACAGGACGACCGCCGGCGAGACCGAGATCTACCGCTGAACGAGCGTCCGCGCGCACGCGCAGTAGGTTTCGCGCATGGCAACCGCCGATCTGACGGTGATCGGACTCGGGCGGGCCGATCCAAGCGCCAGCGAGTACATCGCGGAGATCCAGCGCCGCCTGGCCGCCCAGAGCCGGGTCCGTTACCGCCTGCATGCGATGGGCACGTCGCTGGAGGGCGAGACCGACGACATCCTGGCCGTCGTCGGCGAGCTGCACCGGGTCCCGTTTGATCTCGGCCTGCCCCGCGTCTACACGGTGCTCAAGCTCGACGAGCGCCGCGACAAGGAGCAGACGCTCCAGGACAAGGTCCGCTCGGTCGAGGACCGGCTCTCATCCGCCGACTGAACGACTGACCAGCTCGGCGTCGTGGGCGGCGCTCGCCGCCTCGGCGTCGCGGCCGGGGGCCCGTCAGCCCGGCGTCGTCACGACGAGCTTGCCCGCCGCGGCGCCACTCTCCATCAGCTCGTGGGCTCGGGGCAGGTCCTCGAAGTCGAAGACCTCATGGACGTTGGCGCGGTAGCTGCACTGGGGGATGCCGTCGACGATCGCCTGCAGCACCGGCGTCGCGGTCTCGGCAGCGAGGTGCTCGCTCGAATACAGCGTGAGGCGGACCGTCGAGGGCGGCCAGGGCAAGCCGTAGTCCCAGTTGCCGGCGAGGAAGCCGACCAGGCAGAGGACGCCCCGGGGCCGCAACGTCTCAAGTGAGTCGGCGATCGTCTCCTCGGTCCCGACGAGCTCGATCACATGGTCAACGCCGTCCGGCGCAAGGTTCCGGACCTCCTGGGCGATCGTCCCGCCGTCGATCAGGACGTGGTCGGCACCGGCGGCGACCAGCGCGGCGCGCTTGTCCTCGTTGCGGGTCGTCGCGATCGAGTCGGCACCAAGTTGATTGACGATCGACGCGGCATCGAGCCCGACCGAGGACGAGCCGCCACGGATCAGGATCGTCTCACCCGGCTGCGCGTCGCAGGCTTCGATCAGGGCGCCCCAGGCCGTCAGGTAGCTCTCGGGGAGCGCCCCAAGCGTCGGCCAGTCGAGCTCCGTCTGGAGCGGGAAGACGTTGCGGCGCGGGATCAGCGTCTGGGTCGCATAGCCGCCGTCGAAGGCGCGACCCATGCCGCCCATTGCCGCGGCGACGGTCTGGCCGTACTCCAGGTCGGTGCCACCGGGTTCGAGGACGGTCCCGACGCACTCGATTCCGAGCACGCGCGGCAGGGGCACGGCATCCCCGGAGTGACCCTGGCGGGTGTAGAGCTCGGAGCGGTTCAGCCCGAAGGCCCGCACGTCGATCTGGACCCACCCCTGCCGCGGCTTCGGATCGGGGAGCTCGGCGCGCTCGAGCGAGTCGGGCGGCCCCGGCTCGCGCATTACCCAGGCCTTCATCCGGCCACCACGATCAGGCGCCGAGTGGGGGGACAATGCGCGAAGACTGTCGCGGATCCACGGCGGTTGGCGGCCCCTCGTCCCCACCGTGCTCGGCCTGCAGCCGTTGGTCCTTGACCGGCGGGAGGCCGATCTTCACAACCGACCAGCCTCCGTCGCCGTCGGCGCGGGCAATCCAGCGGTGCGTCTCACGGTCGGGGTGCTCGGCGGCGAGCCGGGCGCAGAGCTCGTCGGCTTCTCGCCGGTCCATGAGCGCAGGATATGCCCCGGGCTCGGGCCGGGGAGGCGCTCAATGCCCCGGGCACGGGCCGAGGCGCATTCTCGCCGGCCAACGGCCGAGCCGGATCAGGCTCTCGCAACCTCGCGAGCGGCCGCCACGGCGGCGGCCGCGCCGTGGTCCCACGGCTCCCCGTGTCCGAACAGCAGCGTGTCGGCCTCGAGGGCCTCGATCGCGGCCAGTGACTCGAGCGCGTCCGCATTCGACACGTTCGTAGCCGAGACGATCAGGCCCGGCCCGGTCCGGCCCGTGAACGGATCCCAGCTGCAGAGCGCGTCGCCGACGAATGCAATCGAGTGCTGCTCGAAAACGAAGGCGCAGTGCCCCGGCGTATGACCAGGTGTATGCACAACCAACGGCCGGCCGGGCACGTCCAGTTTCTCGCCGTCCGCCAGGTCCTCCGTGCCCTCGAGCTTCGTCGGCTTCATGGCTCCGCCTCTGAGCATGCTGACGCTCGTGCGCCAAAACCGCGGGCGCCACAGGTGGGCAAGGACGTGGATCGGACTCGCGTCGCCCTTCTTCGGGCCCGGCTTGCGAGCCGATTCCTTGTCGTTCGGGTGGATGAATACCCGCGCCCCGGCGGCACCGAGTAGTGCGGCGACTCCCGTGTGGTCAGCGTCCGAATGCGTGAGGAGGACGGCGTCGACGTCCTGCGGCCGGCGATCGATCGCGGCGAGGTCGGTCTCCAACGTGTGCTTGAACCCCGGCAGGCCGGCGTCAATCGCGACGAGCCCCTCCTCGTCCTCGACGAGGTACCAGCTCACCACCCCGGAGCCGAGGCGGTGGATCCCGGGCTTCCCGTCCACCGGCCGAATAGATCGCTGCGCTGTAGCCAAGGCTTCCTCCTCGCCGTTTGAGGTGCGAGCGACTCGCGTAGGCGCTCATCGACAACCTTGACCTTACGCACGCTCACGTTCCGGTGAAGCGCTGACCCTGCGCGCTCACCCCAGGCTGACGCTGAAATGCCCAACCTAGGCTCACCCCAGGCGCTCAGCCTAGACGCCGCTCGATCGTGCCCGCGCGGATCGCGGCGCATACCCCGGCAACGGGCTCGCCGCGGTCGAGCCCGCCGTTGTGGCTACGATCGCCCTGGCCCGGGTTGACAAACTGGTGAAGTCAGGCGGCCTTAAAAGCTGCTGTCCGAAAGGGCTTGCGGGTTCGAGTCCCGCCCCGGGCACTCCCGTAAGGGCGGCGCGCGGGCAGCGGCCGCGCGCAGGCGAGGTTCGCGGAGCGGCGATCTCCAGGCGGGCGACGCCGGCGCTCGTCCCCGGCGTCTAAACGAGCCATAACGACTCGGCAAATTGTTCGTAAAGTCGGCGCCTGCACGCGTGAGCGCGACCTCACCGCCGCGCAACCCCAGCATTGCTACCGTGTTGTTAGGGGCAGGGAAGGGTGGTTTGTCGCTGCCCGAGCCCCCGTTTCGCGAGTGCGGACCCTGCACATGGAGGCCTCAGCACTAACTCACGCCGGCCGCCGAGGGCTACTCCCCCGGCGCTCGCCGGTACTTCGCTTCCAGGGGGACGAGCGCCTAGTCGCCTTGATTCGCTCGGGTCACGATCGTGCGTTCGAGGTCCTGTTCGATCGTTATCACGGACGTCTGCTCGCCTTCTGTCGCTCGATGCTGAAGTCGGAACAGGACGCCGAGGACGTCCTCCAGGAGGTCTTCGCCGCGGCTCACAAGGCGATGCTGGGGGACGATCGGCGGATCAACTTGCGCCCGTGGCTGTACCGGATCGCCCGAAACCGCTGCCTCAATCACCTTCGCAAGCCCGTCGCGGAGGGCCAGGACACGATGGACTACCACCCGCACGAGAACGGGACCACGACCGACGACCGGGTTCAGAAGCGCGAGGAGTTGCGGCTCCTGATCGCCGACGTCAAGACCCTGCCCGAGACCCAGCGCACGGCACTCCTCCTACGCGAGATCGACGCGCTCTCCTACGAGGAGATCGCTCAGGCGATGGACGCGACCATCCCGAGCGTCAAATCGCTGCTCGTTCGGGCGCGGATCACGCTCGCCGAGTCGAGCGAGGCCCGACTGCTGACCTGCGACGAGGTGCGGCTCGAGCTTGCCGAGGCGGCGGAGGGACTCCGAAAAGCGTCAGGGCCGGTACGCCAACACGTTCGCGGGTGCGAGGAGTGCAGGGACTTCCGCGGTCAGCTGCGATCGGATCGCAAGGCGCTTGCCTCGATCTTCCCGCTCGGCCCGATCGCCCTTCTTCAGGCCGGCCTGCTCGCCAAGCTCGGGCTCGGCGGGGGAGCAGGAACCGGCGCAGCCGGCGGGGCCGCAGGCGGTACTGGGGCGATCGGCGGCGGTGCGGCGGCGAGCGGCACCGCCGGGATCGGCGGACTGGGCGGGCTCGGCAGCATCGGCGGCATCGGCGGCGCGATCGGGGGTGCAGTCGCGGGCAAGGTCGCGGCCGGAGTCGCGACCGCGGCCCTGCTGACCGCGGGCGCGGTTGAGGTAAGCGAGCGCGTCGGGGCAGGCGACACGACGGGTGGCGCGCAGTCAGTTGCGCCGGCCATCGACGCGCCTCCCGCCGATGTGCAGAAACACTACGGTGAGACGAAGGCGGATCGGAAACACCGTGCCGACAAGAAGACCGCAACTGCCGACGACGTCGCGGCCACCGATGGTGCGGCCGACGCCGCTCCCGTAGCCGGCGAGTCGCCGGCAGACGAGCTCACCGGCGGCGCGCCCGCAGGCTCGGTCGCCGATGGCGAGAGCAAGGCCGGCGATAGCTCGGGCGGCGGCGACCCGGAAGCGACCTTGGTACCCGGCGTGCCTCCGATCGTGGTCGTCGGGATCGGTGGCGAGACGAGCGGCGGCACCGAGGGCTCCGGCGGCCTTGAAGTGCAGCCCGAGGACGATCCGGGCACCGAAGACCCCGGCGAGGAGAACCCGCCGGTGGAGCCGTACGCCGACTCCCCGGATGACGTCGCCGACGATGAGAGCCCGGACGAGTCGGACGACTCGGGCGCCGAGTCGGACGCCCCGCTCGTCTAGGCCAGACGAAACTCCCCGGACCCGAGACCCCTCGGGCCGATATCGACTATTCGCGCTCGAGCGCCCGGCCGACCGGCCCTACGGCGTAAACGTTTCTCCAGGCTGCAGCACCACGACCTTGGAGGAGGTCTGGGCCTCGACGTCGGCCTTGTAGGCCTGGGCGTCGGTCTCGACCGGCGGGAAGGTGTCGTAGTGGATCGGGATCACGGTCTCGGCGCCGATCAGCTTCGCCGCGGTCACGGCGTCGTGACGATCCATCGTGTAGTGACCGCCGATCGGGATCAGCGCGACGTCGACGGGCGTGCTCTCGGCGATCAGCTTCAGGTCGCCGAACAGCCCCGTGTCGCCGAGGTGGTAGACGGTCTTGCCGCCGACGTTGATCACGAGGCCGGTCGGTGGGCCGACCATGATCCCGTCCTCGCCCTCGATCGTGTTCGTGTGAAAGGCCTGGACCATCTTCACCCAACCCCAGTCGAACCTCGCCGTGCCACCGATGTTGATCTCGGTCAGATCCTCGAAGCCCCGAGCCCCGTGCCAGCGCGAGATCTCGACAATCGCGAGGATATGCGCGCCGGTGCGCTCGGCCACGGGAATGAGATCGGCGGTGTGATCGGCGTGCCCGTGGGTGACCAGGATGTGAGTCGGCTCGACCTCCTCGGCGGTGACGGTAGCAATCGGGTTGTTTGGAGCCAGAAACGGGTCAATGAGGATGTTCGCCGAGCCGTCAGTGAGCTCGACCGTGGCGTGACCGATGAAACGAATATCCATTGGCTTCAGTTCTCCTTGTCCGTGATCGCGTTGTCCGTATCGGCGCCGCCGAGCTCGTCGGCGAGTGCCCAGCCGACTGCGACGCCGACCATCATCCCCATCCGGGCTTCCTCGGCGAGCAGCGTTCGCACGGCGCTCAGTCGCTCATCGTCGTTCGGGTTCGTCGCGGCCTTGAGCAGCTCTGCATCGTGGGACTCGCCAAACCAGCCGCCGGCCTCCAACGCCTGCAGGAGGATCCGCTGCAACTTCGGCGCCGCGGAGACGACAATCGACTCAGCCTCCCTGAAGCGCTCCGGCTCCTCGAGCGCCTCGATGGCGGCGTCGAGCTCGGCCTCGGAATAGGCGCGCCGCGACACGGGCAGAACCCTAGTCGAGCGTCGCGCCGGTCCGGCCGGCTAGCTCGTCCCGGAGGGGAATCTAGCCGCGAAGCGGCTCGCGCAGCTGTCTCTTGAGCTCGATGAATCTCGGCTCGCCGATCGTGTCGATCACGCGAGGGCGCGGCAGGTCCACGTCGATCGAGAGCGCGATCCTCCCTGGGCGGGCAGTCATCGCGCAGGCGCGATCGGATAGAAAGACCGCCTCCTCGAGATCGTGAGTCACGAAGAGGATCGTCTTGCGATCTCCCTCCCAGATCTCGAGCAGCCAGTCGCGCATCTTCTGCCGGGTCAGCGCGTCGAGGGCGGCGAACGGCTCGTCGAGCAGCAGGATCTCGCGGCCGGCGAGGTAGGTGCGAAGCAGAGCGGCCCGCTGCCGCATCCCGTCCGACATCTGCTCGGGCAGGAGGTCCTCGAAGCCGGAGAGACCGAACCTCGGCAGTTGCTTGCGGGCGATCTTGCGGGCGTCCCTGCGCCTCATGCCTGCGAGCTCGAGCGCGATGATCGTGTTGTCGAGGATCGTCCGCCACGGCATCAACATGTCGCGCTGCTGCATGTAGGCGAGCCTGCCGATGAGCTCCTCAGGCTCCTCGCCGTCAATCTCCACCCGCCCGGTAGTGGGCTCCGTGAACCCGGCGAGGATGTCGAACAGGGTCGACTTGCCGCAGCCGCTCGGGCCGACGATCGAGACAAGCTCGCCCTCGGCGACTTCGAGGTTCAGATCCTCGAGCGCGACGACGGCGCGGCCGTCCTCGCTCGCGTACGTCTTGCCGAGCTGCGTTATCGAGAGCTTCGGCGCCACTTCAGTGAGTCACCATCCTGGGCGGCGCAGCGTAGCGGCGCCGCTAGGCCGCGGGCTGCAGGTCCCGAACCCGACCGGGCCCGGCGTACACGGACTCGGTTCCCAGCTCCGCGCGCCGGGCCAGGTCGATTGCGGCCGCGCGGGCGTCGGACACGGTGCGCCCAAGATCGAGATCGACGAGCTCGCCGCCCTCGACCCGGCGCTTGCCGTCGACCCAGACGTCAGACACAGAGCGCGGCGTCGCGGAGTAGACGACGATCTGGAACGGGTCGTGCATCGCCGCGAGCTCGGGCTGGTTGCCGTCCAGCAGGACAACGTCGGCCCGCTTCCCCGCCTCGAGCGAGCCGATCCGATCGGCGAGTCCCATCGCCTCGGCGCCCTCCAGGGTCGCCATCCGGACGATGTCGGGGGCCGTCAGGGTGGCCGGATCGAGTGCCGACAGCTTGTGCAGCAGGCCGGCGATCTTCAGGACCGCGAACATGTCCTGGTTGTCGTTGGAGGCCGCGCCATCGGTCCCGAGGCCCACCGGGATCCCCGCGCCGCGGATTCGGTGCAGAGGCATGACCCCGGACCCGAGCAGCATGTTCGAGACGGGGTTGTGGGCGACCGTCGCGTGCTTGGAAGCCAGCAGGCCGACATCGCCCGGGGTGCACCAGACGCAGTGCGCAGCGATCACCGGCACCTCGAACAGCCCCATCCCGTAGGCCCTCTCAATCGTTCCATGCCCGTAGCGGGTTCGCGACTGGGTGATCTCCTCGCGGACCTCGGCGGCGTGGGTGTGAACCGCCCAGCCGTTCTCGACCGAGGCGTCGATGGTGCGCCGGGAGAGATCGTCGGTGAGCGCGAGGATCGTCGCGATCCCGGTGCGAAACCCGATCAGCGGCTCGCCGTCGATACGATCGGCGAGCGCCTCGTGCTCGGCCATGACCGCGTCGACGGCCGGCCCGCCGGGGAAGTCGTCGGCCGCCCCAAACGAGACCTGCGCCCGCATCCCCAGCTCGGCGAGGCCGTCGACCGCTCCGAGCGCGGCGAGCGATCCGACGTTGCCGTAAGCGGACATGTCGTTGACGGTCGTGACGCCGGATCGCAGCATCTCGGCGCCGCGCAGCCGGGTGCCGATCAGCAGGTCGTCACGCGTGATCACGCTCCCAGCCGGGTTGATGATCCGCGCGAACCACTCGAACAGGGTGGCGTCCTCGCCCATCCCCGTGATCAGGGACTCGGTGAGGTGAGTGTGAGCGTTGACGAATCCGGGGAGCACGATTCCGTGCTCGTCGCCGATCACCTCGGCGTCGGGATTCTCGAGGGCAAGCTCGGACGCGTCGCCCACCGCAGCGATCGCCCCGTCGGCACCGATCAGGACCGCCCCGTCGCGGATCAACTCACTCCCGGGCGCCATCGCCAGCACCCAGGCTCCGCGGACCAGCGCCTGAGCCCCGGCGGCGCTCACGCGGGCGCTCCGCCGCCCAGGTCGGCGCGATCGCGGGCCCGTTCGGGCCGGCGCTCCTCGTAGAACCAGGGCAGCATCAGGCGCTCGATCAAGCTGCCGCTCATGCAGTCTCCCAGACGCGGATCGCCATCGGGGTCGGATTGAAAGCGTTGCAGGGATTCAAGTCCTGCGGACAGGCCGAGAGCGCCACGACCAGATCCTCGAGGATCGCGAGGTCTATCGCTGCGCCGGCGCCGTGCTCGGGTTCGTGGGTGACGATGCGCCCCTCCTCGTGCCTGATGTTCATGAACACGTTCCAACAGGTCTCGCCTCGCAGGCTCCAATCCAGCCGGGCGTCCTCGATCGCCCGCTCGAAGGAGGCCAGACACGAGGGGTGGTCGGACTCACCGTAGTCGCGCTCGTAGCGCTCCGGGTCGCAGCAGGGCACGATCAGGTCATGGGTGCCGACATCGTCGCGAAGGATCCGCATGAGCGGCCGGCGCCGGTTCGAGAACAGCTCGTCGCCGACTTCCGGGACGAACTTGACCAGGCACGAGAGGGTGTGGCCGGGCGAGAAGATCTCGGTGGGGTCCGACCGCACATACGCGGCGAGGTCCCCGACCTGCTGTCCCTCGGTATCGACGATCTGCAGGACCTGGCCTGCGCCAACCTCGACCACGCGGGCCTCGCGGGCGGGAACCTCGACCTCCGAGATCAGCCGTCCGCCACCCTCGATCGGGCTCATGCGACCACCCCTTCCCAGGCAACCATCAGACACTTCCCGGCCGGGTCTTCGAGATCGGCCGGCGCCTCGCCCGTGATCTGGAGGTCCACGCTGGTGCTCTCGCTCATGCAACTCCCCCCGTCCCCAACC
>SDBV01013131.1_pt1 | contig 10567 bp, 6 predicted proteins | sample 2277081 | NCBI WGS metagenome assembly SDBV01 (sample SAMN10402039, study PRJNA504765) | marine sediment metagenome | isolation source: marine sediment core GS10_PC15, 223 cmbsf | place: Arctic Ocean: Southern Knipovich Ridge | collected 2010
GTTGGGGGTGGAAGGACGGACGAAGAACGGCAGATAGTTCAACACGAACAGATCCGAATGACCCTCCCCGATTACTTGAAGCAGATCTTTGATGAATTGGTGAAAGAAAACATATTCCCTACGGACTGGCCATAGACAAGGGCGTACGGCTTGCACCGCCATTGCTAACTTGAGGAGGGTTGGCTGGTGATTTGTTGCGGAGCCACGACCACGGAGTACACTTCGATAAAACAATTTCGCAGTGCTGATTCACAAACTCTTTTAATTATCCGGCGTGTTATATGAAATTACGTGAACTCCGAATAAAGAACTTCCGAAACCTGGTGGATGTCCAGATTCCGATTGATGACATTACCTTGCTTGTCGGAGAAAACAATTCAGGGAAGACAGCCCTACTCGATGCGCTACGAATTGCTTTTTCCCGAACGGGATACGGGAGAGCACACCCGTTTGACGAATATGACTATCACATGGCGCTCAAGAATGATTCTCCGCAGAAGTCTAAGGGAATCGTTATCGAGTTGTGGTTCCGAGAATCAACTTCCGGGGAGTGGCCCGACCCGATCGTTCAAGCCTTGACCGAAATTGTGCAAACCGATCCGGTTCTCGATCTGAACTCGATTGGGATGCGGTTGTCCAGTCGCTATGACCCCGCAACACAGCAATTCGTCGTCGTCCGTGAATTTCTCAATATTCTTGGGGAACCATTGGCTGGAAAGGCCGCCAACCCAGCGATGGCAACTCGCTTTTTCGAGTATGTGTGTCTATTTTACTTGTCGGCGTTGCGTAACTCGGACACCGAGTTTTCGCCGAAATCTAAGTTCTGGGGAAGAATCCTTCGTGACCTGAAGATCGATGATGCAAAACGAAAGGAGCTTGCCATCGACCTCAATAAACTGAACGAGTCTTTGCTCGATGCCGACCCACGTTTGGAACAGGTAAGAGAATCCATCGAGAGGATTCAGAAAATTGTGGCAGCAGGTGAGACGGCATCAATTCAACCGCTACCGATGCAACCATGGGACTTGATGGCAAAATCCCAAGTAGTAATACGAGCTCGTGGAACGGAGGTTGATTTTCCACTATCCAAACACGGACAAGGGATTCAAAGCCTTGCAGTCCTATTTCTTTTTCAAGCCTACGTGAATGTTTTTCTTAAACCTACTTTCCATGAAGGGACAGAAGCTCTATTGGCTCTCGAAGAGCCAGAGGCACATCTCCATCCGCAAGCTATTCGGGCGCTGACGACAATGATCGGTGATATAGCTTCGCAGAAACTCATCTCAACACATTCCCCTTACGTTTTACAGGAAGTTCCAATTCAGAATGTGCGTCTGTTTCGCCGCGTTGGTTCAGCCATTAAAATCCTTTATATCAAGCGGTTTTTCACGGCCTGTTTGCCATCCGATCCAATACTGGTCTCATACTGTGGTAACGGTAATGACAAGTATGATTACCACAAGGGCACATCGATGCTTACGATTCATGGCAAAATGGAAGTACCGGAATACCGAGAACTCATGACTATCTTTGCTGCTGACGAGCAGGCTCGGAACGCACTAACGATGCTGAATGACGAATCACAACGATACATTTCGGATAGTGATCTCGCTGATCTTGACACCTACGCCAAACGCATAAGGGGTGAAGTGTTTTTCGCGAGGGCTTGGTTGTTATGCGAGGGTCAAAGCGATTTTATGCTCTTGCACTATTTCGCCGAGCTTCTTGACTTACCGTTGGACCAGTTCGGCATTACGGTTATCGACTTTCAAAACAACGGCTCTCCTGGCGCATTCGTGGCACTTGCACGAAGCCTGGAAATACCATGGCTGATGGTGTGCGATAGTGATGATGCTGGAAAGCAATACGAGCAAACAGTCAAGGGCATGGGCCTAACTGCACAACAATTGGAGGATTGTGTTCGTCTTCTACCAGTCGCTAATCAGGATCTTGAACTGTTCCTTGTCAAAAACGGATTCCTCCAGGATTACGAGGAGATACTAAAAAGGAAGAGTATTACTCTTGCTGCGAAACCCGGCGATCCAGGCTACGAGAATGAGGTTGCCGAGGCATTGCGAAAAAGGAAGACGGACTTTGCGAATGAACTCATCCGAAGGTTGCGAGACACTGGACCCCTTCCGGCGAAAGTCCCAACCTTTTTTGCGGAAGCCATAAAAGATATAGTTTCGAAAGCAGAATAACATGAATACAAATGAACTGGACAACGCATGGATGCAACTGAGCGATTTGCAGCGAAAGGCTGCGGAATGGGGCGAGGGCCCAATGCTGGTGCTTGCTGGCCCTGGGTCCGGAAAGACGAGAGTTCTTACATGTCGAATCGCACGCTTGCTGGACGCTACACGAGGCGAGAGCTTCCGAGTTCTTGGCCTGACTTTCACGAATAAAGCTGCTGACGAGATGCGAACTCGTGTAATGCAACTTGTTCCTGGTGAAGAAAGCCGACTATTTCTTGGCACCTTCCACTCGTTCTGCGCTGAGATTCTACGCCAGCATGGATCACACCTGGAAATTCAACCGGCCTTCAATATCTATTCGCAGAATTCGGATCTTGAAGCAGTACTAAGTGATGCGGTAGAGAAAGCGAAGAGGAAGTCGGAAATTGTTTCTGATCTCGACAAGAAAACGCTTCCTGTCATCCACCGCCTTAAGTCGTTTCTTGTATTTCCGGATCAGTGCAAGGGCGTATTTGATGACCCTGAATTCGGTGAGCGAATGGCTGTTGTCTATCCGGAATACGAGTCACAACTCAAAAAGCATAATGCCTTGGATTTCGCCTCGTTAATCTTGCGGACTTATGAACTCTTTGACCGCTTCCCTGCATTTGCAAGGCGATACCGCACAGTATACCCATACATTTGCGTAGATGAATTTCAGGACACAAACGAAGCACAATACAAACTCCTCAAGGCATTACTAGGAGATTCTTACAAAAATTTGTTCGTTGTTGCCGATGACGACCAGATCATTTACCAGTGGAACGGGGCAAGTCACAAGCGACTTGAAGAACTGGTCACTGATTTTGCTCCAACCGTTGTCCAACTTCCCGTTAACTATCGGTGTCCCGCCGAGATTGTGGAACTTGCGAATAACTTGATAAGTCACAACTTTTATCGCACCAAGCAAAAGCAACCCCTGGTATCGCATCTGGGCAACACTGGGCAGGGTACAGTACGAGTGTTTCCTGACTTTGTAAACAATACTCAGGAAGCGAATGGCGTAGCTGAAGACATAAAGAAATATCACGTTGAACACTTGGAGTCCGTTGCCGTGCTGGGTCGCAATCGAAGGCTTATCGTCGGAGTAGAGACTGCCCTTCGAGCTATTGGAATTCAAGCCGTAATTGCTCAACGAAAGGACGAATTTGAGAGTGCCCCACTAGTTTGGATGCATTCAATTCTGAAATTAGCTAACGACCGACAAGACCGCCAAGTGTTAGAGGCGGTGTGCGGAACCTTCAAGCAACTCACCGGTGTTGAAATTGATGACACTGAGGTTGCTGCACACGCTAACGCATCGGACCAAGGGTTGTTTCGGCGTTGGATCAAGCATGCAGAATCCGCCAAACTTGATGATGACACATCGAGCGTCATTGCCAGCGCCAGTCGACAACTTGGTGGTGGCAATGAATTCTTGCGGTTCTGCGATTCGGTTTTACAATGGTGCGACGACGTTAGTCGCAAGCAAATCGGGCCGGCCGAGAATTCCAGCAAGGAATCATTCGCACTCTATTCGGAAGAGCGTCAAGCCTGGGCTGAACTTGTCCGTGAAATAGTCGGGGTTCTTGGTCAGGGCTTGAGCCTTGAAGCCTTCCTACAGGAACTCGAAATGCGTTCAAAGGAGTCGATGCCTGGGCCGAGAATGGTGCGACTCTACACAATCCATGGCTCGAAGGGTAAAGAGTTCGATTACGTGTATCTTGTGGGATTGGTAGAAGATAAACTCCCATCTTTCCAGAGTATCAAGAAGGGCGACAGAAGCCCCGAGATGGAGGAAGAGCGGAGAAACTGCTTCGTCGCCATAACTCGGACAAGCCGCTCACTGACGTTAAGCTATGCCAAGACTTATAATGGCTGGAGGAAAGACCCGTCCCGGTTTTTAGGCGAGATGGGTATTCTGGAAGCCAAGGGGTGCAAATCGCGGTTTGCGCAATAGGGTTTCTTCTTTCTAAACACGTTGCATATCCGCAAGTAGGCGTAAACCATAAGGCCTTTGCATCAAAGACGTTATTGATTCCGATGTAGCCAATGATCCCGATTCGGGCGCAAACACGACTGTTCCAGCCGAGTTTGCTTGACTTTCTGGCCGCGGATAGTTCATTGGCAGTGCAGACGTCAATAGTACGCTTGGCCGCCCTTAATGTGGCCTGGGGTGTCAAGGCGCAAAATGGTTGAGCCAGTGGTTTTCGGATAGGTTCTAAGTGTGGACGAATTCAAAGCGCCCATTGACATTACGGCGGCAGGATTCGTTGAATCTCGATGGTGATGGTCTTGTTCAATGTCGGATACCACCTGCTGTTCGTGGCTTCCAGTTTTAGGGTTTGGGTGCCGGGCCAGGACGAGGCGGGGTAGTTGTAGCTGATCGTGCCGGCGGTGTTTGTGTAGGGCTCGCCTGAGAGAACGTCAACGAACCAGCCCTCCAACGCTTCGTCGGAACCGGTGACTATGATGTCGCCGATCGGTGTTCCCGCCGGGCTGCCGACAGGGAGTGTTTTGCTGGTCAGGTCGACGTTGAAGCACAGCCCTCGCAGTTCGTAGTTTCGGCCCCGCTCGGCGTAATATGTGTCGCCGATGTATACCTTGAACAGCACATAGCCGCCGGTTCGGGGGCTTTGGCCAGGGTACGAACCGAGATTGCCGCTGGGCCAAACCAGCCCGTGTGCCAGGAACTTTTCTTCTTCCGGAAGCACCGTACACCACTGCTCGGGTGCGAACACATCCAACAGTTGCACCGCCTTCCACCATCGCACGTTTACGTTGTCTTCGTTGGGGAATAGCTGCAGCCCGTTGATGGCGTCGTGAATGGCAATGCATTGACGCTGGGCCACCGTTGTGCTTCCGGCGCACGTTTCTTCACCGGCGATAAAATACTTGCGTAGATAGTGGAAGCTCTGATCTCCCCACGGATCGGGCGACTCGACTGGGCTCACGGCGACCGCCACATCGGTGCATTGCACAACAGATTCGCAGTCGCACCAGGCATGTCCCATCGCGGCCTCGATCTCATCGATGACGGACCGCTTCCACCGCTCGGGGAGTGGCTGGAAGCCGATACTGCCGCACGTCTGCCGCAACGCCGACTGGACCACGAGAATGTCCGTCTTGGACCATTTGTGATTCGGGCCGACATGCGGCAGCGCAGCCAAGGCCACGCAGTTGGTGTCTTGAGGCGGCTGCGTGATGACGTCGTTCACGTCGTCGATGAGCCCGTTCCAGTCTTCTCGTTTGTAGGCCATCGTTACTCGTCCTCCTGCAAGAACGCCGTGCCGGCGCCGAATTGCTCGGTTTCGGTGTCGTACTTGAAGTCGAAGCTGCCCTGAATTTCACGGTCTTCGGCATCGGCGATCGTCGCGTCGGTAGCCATTTTGAGCCGTCCGTCGGATATCTCGGCGAAGAATGTGGAGAGCGTGGCCATATTGTTGTCATCGCCGCCGGGATCACGGGAGTCGATGATCTTGGTGGTAGCGATGTCGATAAGTGTCGGTTCGGTGACCTGATGGAAGCCGGTGTTCTCGAAGATGGGCGTGTCGATGCCGGGCAGGCGTTCGTCGTAGGTGACGGCCGCGCCAATGACCGGCTCGCCGGGATCCTTGTCGCCTGCGTCGGACGGTTTGGGGTCGCCTCGGTCGGAGGTGGACCGTCGGGCGGACTCGAAGCCGAAGGGATCGGGGTTGCCATCGTATTCCACCCGCACGCCGCGACGGAGGTCGTAGCGGATGGGCAGGGCGCCAGTGGCGTCGCGGCCGATGCCGGTGCCGCCGTCGAATTCCTCTTCCTCTTCGACCGGTGTGGGAAATCTCAATTCCTGCGACACATCAGCCGGATAGGCAAAGTCGTAGGGCTCCATCTGGCCAGCCTTCACGGGCGTCCAGCACTCGAAGTCGATCGAGCGGGTGTCGGAGTTGTAGTCGGCCTTCTCGACCAGGGCCAAGACGTCCGAGTTGGCGACGTAGGGCGAGTTGAAATCGAGCGTCACGGCGTCGAAGGTTTCGAGATTGAGCTTATTGAGCGGCGTGCTGAACCGGACTTTTTTCCAGGTATTCGAGTAGCGGATCAGCCAGAACGTGGCGCTCTTGAGCACCATGTCGAGCTTGTTGTAGATGTAGAAGTCGAACTCACGCTCTTTCGTGCCGTACTTTTTGACGTTGTGGCGGAGGATAACCCGGTTGTCCTCTTCCTGGGCGCCGGTGGCTCGCCATCTGGCGACGAGTTTGGTTACTAGATCTTCGGTCGTTGTGTGCAGTAGTTCGAAGGTGCCGACCTCGATGTCCGATTCGGTGATTGTGTCGGCGGGCGTCGGTTCAGCCGGTAGATAACGGAGATAGAACGCGTTATCCTTGAGCACGATGGCACAACGGGCTTGGAAGGCGATTTCCTCCAAGGCTTGGAGGATTTGCTTACGGTCTGTCAAGGCGAAATGGCTGGGGTAGTTGGCCAGTCGGGATCGCACGGCATTGAACGAGGCGGCGTCCGTATCGAAATCCGTGTTCTGCTGGATAAGGTATTTTATGATATCGACCGTGTTAGGGCCGACTGTGCCTTTGAACGTGATGTAGATTTGGTCGTCCCAGCCGAGATCGGTTCGTTTGGAAAGAGCATCGCTGAGCGTGACCATCGTGGCCGTGACCGTGCCATACTGTTCCGTCGTGACCGTATAAAAATCCTCGGGCACGTCGATCAGGAATCGCCGCCCGGCGGATTGGATGAAGGCCTTGACGCTCTCGACCGTACCGGGCGTGATGCTGACGACATACTGTTGTGGTTCGGGCGTGGCTACGCGAACCTGGGCACCGGCGTCGGCGAAGAAGTAGCCGGCCGTATCGCCCACAATGTTGCCGTTGGGCACGAAACGGTTGAATCCGAACGGACCTCCAGGGAACGTCGTGCCATCGGCGCGGGGCACGACCAGCGGTTCACCTTTTCGCGGATGCTCGGCCGATTGCACGGAGAACTCGTCTGTTTGGCCAAGAAACGCCCCGGTGAACTTCGCGCCGTTGATGTCCAACGTGATCGTGCCGCGTGGGAATTCTTCGCCGCCGAAGACGCGGAAGGTGGTGAACTGGGCCGTGGCGTTGAAGGTGTTTTGGCCGTCGCCCGTCCCGAAGTTGGCCACGATGGTTCGGGCCTGATCGGTAAGCACGCCGAGTGTCTCGGCCTTCTGTTGCTCGAACCGTTGCTTGTTTGCCAAAAACCCTTCGAGTTGTTTCTTGAGTTGTTCGTCGCCGGAGTCCGCCGCCTCGCTGACGCTCCAAAAACCGTTGGCGTCGAGCCAGTCGCCGATTTGCTCGTTGATGTAGGCCAGGATGCGGTTGATGGCAAACATGCGGTGCGGCAGCAAAAAATCGACAATGCCCACGCCGGTTGCGAGCGTACCGGCGGCCGGTTCGTTAAGTGGCACGCCCACAATGTGTACACACGTCCCAAAACACATGGGCCAGGGCCGGCCGATCAGGTCTTCTGGAATGTTGTCGAATTGCCCTTCCTCGGGCGAGAAACCGATCTCGGCGTCTTCGATTTGCGAGATGATGTCGAAGGATACAGTGCGATCACCCTCGCTCCAGACCACCGGCGAGCTGATCTTGCCACGGAACAAGAGGAACTTATCGGACATATCCAGGCCGTCGAAGTATTGAAAGACTCGCACGTCACGCTGGTGAACGTCATGGGTGTCGAGGATGGTTTTTATCAAGCCGTCGCTGTCGTCGAGCGCGACGCTGAGTTGCTGGGAGTCGTTGTTGCCCGAGACGTTGATGACGTTATCGAGTGGGCCGACTTCGAGGATGCAACCGGGGATGGGGCCGATGGTGCGATCGGCGTAAGATATCGGCGCGCCGTCGCCCGTCCAATCGACCTCGATGATCGTAATCGGTTCGTTGCCGAGCCGTTGGGTAATTTTGTTCAGCGCGTCTTGCGATAGATTTCTGGCCATTGTTGTTTTACTGTTTCACCCCTTCAAATTCCAGTTGGATCGTTTGCATCTCGCCCCCCGGCCAGCCGACGGCGCGTTTGGGTGTGCTGAATTCGAATGGGTTGCTGGTGAAGTGGCCGACCCAGACTTGGCCAAGGTGATCGGTAAGCCGGACCGGCGAGGCGAAGTAGGATTGGATAAACGCTCGCAGTTCCAGGGCCTTCATGCGACTAAGGTTTAGCGGCAGTGTGAGCCGACGCCGGCCGGCTTTCGACTTGACATAGGTGTAGAGCGTGCCGTCCATCGCTCGCCGAGTGGCAACCGCGCAGGTTTGTGCCTCGCCGTCACCAAACTGTGGATTGGGCAAGAGCGTAACGGTCTGAATGGCCTGGTATGGGGCAGCAAGCTCTATCATACTGGAATACCTTCGAACTCAAGGGCCGTGCTGATGTTGTGCCGGCTGTTGCGGATGATCGGTTCGTCTGGCGAGATAATTACGCCGACCCAATGACGGTTCTCCCAATCACGCAGGCCGATTTCCTTGCCGAGCGTGGCGGTGATGAACGTCAAGAGCGATTGGGCCTCGTCTTCCTCCAGGCCGACGAATTCGAGCGTCAACTGCTGCACCTTGGGCCAGATCGGATCGGCGAAGACGACCAGCGTGCCGCCTCGGGTCTCGCGGTTGATCCGCTGGAAGCGGAGCCGGTCCTTGTTGTCCAGTTCCGGCCCGCGCAGGGTGACGGTCATCGTGGGTGCATTGATCGGCCAGTAGAGTTCGACGCCCTCGACACGCTCAAGCATTGGCGCAGTTGCCGAAGGCGGGGCCGGGGCATTCGGATCGTCCGTCGAGCCGACAAACGGCGTGTACGTTTTCGTAACGCAGCCCTCGACGAGCACAACATTGACTGCCTGGTGTAGGCTGAGTGTCGAGCCGGCCGAGACGAACCGCTCGATCGTCCGCGATGCCTGCTGATCCAGCGCGAGTGTGCTGGTAGCCACTCGGCCGGCCGTGGCCGAGGCGGCGTGCCCAAGCGTGAGTTGGCTGGCGGCGTTGCCGGTTGGTGTCGGGTTGGCCCATTGCCAGAGCGACAGGGTGCTCGTGGCCGTGGCGCTGATCCCGTCGGCGCGAACGTGGACGACTCCCGCTCGTTGGGCGAAGGATAGGATGTTTCCGGTCGGCTCCGGATCGACGTAGATGTAGACGCCTGCCGAAGCGAAGATGCCATGCTCGACCTCGATCTCGTCGAACGTGAGCCGGTCGAGCGTGATTTCGGTGAAGTAGATCGGCGTGGTGGCTACGACATGTGCGACCTTGTTGCCGTGGGCATTGACGTCTAACGCCAGACTGTTTTGGCCCGCAACGTGCTTTGTGGAGTTGCGTACCTGGGCCTGATCCGACAGCCACAATTCATTCGTGGCCGAAACCTCGATCAACGATACACCGACGGCATCCGCCGAAGCGGACAACGCCAGAGCATTGGACGCCGACACCGCCTTGCTCAAGCTGCTTTCTGCCTGGCCGCCCAGCGACAGCACACTGCTCGCCACAACGGCGTGAACCGCCGTAACCAAAACCTGATCGGCCAGGGCCAGCGCGTTCGAGGCAGAGCATTCCATTACGGAAGTAGCGATACCGCTCGCCGAGCCCGAGAATTCAAGGGCGTTGGAAGCCGATACGGCCCGGCTCGGGCTGCTCGTGGCTTGTTGAGCGAGCGAAAGCGAGTTGCTCGCCTCGCCGAAAACCACCGTCGCACTCGTGGCCTGGAGACCGAACACCAAGGTGTTTTCCGCGGAAACCACGAAGGAGCCGACGACGCCGACCGCGTGATTCAGCGCCAAGACACTGTTGGCAGAGACGGGACGTGCGACAACCGCCGTCGCCTGCTGGGAGAAGGCGAGAACCGAATGGGCGGGTGTAACGGCCTCGCCGGTGGCCTGATCTGCCAGCAACAAAGAGTTCGACGCATCGATGAAGTAGACCGTGCTGACCCCGGCAGCGTCGGACAGGCTCAGCGCGTTGGAGGCAGAGCAACCGACCGAGAGATTGACCGCGGCACTGTCCGCAAGCGACAGCACGTTCGAGGCCGAGCGGACGGCAACGATATTGCATGATGCCGTTTGTGTGATGGCAAAGGTGGTTTCCGCGTCAACCGCCGTGCCGTCTAACGGTGGATCGGCGGCCATCACCTCCACCGCCTGACGAGTGACACGCAACAACCGCTCGGGCGACAGGTCGAAGCCCATCACCTCTACCGCCTGACGGGTGACGCGTAGCACACGCTCGGGCGACGGGTCGGACGCCACCACCTCGGCGACCTGGCGAGTTGTCCGCAGCAATCGCGCAACCGGTGGGTCGGAGGCGACTACTTCGGCGACTTGCCGGGTTACGCGGAGATCGGCCATGTGGAAACCTTCCTATACT
>SDBV01013132.1_pt1 | contig 10566 bp, 15 predicted proteins | sample 2277081 | NCBI WGS metagenome assembly SDBV01 (sample SAMN10402039, study PRJNA504765) | marine sediment metagenome | isolation source: marine sediment core GS10_PC15, 223 cmbsf | place: Arctic Ocean: Southern Knipovich Ridge | collected 2010
ATGATGGAAGGCGGACGCAAATACGGCCGACATAATTATCGAGCCATTGGTGTCAGAGCTAGTGTCTACTATGACGCCACTATGCGTCACCTCGCAGACTACCTCGCGGGAAAACCAGTAGATCAAGAGAGCGGCCTTTCTCATCTGTCGAAGGCTCTCTCCAGTTCCTCGGTGTTGCTTGACAGCATGGTCAAGGGCAACTGGGTTGACGATAGGCCATTAAGAATTTAAGGGGGAGAAATATGAATAGTCACAATGTTTATCTTGATTGCGACGGAGTCTTCGCCGACTTCGTGACAGGGATACTCGCCAAGTTGGATTATCCCTATGCTGGAATCGACTCGTGGCCGTGGGGTCGTGTCTTCGACATCTTCCCGCTGATAGGCACCGACTGGGCCGAAGCCAGCAAGCTCTGTGATGCCGCCTTCTGGGCAAACCTACCGTGGATGGCCGATGGCAGAGACATTCGTGAAGAGGTCTTTAACCGATTCTTACCCACGGAAACGATGCTGATGACGAAGCCGATGGATCACGATGAATCCTATACCGGCAAAGCCCAGTGGGTGACACAGGAAATGCCGGAGCTGCGGCGGCGTCTGATCCCGACGCACATCTCGAAGTCAGAGTTCGCCTACGACTACAACTGTTTGCTCATTGACGACAGTCAGGACAATATTGATGCCTTCACTGTAGCAGGTGGGGCCGGCATCTTAGTGCCTCGGCCCTGGAACAAAAACGATTACATCCACACCAAAGGTGAAGCAGTGTCGTATGTTGCCGAATGTATGGACGAATGGATAGAGTTTGTGAATCATCCAGCAAAGAATCGGAAAGGAACCTCAGTATGTCAGTAGAAAAAAAGGTCAAGGAAGAAATCGCCAAGAAGTTAAAGCTGAATCCTACATACAACAGGACTGAGCTGGCTCGGCAGCATAACGTGTCACGCGGAACCGTGTATTTCATCGCCCAGAAAGTTGATGCGATCTTGGCTCCAGGCAAAGTAAGTGCTGAGTCGAAGCTGCTCGCACAGAAAGCGTCAGCAGATGAATCCAAGCACCTGTACAAGGCTGCGATGAAGGAACTGGAAGCTACACAGAAAGAACTGAGTGTCTTCCGCGACTTCGAGCAGGTGCGGTCTCTGATCGTTCCGCAGATGCAGCAGGTGACGCCTTACACTGGCGACAAGCAGGCGGTTCCGATGCTGACGTTATCCGACTTCCATGCCGATGAGGTTGTTGAGGCCGACACGATCTGCGGTCTGAATGAGTACAACCTGGACATCGCACGTCAGCGAGTCGCAACGCTGTGCAAAGGTGCTGTCGGGATTACAAAGATGCTCAAACGAGAGAGTGACATCGACACGATGGTAGTGAACCTCCTCGGCGACTTCATGTCCGGCTGGATACATGAGGAGCTACAGGCGACAAACTGCATGACGCCGCCCGAAGCTCTCCTGGAAGTCTTGAACATGTTGACAGGCATTCTCCAGAACATCCTGGACTCTGGTGTCGTCAAGAAGATCAGAGTCGTATGCTGTGTCGGCAACCATGCCAGAATCACGAAGAGAACCTTCTTCAAACTCAGAGTTAAGACCAGCTATGAGTGGATGATGTACAATCTGATGATGCAGCACTTCGCCGCCAAGGGTGAGAAGCGAATCAGCTTCCAGATTCCCTCCGGCTACTTCAACTGGGTCAAAGTCCTTGACCGTGACATCAGGTGCCATCACGGCGACAACATGAGATACAACGGCGGCGTCGGCGGCATCCATATCCCCGTGAAGAAAGCCATTGCTCAGTGGAACAAGGCCAGGAAGGCATGGCTTGACGTCTTCGGTCACTGGCACACACTGATCTGGACAGAGGACTATGTCATCAACGGTAGCTTGATCGGCTACAACGCATTCGGCGAAATGCTCAAAGTTGATTATGCGAAAGCTGCTCAATCTCTGTGCTTGATTCATGGCCGCTACGGCAAGACAGCACAGTATCCAATCGTGGTGCAAGATTGAAGAACGGCAAAGGCGACCAACGCAGGCCAAGATTTGTAAGCCGTGAGCTATACGATCTGAATTATGATCTGGCTCACGGCAACATCAGCAAGAGCACGTACTACAGACGTAAGAGAAGGCTCGTGCCACGCCGAGAGGTGGCTGTGCGTATTATGCCCGCATATTTGGATGAGAAGCTACAATGAGACAGATCAACAATGACAAGATCAACGGCGTCTTCGAGATGTGCGGCGGAGCCTTCATCCTTCTGAGCATCCTCCAGGTCTGGCTGGACAAGTCAGTTGCCGGCGTGAGCCTCTACCATGTTGGTTTCTTCGCTGCCTGGGGCTACTGGAACCTGTACTACTACAAAGTGATTCAACAGAGATTTTCATTCTTGGCGTCAATAGGAGTCACGGCCGCGAACACCGTCTGGCTGGCTCTGCTCATATATTACAAGATAATAGTCTGATGCGACGTAGCTCAGGCGTTAATTCTCTGAACAGGAGGAAGCAAAATGAAGACATTCAAGGTAGGTGACACAATTCCTTTCCGAGTCAGGACCACTGGCGATCCGGCCTCGGACAACCCAACAGCGACAGTCTACGATGAGGCCGACACAGCCGTAGTCCCTGCACTGACAGTCGGCTCAGGGCTGACTATCGTGCCGGGAACGAAGATCGTGGTGGGTTCATTCACGGCGACGGCTGTAGGTCAGTGGTCGGTCAACGTTGTTGATGACTTCGGCATGGACATCGTCAAAGAGTTCATCGTTCGCAGCGACTCGGTGGAATCCATCGGAGCCGGTGTCACGGCTGTTGGTGGCGGCATCGTAGCCATCGACGATAAGATCGACGCTCAGAGCTTGGTCCTCGCTACGATCCTGGCGAGCACAAACAGTGGCGGCGGACATTTCGGATAACGCTGATGAAATTTCTCCGCGACACATATCGACCAGGAAAAGATCGGCTGGCTTACGTGGCCGTAGACAGAGACGCCGTTGTTGTGGTGGCTCGCGTCTACGGCCCAAGCCACCGGCCTAGACACAAATACACTGAGACTTGCAGGCTATTCAAATTGGAGCCGGGAGTCTTCGCCCTCGACTTCGAGTTTAAGGAGCTTGGTAACTACATCTTTGTTGTCGAGGAAGACGGCACGGTTCAAACTATATTGAATGCAAAGGTGTACGTATGAGACGAAGATTATATGATGTCAAGATATGGCTGCACCACTGGATCAGGAGCCACACAGCATTGCCGCTCTGTGACGGCTTCTACGGCCCGTGTTTCTGTCGAGGGCACCGTAGGGTACAAAATACAGCCTACGTGGACGAGAAGAAGAACTGGGTGTTCCTGTGCGACACCTGCATGGAAGCCAATGACGAATACTGGAACGAGATGTGGCGTGAATACTACAGGAGCGTGCTATGAAAACTAATCCATTCGATCATCAGGCAAAGGAACTTGGCGAGCATGGACTTGACGCAGTCCGGGCGATTCACTGGGAGCAGGGTTGTGTTGATGCCGACACGGAATATCTCAGCCCTACCGGCTGGGTGAAAATCTCTGAGTATGTTGGCGGCGAAGTTGCTCAGTGGGATCAGAAGACAGGGGAAGCAAACTTCGTGACACCTACAGAGTATGTGGTCAAGGACTGTAAAGAGATGATCTGCATCAAGACCAAATATGGTGTAGATCAAAAAGTGAGCTTCGATCACCGTATGCCTTATCTGACGAAGCATGGAAAGAAGCCACGAGAGACTTCGGCGGAATTGATGTATCGAGACTTACAGAAATCAAAGTCCGCATTTCGTCATCTACCCTCGACCTTCACAATGAGAACACTCGGACCTGGATTGCCGCTCTCAGATTGTGAGTTAAGGCTACAAATTGCAGTCATGGCCGATGGTCATTTCCCTAGAGACTCCAAAGGTACAAACAGATGCGTGGTCCGGGTAAAGAAACAGCGAAAGGTTTTGCGGCTCAGGTCTATACTGATAGGCCACGAGTTCAAAGAAAAAGTGCGGGACGATGGATTCCATGTCTTTACGTTCTGGGCTCCGCTACGAATCAAGCAATACCCCGTGGAGTGGTTAGCTCAGATGGATCGGCAGCAAAGAGATATAGCCTGTCACGAACTATTTTTCTGGGATGGTAGTGGCGGAAACAAATTCTATTCCAAACATGAATCCGACGCCGACGTTGTTCAAGCCATGCTGGCCTCAACAGGTAAGGTAGTGCGGAAGACTTTCGAGTCAGGTGTCTGGATGGTGCATGTGCGAAAGAGTAAAACGCCGTTCACTGTTCGCGGCAACAACATGCAAACAGAGTCCACGCTTGACGGCAAAATGTATTGCTTCTGCGTACCAACTGGGTTTCTGGTGCTGCGTCGAAATGGTTGCGTATTCCCAAGTGGCAACACAGGCAAGACATGGCTTGCGTTGGCTACGGCCGAGAAGCTATTCACTGCCGGCGAGATCGACGCCCTCTTCATCTTGGCTCCACCTGGGCTTCACACCAATTGGGTCACATACGAGATACCTGACCATCTGGGCATAGATCACGTCGCCATTGCATTCCAGACAAAGAAGGCCAAGACCAAGAAGCACATGGCTGCATGTCACGCGGTACTCAACAATGATGCCCAGAACTTTCCGATCCTGGCGATGTCATACCCAGGGATAAAGACGGCTGGCGGTAAGAAGCTGGCGAAAGAGTTTTTGAAGCGTCATCGCTGCCTTTACGTCGCTGATGAGTCGAACCGAATCAAGACGCCATCCGCGAAGATCACGAGGACGGTGCTGGCGTCTTCGGAGTACGCCGAGTATAAAAGGACGCTCTGCGGAACCCCGATCACCAATACGCCGTTCGATATCTATACTCAGTTCCGATTCCTGAACAAACGGTTTTGGTCAGAGACGCCCTATGGACTTGGCAGCTATCAATGCTTCAAGACGATGTTCGGCATCTGGGAGAAAGGCTACAACGGTAAGCTGGATAGGGAATTCGAGCAATGTGTCGGGTACAAGAATCTGGAAATCTTAACCAAGTTAGTAAAGTCAATGTCGTCTCGCGTCTTGAAAGAGGACGTGCTCGATCTACCGGCAAAGCTCTACTCATACGCCGGCTTTGAGATGACACCGAAGCAGTGGAAGCTCTATAAAGAGCTGGAAGATGAATTCATGTGCGAGCTTGAGGGTGAGATGATCTTTACGCCGTTGGCTATCACTCGGCTGCTCCGCTTGCAGCAAGTCGCTAATGGCTATCTGCCGACAGGTGACGAGAATGAATGTCACATGATCGAAGACAAGAACCCCAGGCTCAGAATGCTGAACGAGATCACTCAGGACTTGCCACACAAGGCAATCATCTGGGCCAGGTTCATCAAAGACATCGACCTTATCACTGAGATGCTAGGTGACACCGCCGTCCGATGGGATGGAACCGTTGGCGAAGACCAGCGGGAAGAGAACAAGTACCGATTCAAGACTGAACCAGTGGACGACGTGCAGTTCATAGTGGCGACACCCGATAGCATGGGTGAAGGTCACACGTTGAACGAAGCCTTGACGACGATCTACTACTCGAACAGCTTCAAGATGAAGGAAAGACATCAGTCCGAGGACAGAAATCATCGTGCCGGTCAAGAAAATCACGTCAATTATATTGACATCGTTGCCGATAACACCAAGGACGTAGACATCTTGGCCGCACTTCGCAAGAAGTTCGACAACGCCTCGACAATAATTGATGGAAAAATTAGAAAATGGTTGTTGACCTATGATTCACAACATGATATACTGTAATCATACAGTTGAATTGATTGAGGAGTTGAGATGAGTGAAAATGAAGTAAGTTTTTCAAAAATACCAACGGAGCAGCAAGCAATACAATACGTGCGTCAGACTTTGGAAGACGGCGAGTTGTCCTGCAAAATCAAATGGGGGTTCGATGAGCGGCAGGCCGATCCATTCCACAAAAGCTGGAGTCAAGCTTACCTCAAGAGGTGCTTAGAAATTTTGATTCAAGGGAGATAGTGATGGCAGCAGACAAGAACGCATTACCATACGATTACTCAGGGCTGGAAGACGATCATGCACCGAACGAAGTAGACGTCCTGGGTAGAATCTCCAGACTCGCAGATGAAATGCACGACACCGATAAGAAGATCGCCGAGGCAACACTGAAAGTCAAGAAGCTTGTAGAGAAGCATCGGCAGATCGCCGAGGAACAGTTGCCGGAGCTGTTCGAGCAAGTCGGTATGAAAGAGTTGAAGACTCTCAAGGGTCTTCCCTTGAAGCTCAAGAGCAAAGTCTTCACCAATATCTCGAAGGGCCGCAAGCCTACCGCGATTGCGTGGCTGGATGCGAACGGTCAAGGCGGTATGGTGAAGCGGTGTGTTATCATCGACTTCGACAAGACCCAGGAAACGAAAGTTGCAGCGTTGCTCAGGCTGATCGGCAAGGGATGGCCCAACCATAGAACCGAGTTGGATGTTCACGCCAGCACAGTGAAAGCATTTGTCAAGCGTCAACTAGAGGATGGGAAGAAAATTCCCTTGGACATATTCGGCGTGCATTGTGTGGATGTCGTTGAAATCTCCAGCTCGAAATAACAATCACATTTTTTTGAGGAGACACAAGTATGGCAACAAGCAAGAAAAACGAATTAGAAAAGAAGCAGGCAGGCGGAGCACTTGCACCGAAGTTTGATTATGGTGCGGACGCCGGTGCCGGTTGGGAAGGCACCAGCTCGGACGACTTTACGATTCCGTTCCTGGCGATCCTCCAGAGCGGCAGTCCCCAGGTCAAAAAGAAGGGTGCCGAGTACGTCGAAGGTGCCGAAGAGGGTATGCTGTACAACACGGCAACCGGCGAAATCTTCGATGGTGATGCAGGTGTCCAGATTGTGCCCTGCTACACCGAGCACCTCTACATCGAGTGGAAGAACCGCCAGGAAGATACAGGTGGGTTCATCGGCACTCACCCAACCGACTCCGAAGTCGTGGTCGCTGCCAAAGCTGCATCGAAGTCATTCGGCAAGTACAGCGTGCCTGTCCAGGACGGCCACGATCACGATCTGGTCGAGACCTTTGTCATCTACGCCTTGCTCCTTGATGCCAACGGCGAGTTGATTGGTCCCTGCATGATCTCGTTCTCGTCCACGAAGATCAAGGCGTACAAGGGTATTATGACGCCGTTGCGTCAGGTCAAAGGTCAGCCGCCTCTCTTCGCATACAAGCTCAGGGTCACAACGGTCGCTGAGAAGAATACGAAGGGTGACTTCTACAACTTCAAGATCGTGCCCGCCAACGGCAGTGCTGTTGACTCGCTCATGCCCCCGGAAGACATCCTTGTACTCGCCGGCAAAGAGTTCAAGACACAGGTCGCCACGGGTAAAGCCAAGGTCGATCACAGCAAGAGCAATGCTGGTAGCGGCAACGGTGAGCCGAAAGACGCACCGTTCTAGTCTCTTTCCCTCTCCTCCGAGCAGCAAGGGTCTTCGGACCCTTGCTAGCTTATTTTTCTAAGTGATAAGGATTAGATCAATGGCTGATAACAGAGTGACAAGAGACGTTGAAGATCACATCAAGCGATGGAAATTCGCAATTAACAACGTGGCGAACTTGAAGTCAAAGCTAAGTAAAGCCGAGTGTGAGTTGCGAAATGCAGAAACGGCCCTTGCTAAATGCCTTCTCCCCGGTGACGCAAATGCTGATGAGAAATTCTGTGTCTGGTATGGTGACTCATTGATAGCGGCAAGCCATAATTCCGGACGTCACTTTGTCGAGTTAAGGACACGCGGACAAAGTTGGGATAAATAGTCTGAGGAGCAAGTCGTGAAATTAGCAGGACAACAGCAGCAAGCGATAGACGCCATAGGCCGATGGATGAACTCGGATCAACAGGTGTTTAGATTGTTCGGATATGCCGGTAGCGGAAAAACAACCATCGCCAAATATGCGGCTTCCGGTGCCACTCTATTCGCAGCTTTTTGTGGAAAGGCCGCATACGTCTTGAGACAAAAAGGCTGTGAAGCCTTTACAATTCATCAGCTCATATACACACCAAAGGATCGTAGCCAGAAGAAACTGAAAGAGTTGGAGCTGAGCCTAAAGAACACCGACGATCCGGTAGTGATCGCAGACCTGGAACGGCAGATTGAGTTCGAGCACAAGAAGCTCAATTCACCGAACTTCGTATTGAATCCAGATAGCCCTGTCAAGACGGCAGACCTACTTATAATTGATGAAGTGAGCATGGTCAACGAGCAGATGGCAATGGACTTGATGAGCTACGGCACCAAGATTCTTGTCCTGGGCGATCCTGCTCAGTTGCCTCCGGTCATGGGGACAGGCTACTTCATCAAGGCCGAACCTGACTTCATGCTGACCGAGATTCACAGACAGGCCAAAGGCAATCCAATCATCGGGCTCGCAACCAGAGTGCGGCAGCAAGAAGAGATTCGGCCCGACGGTGGCATGGTCGTGCCGTGGGGCAGCGTGACACCCGAAGAAGTTATGGGCTACGATCAAATACTTGTGGGCCGGAACGCAACCAGGAAAGCCACCAACCGGAAGATCAGAACCTTGCTGGGCCGACAGAGTGACACTCCAGAGGCCGGCGACCGCCTCGTATGTTTGCGGAACGATCACGAAGTGGGTTTGCTTAATGGTGCGATCTGGGAAGTCGAGTCTTGTTTTGACGGAGATGAATTCCTGGACCTGATAATCTTTGACCCAGACAGCAGAGCAAATTATATCGCGGTCGAAGCTCACCGGCATCACTTCATGTCAGATGCACCCACACAAATACCTTTCTGGATCAGGAAAGAAGCTCAAGAGTTTGACTACGGCTACGCCCTAACGGTTCACAAGTCACAAGGCAGCGAGTGGGGTAAGGTGCTGATATTCGATGAGAGCGGAGCATTCGGTCGTGACGCCCATAAGCATCTCTATACCGCGATAACCAGAGCATCCGAGAAAGTGACGGTGGTGACAAGATGATTGAGAAGATCAAATGTGCGGAGGATTTGAGATGCCTAAAATAGAGTATGTGTCAAAAAGATTTCGATCTTCATCGTTACAGACAATACGAGAAGCAAATTCAATAATATCTGAATACCAAAATGACGGGTATGATTTAACTTTGCGGCAATTGTATTATCAATTTGTTTCAAGGGGCCTCATACCTAATAAGGATTCGGAGTATAAAAAACTTGGGAGTGTCATCAATGATGCTAGGTTGGCGGGCTTAATTGATTGGGATGCCATAGTGGATAGGACTCGAACATTGCGTGGTAATTCGTCGTGGGAAAACCCGCAAGAAATTATTGAGTCGTGTGCGGCTCAATTCAGACTCAATACAAGAGCAACACAGAATCATTATCTCGAAGTTTGGGTAGAGAAAGACGCTCTGATCGGGGTTCTTGAAACTGCTTGTGTTGACTTAGATGTTAAATATTTTTCTTGTCGGGGGTATGTAAGTCAATCAGCCATGTGGAGAGCAGCACAAAGAATAGCGTGGAAGAAAAACCCGATCATTCTCCATTTGGGAGACCACGATCCAAGTGGTATCGACATGACCCGTGACATTCAGGACCGACTTAATTTATTTGGGTGCCCTGTAAATGTAAAACGTATTGCTTTGAACATGGATCAGGTGAAAGAACATTCACCACCACCTAACCCGGCCAAGACCACTGACAGTCGCTATTACTCCTACATAGCTGAGTACGGTGACGAATCGTGGGAGTTAGACGCATTGGACCCACGAACTATCACTGAGCTTATAAAGGGAACAGCCGGTGAATATACAGATGAAAACGCCCGTGATGTATTATTGACAGAACAAACACAACACAGGCAAGACCTTCAATCTGTGGCAGACAATTGGGAGCAGCTAATCTAATGACGCCGGAGCTAAAGCACACGATCCGAAAGATGATACGGGAAGCAATCCGTTGGCAGAATCGACAAGTGCTATTCACTTGCCGTGGATGCTGCTTCTATCAGCCTGCCGTGGTGGGTGGACATTCGGATTCAGAGCTTTCAGATGAGGACGGTGAGCTTGAGCTTGAGGTCACATTCAAGGAAGCCAGCCCCGAAGGCTGTACATTGGATTCAACAAATCGACTCATCCTTGGCAAGCGGATGCCGACGCAGATGCCGGAGTGCTTTACATTTGGTCCGCTGGCTTCATCGTTTGCCAACTTACTCCTAACTATGGCCTCCCTGGGCATAGAAACGTATAAGGCGGATCGAGGGTGGGCTTCGATAGTCGGTCGAATCGTTCAGCGTGCAGATAAGTTTGGATACATCACTGGCGTCACACAAAAGAACCTGGACAAATATGGCACGGAGTAGAAAGAACCGAAACTATGTTGGTCAGCAACCACTGTTCAAGCCGGACAGTGATTGGACCGCACCTGACCTCAGCAGCCTTCCATCATGGGAAGGCATCTCACGGATCGGGCTCGATACCGAAGGTCGTGACCCGACGCTGACGACACTGGGTCCAGGAGTGAGGCGGGACGGGTACACTGTCGGAATCAGTTTCGCTATCGAGGATGGTCCTG
>SDBV01013133.1_pt1 | contig 10566 bp, 10 predicted proteins | sample 2277081 | NCBI WGS metagenome assembly SDBV01 (sample SAMN10402039, study PRJNA504765) | marine sediment metagenome | isolation source: marine sediment core GS10_PC15, 223 cmbsf | place: Arctic Ocean: Southern Knipovich Ridge | collected 2010
CGGCAATAGCGGAGCCGGGTTTGTTACGCTGGAAGACGCCGTGGACGGAGTGTCAGGAATTGCTAACCTTCAACTCCTGGGCTCTGGCCCCGGTACTTTGCGAGTGCGTGCGAATCGGGTGCTTGGCGGAGACACGCTCAACAACTTCCAGGACAATGAGATCCTGGCCGAGTTTGCCTCGTATCGACAACTCCTGGTCAACCCACACTTCGACGGCGGGGCACGGGGTTGGAACGAGGTAAGCGGAGCCCCACCGGCCTATGTGGATTCCGCAGTCTCGCTTGGCTTCGCCGGCTCGCACGTTCATCCCAGCGGATCTGGCACAACAATCATTGATCAGGTCGTCGATGTCGCAGCTTTGTCACCGTCCGGCGACGATGCGGTCCTAGAGTTCTACGCACGGAATCTAAATCAGGTGGGTTCGTCGGTCACGGTCACGGTCACGTCCGAGGACTCGGGATCGGTCGTCAAAGACACTGTTACGAGTGGCACGCTTAATCCATCAGTCGATTACTGGGTTTGGAACGAGCTTCGTATTACAGGGCTACATGCAGACACTGCACAATTGCGTGTCAAAATCGAAGTGTTCCTCGCAACCGACTCGACCGTTGACGGCGCCGTCGACGGCCTCCGGCTCCGCATCGCGCCCGCGATCACCGCGCAACTCGTCGCCAACCCGGACTTCAACGTCAATACGGCCAGCTGGACGCTCACCAACATGAGCCGCCTGACGTCCAACAAATCGGAAGGTGCTGGCTATCTCGGCTCCGGCGTCCCCGCCGCGACCTGCAACGCCACGTCGGACGATATCGTACTCACCGGGCTCGGGCTCGCTGTCGGGGACGTGGTCGAGTTCCGTTGCCGCCGACTCGACTTGGGCGCTGATATCGGCGAGGTTTTCGTTGTAATTCACAACGCGGCACACACTATCCTACGCAGCGTGACTACCGGCCTTGAGAATCTGGCGGATGGGGACTGGCACGAGCGCCGGCTATTCCTTGTCTTGCCGAACAACTTCGACCACGCGGTCGTCAAATTCAAGGGTACTCGCAGTGGCGGGGGGAACGTCGATGTCAACTTCGACGGCGCAAGAATGTACGCTCATGACATTACGTAGGGAGCAGCCATGATCGGAGCCGTCATCATTATTCGATGATTAGCCCGCTGGCGCAGCAGCGCTGTTTATCCACCGTTTGCGACTAACTACGAGCGCTCATACCGCGCGTAGAGCCGTAGAAATGTATAGTTGAGGTAACCCGGTGGGGGCCTATAAGACGGCACCTGCGGCTCTACAGGCGTTTTTTGCCGTAACCCCGCGTAATTACTAGGGCTCATAGTTCTAGTCCCACGCTGTCAAGGCACCGACAGCAGCTAACATCGTTCCAGTTGTCCGACCATCTCCTGCCCAGCGGGCACAGGTTGCTTCGCCCATCTTGTGGCACGCCAGGAGGGCCACCTGCCACTGGGCGTCTGCTGGAGTGATGAATCTGAAGACGCCTTTGCCATCGCCTTTGCCCTGGGCCCCTGTTCGACTCCAAGCAGCGGCGGCAGGTCTTAAGTCCTGGCTCTGGTCTTCGCATGCAACAGCTCCCACACATTCCGCGCTGGGCTGCCTCTCTGCGTCGCACTCGCATACGAGTTCGGTCATAGGAACGATCTGTTTCGGTCCGCATTAGAACACCTCTTTATCCTTTTCGTTATCTTCCGTGGGCTCCCATTCGAAGGATTCACTAAACTTGTTATCCCAGTACAGACGGGCTTCATCTATCCCAGGGAAGATGTAGTGATGTTTTCGGCTAGTCTTCAGTTGGGGTTTGCCTTGGTGATCCTCGACCTCTTCTGTGACGGGCTTCTGCCTGCGACGAGGGTAGCCGGGTGGGGTAGCTTTCTTGAGGAAGCAGCCCAGCATGGTGGCGGTTGCTCGCCGATTGACTCCAAGCTTCTGAGTATAGTTCAGGTAGTCATTGACGATTGCGTCGCAGGGCACCTCGGATACCCAGGTGTCTTGGTGCCTGAGAACGATGCCATCGACAAGCTTTCGGTGCCACCACTCCTCCTCTGGGCTAAAGGAGAGAATCTTTTGCTCCGTTAGAGCCTCAGTTCGTGGGGCGGTTAGGGAGCTCCATTCCTTCAAGTTCAGGGCCAGAAGCATGTGGAGGAGAGCTTCACGTCCCCCCTGGTCTAGCTCAGCCTGGATGGCCCCAAAGTATTTGGTGTCTTGCATGTGTTTGTCCCCGATATCGAGGACGAAGAACCGGCGCTCATCCGCTCCGGCTGGTACAACCCAGCTGCTGTTCGAAGCAAGAATGAGGTGGGTGTAGTTTGGAGAACTCTCCGCGTCCACTCCTTTGGCTTCTACTGTGATGGTGCTCTCGGTGATGAGCATCTTGAGCACGGACTCATGCTTCTTGTCCCCTGCGTAGAATGCTTCATCTCCGAAGAGTACGATACAATCCCGCAGATGGGCGTTGAAGGAGCCGACAAGGTGCTTGGGATCGCTTACCTGAAGGAAGTGGCGCCCCCACAGTGATCCAAATGATCTTGCAAAAAAGCTCTTTCCGGTCCCTTGCCTACCTCGTAGTACAACAGCAACCCCTCCAGGTCTGGCGGGATTCTGTACACAATTTGCCATCCATCCCATGAGATATGTGAAGTATTCTGTATTCTCATTGCAGATGTTTTTGTGTAGGTGGGAAAGGAACTTTTCACAGACTCCAGGTTTGGCTTCACAGGCAAACCCTCTCCACAGATTGTAGGCCCCCTCTGGCTCTTGCCCAGGAGCAAATACGATGGTGTCGTACTGTCGCCGGTGTTCTTGTTGGAGCCACCACTTACCAAGTTGCATGTAGACCGGAGTCACCCCATCATCCTTGGTCCCGACCTTGATTTTCTTGTTCATGTATCGGTTGCGGAAGTCGTCGAAGGATTGTTTGGTGATCCTGGTGCGCCTCAAGCTTGGGTCGAGGATTTCTTCGATGACCCGACACTTACCCCCCATGTTACCAATGACCGCGAACTTTTCATTCAGCTCCTGGAGCTTAGGGCTGATGGCATTTTCTCGAGCCCTTTGAATCTGTCGGAGGGCATACTTCTCAGCGCCACGCTTTTTGTCTCGAATTGAGGCGGAGATGTTGAATTCGGGGTCGGTGATGACAGAGTAGATAGTTTGGTCATCAATCCCACGTCGTACCAACTCGCAGCATACCGCGAAAACTACCTCAGATCGACTGGAATACTTCGTTGGTTCATTAGGGTCATTTCCCTGAATGATGAGGACTTTGGTTTGGTCGGGGATTGGTCCATTGTCCCCAGCCATTTCGTCTAATTCGTCGATGTCCGTCAGCCTCTTGATGTTGCCGCTGATCTGAACATCTACCTTACCACCAGGAAGGGCCCCCGGTTCAGAAGCCTGGACCTCGGGAGCCTTGGTGAAGGTTGAAACGGGATAAATCCTATCTGGCTCAAACTCTAAGAGTTCGGCGAGGATAGGTTTCCTCCCCTTCTTGATTTTGGTTTTGGTGGGGAGGTTGATCGTCCCCGGCAGCCGCATGATTCTGTCAATGTTGTGACAGCTGTCACCCCCGAAAACTATCTCTAGTTGGATGTTGTATCGCTTAGCATCCTCCGCCTTTACCAAGTCACCGTTGACGGGAATAGGATCTTCCAGCTTCCAGAAGCCTTGGTAGCCTCCCCCGCTGAAGATGATAACCGTTGGCTTGGGCACCCCTTCCGGCGGTTCTACCAGGAGGTTGAGGGCTCTTTCCCGTTCCTTATCGAGATCCTCCCCCGCTCGCGGGTCAATGTCGATGTGGAGCCAGGTAATCTCCTTGATATCCTGACGTTCTGCCTTCTTTTCCAGGTCCCGCATGGGGCGGTTGACGTGGAAGTAGAGGTTCCACTTTCCGTTGTATTTATCAAGCCACTTCTTGGCCTTCTTGCCCCCAGGATAGAAGGTGGCCGTCTTCATATCCTTCTGGTCTACAGCAATAGCTGACAGTACCCAGGGGCCTTCCGGCTCCCACTGTTTCAGGAAGTCGATCGCCGCAGATGACTTGGGTTCCAGCATGGGAGGGGCCGCTGCGGACATCTATCCCCTGGTTAGGTAAGGGGCAATCTCGTAAAAGTCGGGCATGTATTCCCATGAGGCCAGTGCAAGCTCGAATAAGTCGTCCTTGTCTACTCTCCCCACATGCTCAGCCGCAGTTATCCCGTCATAGAGAAGCCAGTCGTCAGCTATTTGGAGCAAGAAGAGGACATTGCCGCCTGCCTTCCATCGCCGTCTCAGCCAAACTCGTTGCTGGGGGGTGAAGATGGCTATCTTCACCTCACTTACAGATTTCACCCACTTCGGCAGGTACTTCAGTTCGATCCACCCCTCGACATAGTTGATGTCTGGGGTACCAGGGCCGACTCCATTCTCCACTGCGGTCGCATCGAGTGGTTTCAGGAGCTTCACCACTTTCTGACGCATCAGTCGTTCTGACATTTTTTCACATTCCCCCAGTTGGGCCCTATTTCAACGTCAACCTTAGAGGGTGTTCGCATGGGGAGGCATTCCCTCATGATCTCTGCCATCTCGAATGCCACCTTCCGGTTGGGTATGGACTTGTCGATTTCATCATGCACAACCAACGAGAAGTCATAACCAGCATCGTCCAGGGCAATCATGGCCACCTTGAGCTGATCGGCACTGCTGCCTTGAATCAATTTGTTGCCGGCCTTGTAGATGAAGTCGTACTTCCCGTTCGGGAGCATGACAAATCTGCAGTGACGACCACAGATTGTTTTGATGTATCCCTTCCGTTTCGCGCTTTTAATGCAGAGGGCCGACAACTTCTTAGCGAAAGGAATTTCTTCCGCAACCTGGTCGAGGATCTTCTGACCTTCCTCCCCAGCCATTGTATAGTAGCCACTCCCATCACGACGCTGTACCTGCTTGGTGGGCAGATGGAGATACTTCTCGCACATCAGCCCCCCACCCATTTCGTAGCAGAGGCCCAGGAACACATCCTTGGCAACCCTTCGTCGCAAGCCAGTGATGTCTGACATGAACTGATGGTAGTCCATGTTGGGATCGTTTTTGTACCGTTCGACCGCGTCATCCGCCCCGGGAAGACCACACAGGCTCGCGAAATGAACGATGTGTCTGGGCTCCTGCTGGGAATAGTCCAGACCCAACCATTCTTCTCCTTCTTCGGGGATGAAGACCGCGCGCCAGAATGGACCAAGCTCAGGGTCGCGCGCTAGTTGTTGCTGCATGTTGGGATCTACCGCCGAGCACCTTCCCGTGATGGTGCCAACAGTGTCTCCATCATCCTTGGTGCGTTTCAGCTGGTTGATGGTGCAATGAATACGACCGTTGGTTTGGTATCTACGGATACTCTTTGCAAAGGTGGAACGAACCTTGTTCCATCTTCGACCCTCGTTGATGAGCCGACACACCAAGTTATCTTTGAAGCCCTCCAACCAATCCTTGGTGATGGAGGGTTTGTTCGTCTTGGGGGTTCGAGGGATGTGGATACCCTGATGCTCTAGTGCTCGAGCAACCAGGTTCGCTTTCATCAAGTTGCCCAGACCGATGTCCACCCCCGTGATGTGCTTAATCTGAGCGATGCGGTCAGCTTCCTCCTCCACAGACCGCTGTTCCACTTTCTCCAGGTGCTCTTGGTCGATGAGCACTCCCTTACGTCGCATCTTCACGAGAAGAGGGAGAACTTTGCTTTCCAGGTCGTAGATCTGCCAGAGGTCCTCCTCTTCCAGGGACCGTTCCTGTTTCCTCAAGATAGTTAGAGGAAGTCGAACATCCTGTTCTGCGTAAGGGCCGACAAACCTCGCTGGGAGTTTGGCCATCCCGGTCTTGGGACCGACATTGTAGAATGCCGCAGCTTGGCCCAGGAGGGACTCGTCCTTACCTGGGACGTTCCAGTGCTCTGAGATCGCCTGCATGCTGTAGCTTCGCATGTGCTCATTCAGCAGCGGCTGGGCAACCTGGATGTCTCGGTGAAAGCGTGGCTTGAAGACTACCCGTTCTTCCTCGAGATAATCGAGGTCATACGGACCGTTTGCAGTAACGAGGTCCCCCCTGAAATCTTTTGCCTGATCTTGTAGGTATGTAAACACCTGATAAGGATCGAGGTTATTCTCAAGATGCCGGACGGGAAGGTAATAGGCGGGACCATCTTCAATTGCGAAGCTGACACCACAGATATAACCTCCCCTTCGTACCCCAATCCCAAGGTCTAGTAGATGTGGATCATGCGTCTCACAGTCAATGGCTACACGCTTTGCATCCTTCCACGAGGGCAGTTCGGATAGACGAGGGCAGACCCAGTCTGATTTGGGGAGGAACTGGGGGAATGGGAGTTGGTCCATCAGTCGACCCTGGCTTTGTAGAGATGAGCGGGTGGAGTGTAGGTGTCATCCATCCGAACGAATTCCCCTGTACATTCTACGCAACCCTTGCAGGGGGTAGGGTGGGACACCAAGTGCTCTGTCCCTTTCTCTGATATCGTCATGATCTGATGCTCACTGGCATGCCGGATTCGCATTTCCATCTCTACGAGCATCAGATATCGCCGGAGATCCCCCACATCATCGATGAGCCCATCTGACCGCATGTCTTCCAGGACCTTGAAGATATCGTAACCCTCGTCCTCGCACTGAGCTTCGATGCGGTCCCACTTCCGGGACAGCATGAAGAAAGCCCCGGCTCCGCCCCGCTTCTTCCAGGAGCCCTTGTATTCACGGTCCTTTGCCATCAACTGCCGAACATCACCCTTTGCAATAGCCTTTAGGATTGCTTTGTTGGCCATACAAGGTCTCCTTCTCGGCTCCAGCCGACACGGTTGCTAAGATACTGTCGCACTTCCTGTGGATAGTCCCCCATCCTTTGGGGAAGAGCATGCAGGATGTTCTGCTTGACCCCGACTGCATTTTGGTTGCCCATTGCAATCTGGTCCTCCGTCCAGAGCAGAAGCTCCACGATGTCCAGGGCCGACACCCACTTTTGCTCCCTGGGCGTAAGAGCTCGAGGGGCCTCGCCCCAGAGCTTGTAGACTTCGTGCACCCCTTTCTCGGCTGCCTCAAGATTCTCCCTCAGCCCAGGGAACGACCACTTCGCGGTGGCGGTCATGTCCCCCGTCCACCGTTCGGGGAAATCGTGCATCAAGATTGCCTGGTAGAGATAGGCAGGAGGGTTGGGGTGTAGGATAGCCAGCATGCACGCCATGTTGTAGCAGTGCTTGCCGATAGAATACTCTCCGTGGTGGGGGATTACGTGAGATCTGGTCACTGCCCCAGCTTCACGGAGAGCGCGGATTTTCTCTTCCTGAGTCTTCATCCGTTCCCCATCTGCCTTTGGTGCCGGCGTAGTATCCAGGCATCACAGGCTCCCCGCCAATCTGTGGCTTTGCAGTTTGCCAGATGCTTGAAAGCTTCACCGTACTTCTGACTGCCTTCGCCCTCTTGATAGGCTTCCCATGCCTTGTAGATTGGGCGAGCAACGTGCCGGAAGAAGGGGTCCATGTTCCCGATGGCATCGGGTTCTTCCATGAACATCTTCAACTGGCCATCCCACTTATCCACATGGTTGGGGTTTATCAGGGGGAAGGGCGCGACCTTCTCTGTCGCGTAGGGATTTTCCATCTCCGTGACATCGGTCTTTTCCAACACCTCGATGTAGGCATGCCAGTTATCGGAGATCTGCCAATAGGAGCCGACAGGCACGCCAATCTTGGCAGCCATGTACTCTTGAAGAATACTGAAGTGAACAACATTCGCACCATAGCAACCCCAGATGATGTCGTTGCTCCGACAGAACACCGTCATATCCAGAGCACCCCAGGTGTTCACCTGGAAGTGGACCGTTGTGTTGCAGGGGACGTCCTTGCCATTTCGCCCCAAGTCTACCAGCGGGTCCCACATTTGTAGAATCTGCCTACGACACTCAGGGTGTTTCTTCAAGCCCTGGATAATCATGGACAGCTGATCCAACCCACCAAATGGGCCCCCTAGTCCGAAGTGGCGTCTCCACCGATACCCATAGGCTCCATGGAAAGTCTCGCCGTCGTCGCTGAACTCCAACATCTTCTTGGCGAACATGTAGGGCCAGGCGACGTCGTTCCGACCAGCCAACATCCACAAGGCTTCCATCAGATGGAAGAAGGGGTTGGCATCCCGACCTGGATAGAAGATCACTCTCTCGAGAGGCCGACGGTACACCGTCGTTACCGGAGACTCCATCACGAGGACCGGCCCATAGCGAGTCTCACGCGGCACCCCCTTCTCGCGTAGAAGTTGCAGCGCCAGAGGCAGCGCGTCCTGAACGTTGGCAACATCGATGACTCTCATGCTTTGCTCCTCTTGTACTTGCGTTTCAGTTTGCCCTGTCCTAGACGAACTCGCTCATACTTGTCGTATTCGCAGAGAGCATGTTCGACTTCTCGCATTTCCCACCGAGGCCATTGCCATAGCCAGAACATATTGTCCCGGCTCATTTCTAGAAGCCCGCGGGAGAGTTCCAGCATGGCCTTCTGGTCGCGGGTCGAGGTCCGCTTGTACTTGTTGATGTCCTGGTGGTACATTCGGCCGAGCCCTCGGGCTGCCCCTGGGCCAAAGGACGCCCATGTATCGATATCTGGAGCATTCTCCAACAGATATGTGTGTCGGAGGTCAGTTATGATTTCGTAGGCCATAAAGTTGCCCAGGAACACAGCCGCTTGGAGCTCGTTGTGCGCTCGTTGAAGACTCTGCATAGGGAAGCAAGCCAAGTAGTGATCTACTCTCGGCTTGAAGAAGTGGATGCAGCGGAGCACCCCCTCCATCTTCGTGTAGCCGACAGGTGTCTTGATGATGTAGGCTCCCGTTACGACGGGGGCCACTCCTTGAAGGCGCCGACGAGCTTCCTTCTCGTCCCACTCCCCAAGCAGGAGATCCTTGATTATCTCCCCGGTGGTGATGCGATTGAACCATCGGAAGGCTACGGTGGCGAAGAGGACTTTGGGGTCGTTGCGCAGAGGCTCGCGAATGTTCTCGCGAAGCCATTTCGTGGTTCTGTCATCCTCCCGGAAGACGTTGCAGAAGCTTCCCATGCGGAGGATGCCGTTGTCCGTCCACGGCCACTTCTCCCCACGTTGGCGTTTCAGATAGATCTCGTACCGTTCACGGCACATGAAGAAGAACCCACCCACACTGCTTGGGGCTTTCTCGGTCATCCTTGCCCTCCTGTGGTATCGGCGAGAGCAGCGAGTGTTTTGTTGCAACGGTTGTAGCCATCGCTAGCGAGATGAGTGCACTGATCATGCCCGACACATGCGGCGTGGAGCCATCCAGCTTCTGCAAGCAAGCCAACAGCGCGTCCAAGACCATCGAAAAGCTCTCGTTCTTTCAATCGAAGTCGCTCGTTATCGGCGCGAAGCGCCTGTACCTCCGTAACACATGGCAAGTGGTCCCGAAAATCCTCGGCGAGCCTGAACATCCCTTTACAATTGTCACACTTCATGTCAACACCCCCATTATCGTATCAAAGGCTTCCTCTCGTTCGAGCCATCTCGCATCCACCCCCCACTCATCCTGGAGCCGAGTCATTCCGCTCACCGTGGCCCAGTACTTCGAGATGGTGTTCCGAGGGTTGAGGGGCCGCTCGTCCCCCCGCTCGCGTCGACGGGCCTCTACTGAGGCCACGCAGGTTTCGATGCTCTCGTCGATAGCTACCACGAGGAGAGGTAGGCCATCTGTGTGGAGCGCCGCGCAGCGCCTCGTGTCAGAGGTTACGACCAAGCCCTCGTACATGACGTGGTAATCCAGGGCATGCTTCTCCCTCACCGTCTCATAGACGTAATCGAGAGTGCCCTTGGAGATGGTGTCGCAGCCCCCACAAGGAGTTTCATAGTGGCCAATCACCCAGAGGGGTCTGCGTATTCCGGGGATGACATTTGTCCCATGGGCGAAACACTCGTAGCCAATGGGCTGCATTCGACCATGGATATAGTAGGAGGCTCGATGTTCGTAACTGTCCATCACCCGGCGCACCAGGTGGGACTTCCCACAGCCACTCGTTCCTCGGATGTTGACGATCATTTGTGCTCTCTGACGAAGTTCACGCTGGCCAATACAATTTGTTCCACGATAGCGTCGACCTCAGGGCCTCGCCTCATGAAACCAGGATCCTTGATGCGCTCGACAATCGTGTTATTGATAGTGACTCGGATCTTGAAATCGGAGATCTAATCGAAGTGGATCTTCCAGACGCACCGAAATCCAGATGCGGGCAGGGTCCTACACGAACGGCGCCCACTGACATGGCTATCTTGCACTTCGACAACGGCGCCAAGCACTACGTCACGTTGCTGTGGTGGCACGCAACGGCTCGAGATCACGGCTCCATGGTGCCTCTGGCACGGCATCTGATACCCGACCGATGCCGCAGAGTGGTCCGACCGGACGACCGGATAACATGCCTCTCATCGATTGCCATCGCCGACCGGTCCAGTAAGGGCCGTACGTGCAGCCGAGCCCTCTCCAAGTTCGCCATCGTCGGTTACATCGGGTGCATGGGCTCCATGATGC
>SDBV01013134.1_pt1 | contig 10565 bp, 9 predicted proteins | sample 2277081 | NCBI WGS metagenome assembly SDBV01 (sample SAMN10402039, study PRJNA504765) | marine sediment metagenome | isolation source: marine sediment core GS10_PC15, 223 cmbsf | place: Arctic Ocean: Southern Knipovich Ridge | collected 2010
GAAAATGGTGACTCATGTAGTCATAAAATGTTACTGACAGGTGGGAAGTTTTGGTGAAGTTAAATTTCATATCTTCTTTTCTATCAAACGGGTTTGGAAAAATATTTATGGCTTTTAGATGGGTGATTTTTTTCAAACCTAATGGGCCGATTCCTTTTGTAGAAAACTCAGAGGTGTTGCCATCATTATCCGTGGCTGTGGCGACAAATAAATCACCATTCTGCAAAGTCGTTGTGAGATTCACAGTTTTACCGGAATTGTTGAAATCTGCAACTTCAAATGTATCAGTCTCCAGGTACATTTCGCCCTCTCCCTTGGCGTTTGATTGGTAAAATTGTACAGTGAGTGGATAGGCTGTATTTCCCGGATCAGAATCAACAAAGTAGGTAATTTCTAAGGTACCGTCTACTACTTGTGATTTAATGATCTCCGGAAAATTCTGCAAATTATTAGGCCCGGTATCCGGGTCAGAAGGATCATTCTCAGTGACTCCGTCTCCACCTAAATCAATAGACAGGCTGTCGTTGCCGCTGAACTCGTTGAAAAGGATTCGATTTTTGATTGAGTTTTCCCCTTTAATACGGATTCCCGCATTATTATCAGTGATGGTATTTTTATTCCCGGCACTTCCACCGATCACATTTTCAACAGACCCTTCATCAATTAAAACACCGGCAGTGCTGTTTGAAAAGATCTCATTTTGGGCTACTTTATTCTTTGATCCATTACTAGTCAAGTGGATACCCGATTTGGAATTGCTAATGAGGTTCTGTAAAATCTCATTTTGGCCGGCATTTTGGAAAATAACAACTCCGCTCTGAGAATTCCCCAGATCAACGGTTCCAGTAAAATCATTACCGATTATGTTGCCTTGAACAATATTTTCCGTTGCACCGGGACCGCTGATGAAAACACCAGCCCAACCATTTCCTGAAATGACATTTCCTGCCCCATCGGCGTCACCCCCAATGATATTTCCGGAAACACCTTCAAATTGACCGAAGATCTGGACACCTTGCCCATTTCCGATTGCAGCGGTACCGGTTACATCAGTTCCAATGTAGTTACCTTGTATCTTGTTCCCCGTTGCTTTGGCACCTTCTTCACCTTCCAATGTGATGTACACCCCAGCGCCTTCATTCCCAGATATAATATTTCGTGCTGCCTGCGTTGTGCCACCAACGATATTGTTCGACCCATTGATCAATTCTACACCGGTTACACCGTTCCCTAAATCACTAGAACCGGAAACATCGGTACCAATATAATTGCCAATTATGAAGTTGTTATCCGATCTAACCACGATACCAACATTACCATTTCCCGAAATTAGATTTCGTTCACCTTCAATCATTCCACCGATCCGATTATCAGATGCAAGATCACTAATGAAAACACCTAATTCATTCCCTAAAGCAACGGTTCCTGTTACGTCGGTCCCAATGAAATTCCCTAAGACCCGATTTCCACTTGTTCCAGAATTCGTAATCAACACTCCCGTACCGCTATTTCCAGATATTAGATTCCTTTCCTGGAAAGTGGGGCCGCCTACAGTGTTATCCTTGGCCCCACTGGTTATAGATATACCATTTCCATTGGGTAAAGCAACTCCTCCAGTACTACTGAGTCCTAATAATATTCCCCTGGATACTGACTTCATTACCTTCCGGTCCAATAAATATTCCATCTCCTCCGTTTCCTGAAATTATATTACCCTCATTCTCTTCCATTCCTCCGATTTTATTTTGATTGGATGAAGCGATCTCTATTCCATGAATTTCATTGGGCATGGGTGCTGTACCCAAGGCATCGACTCCGATATAATTTCCCTGGACTTTATTCTTATCCCCTACCAGGGTGATTCCAACTGAAGAATTTCCTGAAATCACATTTTTAAAGCCATCTTCCGATCCTCCAATGATATTCTCAACACCACTAATATCGATTCCATTTCCGTTTGGTATTGCAGCATCTCCGGCGAGATTAAGGCCGATAACGTTTCCTCTAATAGTATTGTCATTCCCGTTAATAGACATCCCTGCGAATTCATTTCCGGAAATTATGTTTTTGCTACCGACGTTCGAACCCCCAATCGTATTGCCGGATCCATCAATCTTAATGCCCACCGCACTGCCGAGAGGTTCATCTCCATCTATATTAGTACCTATTAAATTCCCCTCTACAACATTTCCCTCTGCGGCACTTAGTATCCATATCCCATTTTCAATATTACCGGAAATTAGATTTCCTTCGCCTTCATTTATGCCACCAACCTGATTCAGTTGTGAAGCGATGATGACTCCATTGGCTCCGTTGGGAATGGCAATTGTTCCCGTGACATCGGTGCCAATATAATTTCCTGTTATCTTGTTTTGGTCAGAGCCATCATCGGCAATAAAAATTCCGTTCGAGTTATTACCTGAGATTAGATTACGTTCTGCAATATCATTTACTCCATCACCATCAGAGCCGATGATATTTGATGCTGAACCACCTCCGATTCGTATTCCTTCTTCGCTATTGCCAAGGGCGGAAGAACCGTCGGCGTTGGTCCCAATGTAGTTGCCATGAACGAAATTGCCCGACGTGCCCCCTTCAAAATTAATTCCATTGGCGTTCGCAGCAATGACATTGCCTATTATGAGGTTATTACCACCTTTGTGAACATTAATGCCAGGTCCTGTGTAATTCAATCCAAGCATTCCGGTGACGTCAGTTCCTATGAAGTTGCCTTCAATCTTGTTGCCTGTTGCCTCAGCTTCTGCTATAAAAAGACTTCCGTATATAATATTACGATCTTCGACTGAAGAGCCTCCAATGATGTTATCAGGCGCATGTATAACCAGTATTCCATGTTCGGAACTTCCAAGGGCAAGTGTACCTGATGCATTGGTACCAATAAAATTCCCGAGTATCATGTTTCCCGTTGAACCCGTACCATTGATGGAAATGTTGATATTATTTCCTGCAATGACGTTACGTGCTGCCGTCAATGTTCCACCTATTATATGTTTGCAGAATTCTCAATTAATATTCCATCATTGGTGTTAGGTAAAGAAGTGTCGCCAATAACATCAATACCAATGAAGTTTCCTTCAATGACATTGCCTTGTCCTTCGCCAAGTATCCAAATCCCATTTTGATTATTTCCTGAAATCACATTTCCTTCACCACTTTCCGTTCCACCAATCTGATTTTCTGATCCCACGATGAAAACACCCATGGTGTTATTGCCGAGATCAATCAATCCTGTAATGTCAGTACCTAGATAATTTCCTTGAACAACATTCCCAGTAGCCAGTTCAAACATGGCTACCCCAGAAAAGGTATTACCAGATATAAAATTTCTGGCTCCATCTTCACTTCCTCCAATGATATTATCAGAAGAATAAATTTGTATTCCGTCTATTGTGTTTGGAATAATTAAATCACCATCAGAATTTAATCCTATTATATTGCCCTGTATCAAATTATTTATTGAACCTGTTTCAACTTTTATACCGCTCTCTCCATTGCCTGAGATTAAGTTACCTGATCCTGCGGATGTACCGCCAATTGTATTGCTTGATGAATTATTTAATATCCAAACCCCTAGGTTATTGGGAACGGACAAGGAACCGGTGACATCAGTACCGATATAATTACCTTCTATGATGTGACTATTACTAGCACCTAAATGTATACCTGCTTCATCTACAAAAGCATTGATTACTAATCCTCGAATAATGCTATTGTCTGCATTCACCGAAATCCACAAACCATTAGCTCCACTGGTTTGACTTCCATCTAATTCAATAATTGGAGTACCATTAAAATCGGGATCTGTGGTTCCATCAATTACTACCTGATCAACTATTAATGGTAATGCAGTAGCGGGCGTAATTTTATGCGGTCCTATACCTCCAATGTTAAAATAAATATTGTCTGAACCAGTGGTTGCATTAGCTTGTTCGATGGCAGCTCTCAATGTGCAGTTTCCCGAACCATCATTACAAATGTCATCTGCTAATTGGGAATCTCCGCCGTCACCGATTGAATTTACTGTAAATGTAATTTGGGCGAATGAATAAATGGATATAGTTAAAAACGCGAAAACGACAGTAAGATGTTTCATTTGTACTACTATCCGGGCGGATCTTTAATATGCATATAAATGTCTAAACATATTTTACCAAAGTCAAATTTTAAGTGCGCTATTAATTGCATATTCTGCAAGTAAATAGATACACTTTTGGGTTTTTATTTTACATCAAATTTTTCTACTTTACTAACCGGAATTACTGTCAATAATTTAAACACATTTATCATGGAAGAATCTAATGAAGTACCCACCAGAAAAGGCATGCACAAATATTTCCACGTCTCAAAACTAGACACCTATTTTTATGTAGTATTTAGTTTCAGTTTCTTTACCTTGGTAGGGTTCAAAGTACTTAACAGGATCTTTGACCTGGGTATGGGCACACCCAATATAACCTGGATCGATGCCCTTCAAATTGCAATCTTATGGGCAATCCTGGCGTTTGTTTCAAATGCGTATTATCTTAAGCATGAGAAGATGTATCATAAATTGATGTAGGGAGGCCCAAAGGAAGTTTAATTAATTACTTGATGGAATAACGACACCCTGACATGGCCTGATAAAATGACAAAATTGTCTATTCTATAAACCTCCCTAATCTTTCCCATTCAGCAGGGAAGTTGCAATAGAGGATAACGTGACCACAATCCGGAATAATCGACAGACTTGCATGGGGGATTATTTCATAAGCTCTTATGAGCGCTTCTACCACCACCTAAAAATCAAAATGGCTAATGTCATTGCATGAGCATTCCCTAATAGGTATTTTACATCTAAATGATAATCCAAAACCTTGAAAAGCATGCACGAAAAATGCGGTCACAGGTTTTTGAGCATATGCTTAATACGAGGGAGCGTAAATACCGGTCTTTTCTACGCTACCTGCGCTTTTATAAATATGCTTCCTTCAGTTGGAACCGGGGTAAATTTCTGGAATCATATTATACCTTAATGCGATACCTTGACGATGTTGTGGATGGGGATGCCCCTTTACCGGAGGGCTATATAAATGGGACCGAGTACTTAACTGAAAAAATTCGATTTTCGGAAGACCCAAGGCACCCTGATGACGAAGTTGATTTTCTGATGTTACATTGTTTTGACCTGGCAAAAAGCTTCGGCGAAGATTTTGGTCAGGAAACAAAGGATATTCTCAATTCTCTTCATTTTGATGCACAACGAAGGGGGACCATGGATGTATTTTCGGAGCAGGACCTGATGCGTCATTTTCATCTGCTGGATGTAAGAGGTACGATCAGGGCTACACTCAAGATCTTTAAAGAGGATCCTGAAAAATACCCGATACTGGAACCTCTTGGAATAGCCACTCGATACCAATACGATCTTGAAGATTTTGAGGTGGATATTAATGCAGGTTACGTAAATATTTCAGAAGAAGAATGCCAGCAATTTGGAATCAGTTCCGGCGATTTACCTGACATAGGATCACCCGGTATAAGAAAGTGGTTCCGCCACCGTGCTGAAAAAGGATTGGACCTGCTCGCTGAGCATCATCGAAGGTTGCCGGAGGGGAAATTTTCCTTTATAGCCAGGGCTACTTTCCCTCTTGTATATGAATTACCGGCACGAAAATTATTTCATAAAATCCTTTCTGAAATGTGAATTCTGATGATTAACAACTTGAAAATTTTTGATCAATGGGAAGTATAAAAGATCCAAATAAAGTACGAGATAATTTCTACCTCAATAAATGGTTTCTGGATTGTGTAAGTGAATATGGGGAAGCGATGATATTTTACGCTGCAAGACTGAAATGGCATAGTTTGGAAGTCCCTTATACCAGTTGGTTGCGTCATGATCCGGCTACCGGAACGTCTCAGCGATCAAGATTTCACAATATCCAGATTCCTGAAATGAAAGATCAGTCAATATACTGGAAGGATACCCGGTTTCAAGTTGAAGGCAAGTGGGAAACCCAGGTTTCTCCAATACAGGTTCGTCTTTATGAATCAGAAGAAGGTTACCTGGACTGGAATTGTTTTCAACCTTCTTCCAGCGTGAGCATAACGAATAATGGCAAAACGATGAAAGGAACGGGATATGTTGAACAACTTATTCTTACGGTGGAACCCTGGAAGATACCCATGAAGGAACTTCGTTGGGGAAGATTTATCTCCCGGGAAGATCATTTGGTATGGATAGAATTGAAAAATGGCAGTAAGAAACAGTGGCTTTGGCATAATGGTGAAAAAGTAAAAAACGCAACAATAGAAGACAGTCAAATCATGGTCCCTGCGGAAGGGTTAGTACTCAGAATGGACAGAAATGTTGTATTGGAATCTGAGAAGAAGATCTTACAGGTGGTAGGAAAACTCATCAGATACCTTCCCGGTTTCAACAAATCCGTACCTTTTCGATTCTTGATGGCCGATGAGTATAAGTGGCTTAGCCATGGAACCTTACTGATAAATGGAGAACCGGTCAGCAAGGGCTGGGCAATTCACGAATATGTCAATTTTAATCATCAGTAGAAGTGCTTTTGAAAGTTGAAAATATTGAGAAGTCTTTTGGGAAGAAGGTGGTATTGAGAGACGTATCGTTTAATATGGAAGCGGGTACCTTGTATGGAATTGTTGGTGAAAATGGCTCCGGAAAATCAACGTTACTCAAGATCATTGTGGGGCAATGGAAACCAAACAGGGGAAATGTAATTATCGATGGCGGGGTAGGCTACTGTCCTCAGGAACCACTCATTTTTTCCCAATTGACTGTTGAAGAACATTTCCAATATTTTGCTGCTGCTTATGGATTAGTAAAAGAAGACTGGAAACCACAATTTAATCGATTACTCGAACATTTCAACTTTGAGCGCTTTCGGATGGAGAAGGTGTCTGAATTAAGCGGCGGAACCCGGCAAAAGCTTAATCTCTCTCTTGCATTGTTGCACAAGCCGAAACTATTGATACTGGACGAACCTTACAACGGTTTCGACTGGGATACTTATCTGCGCTTTTGGGAGTTTACCGGTCAGATGCAGGCGAGCGGCAGCGCTATCCTGATCGTAACCCACCTGCTGACCGAGACAGACCGGTTCGATCGTGTTTTTGATCTAAAAAAAGGGGTTCTGGAATGAGTGGAATAAAAATCATTACCAGCCTTTTAATGATCCTGCGGATGTTGATTCGCAGGAAAATTGTAATTGTTTTGTTTTTCGTTATTCCCGTTGTATTTCTTACAACGGTTAAACTCACAACTTCCGACAGGGTACTTCCATTTCGACTTGCTTCAATTGAAGAGGAAGTTTTTATTGAAGTTAGCGAGAAAGAGATTTCCCTTTTGTTTTTTGCAGTCACATGTACTGGATTTCTGTTAGCGTTCCTGGGATTAAACCTTGTACAAAAGAATAGTGAGATCAATCGAAGACTGGTAATATGCGGGTTTCATCCTCTTGAGTTGCTCATTTCAAATCTTCTTTCCCTTTTTGTGATGATCTTTCTGATTGCCATTTATGTCGGATTTCTTACCAGTGCTTATTTTCCTATTGACCACCTGGGGTTGATGATCTTTGGCCTTACCCAGGTCGGTTTTGTATATGGATGCTATGGTCTGGCTGTAGGTAGTTTAATTAAGGGCGAACTGGAAGGTATCTTTTTGATTGTATTGCTGGCGAATATTGATGCAGGATGGCTGCAAAATCCTTTGTTTTATGCTGATGCGCAAAACCAGGTCATCATTCGGTTTTTGCCCGCATATTTCCCGTCTCAAGCAGCAATCATCTCCGCTTTTACTGACTATTCAATATCAAAAGCCAGCCTCTATAGCGCGCTCTATGGAATAGGGATTTTAGCTATTTCAATGCTGATCTATTTTACCAAAATGCGAATTAGAAAATGAAAAACTCAAAATCGATAGCTGGGAAAATACTTTATGGACTATTATTTCTTGGCATATTACCCTTTCTATTGTGTTTGTGGGCAAATTATACCGATCATATTGTCAGATACCCGGCAATTGGTTCTTTTTTGGGGGGGGTAATCCTTAGCGCTATCGGAGGTATTCTCATGATTTGGGGGATGCTGGCCTTAATGATTTATGGCAAGGGTTTACCAATGAATCCATATCCACCCAGAAAACTTGTGAAAGAAGGGCCGTATCGCCTGACGAAGCACCCTATTTACTTGGGTTTTGGTATTCTATTGATTGGAGTTTCCATATTCATGAATTCGGCAAGCGGATTATGGTTAGTTGCTCCTGTAACGATCCTGGGAATGGTTGCGCTGGTATGGGGACATGAGAGAATCGGATTAAGTCAACGATACCCCGATGATAAGCTAAAAACTTACCTGGATATTCCCGGAAAGGAAGAAAAGCGGGTAAATCTAAGAGACCGTTTGTCAGCCCTGTTTTGGGTTCTGTTGTTTTTCCTTATGGGCAACTTTATAGCTGGATATCTTTACGGCGAAGTGTCTTCTGTGCCCGGCGAATCCTGGAATATACATCAAGTCTTTGAAGTAAAACATATGTATTTTGTCAGTTTGCTGTTTTTTATTGGTCCTGCTTTGGTGTTGAAGAGAAGGGAAAGTATCAGAGAATGGACCATTTCAATATTGATTGCGCTAGGCCTTTCATTATACATTTCATTATTATGGCCGGCAGCCGGAGTCCGGTACTTTCCCGTGGAATTCGAGTCAGTAACTGGTGGCAGGATGTTGGATTTAATGATAATGAGTATTCCATTGTTTTTGATCCTGCTTTCACTCAAAGCTTACATGAAGATTTATAAACGATTTGCTGCTCTCTTTATTATTGTTGCTATTGTTCCCGGAATGTACCAATTGGTTAATAGCAAATCTTCGGTCATGCATCTGGTCATATCGGTTTCAATATTTTTACTTGCCGCAAACTATTCCTGGATATGGTTTATATTAAAAAACCTTTCAGAGAAAATAGCCAACTCCTGGAAAGAATGGGCATTCGGACCCATACGGATAATTAACCATGGATTTTATGTAGGTTTTGGGGCGTTTTTTGGCATCACGACTGCCGGATGGCTCGCAGGAAAGGCATATGCCTGGGCCATTCTGATATTTGCTTTGGTAGTAATAATATTTTCGGCAATATGGGCACAGGTGATTGAAGGTTCAGAGAAATTAAAAAGACCATTCGGGTACTATGGTGCATTAGTCGGGATAATTTTTGCCGGTCTCATTGTCTGGAGTATGGGGTATAATGTTTGGATAATTATTGGGGTAATTTCAGTCCTTATGCCATGGGTGCAGGCAATTGGCAGACTGCGATGCCTGGTAAACGGTTGCTGTCATGGTAGCCCCATCGAAGATCCCAACATCGGTATCCGTTATTTTCATCATCGTTCGAGAGTATGCAGTATATCCAGCCTGAAAGGAGAATTGCTTCATCCTACTCCTTTGTATGCGATTCTCTGGTTGTTTTTTATTGGATTTCTCCTGCTTAAGTTATGGAACAGTCATTTACCTTATTCGTTCATTTTTGGATTATATCTGATTTTGACAGGTATTGGTCGTTTTGTAGAAGAAGCTTATCGTGGAGAAGTTCAAACGCCTGTTTGGAATGGGCTTCATTTGTATCAGTGGACCGCCATTATCTCTGTTGTCATTGGAATTTTCATGACGGTTATTCCTGTTCCGGAAGATATTGTAGTTCCGGAGTTTGGTTGGCAGATCCTGGTTGCAGCTACTCTTGGAGGTTTATTTACATTCTTTGCCATGGGTGTAGATTTCCCACGATCTAACACAAGATTTTCGAGATTAATTTAATCCAGAATTGTCCTGATAATATTTCATGATGGTTTGAAACCGTCAAAATTGATTAATCACCAAATAGTGAAATTTATTAGGTTGTGTACATGAGGAAAGTCATAGTTTGTGAAAGATTCTTAAGTTTGATTTGCATGGAAATAAATACTTAAAAAATGAAAAAATACTTTTTAATACTATTCGTAGCTGTAATAGGCTTTGGATGTGCGGTGTACACTCCTGCTGGTAATTGGGATTATTCTGTCATTGGAACTCCAAATGGCGATGTAGGCGGAACTTTGGTCCTGACTGAAATTGATGGCACTTATACCGGCAAGTTAGTTTCAGATCAGGGTGATCTTGAATTAGAAAACGTAAAATATTCTGAAGAAAATGGATTTTCCTGTACATTCTGGTTCCAGGATATGGAATTTTCGATGATGGGGACATTTGTGGAAGATACATTTAAGGGAACCGTTGATGGTGGTCCGCAGATAGGATCCTGGCCGATGACTGCTAAACGGGTAGTGGAAAAATAGTCGGATTGCATTTTTACTCAACTTTAATCCATTGAAAAACATTTGGCAAAAGCCCATTTAATTAAATTTATTTTTTCTGATTTATGATAACAAGTTGTAAGTTCAAGTAATAAGTGCAATTTTTCTTTGTAGCACTTGCTTTGCGTTTAGGTAATTAAATTTTCTAATTGGACGTTCATTGATTTTGTTTTCAACGACTCTGACCTTCTC
>SDBV01013135.1_pt1 | contig 10565 bp, 7 predicted proteins | sample 2277081 | NCBI WGS metagenome assembly SDBV01 (sample SAMN10402039, study PRJNA504765) | marine sediment metagenome | isolation source: marine sediment core GS10_PC15, 223 cmbsf | place: Arctic Ocean: Southern Knipovich Ridge | collected 2010
GGCACTACATCGCCTCTGAGCCAAGCCCAACACGATCGGCAAACGACTTACATGGAAAAACCGGCCGAAAAAACCTACAAAATAATGATTTTTCGAGTGAACTGCGGAAGTTGGGCTAGCCGATGCCGGTGACAGCAGTCTGTCACCCTTCGCCGGATTCGGTCACGATTTTCCCCCGGCTCCCCCGGGTGCTCTTTGGGACCCTGCTCCGTGCGCTGCTTGGTTTTCCGCTTTGCCACTTGCGGGGACCTCTAAATCGCCCCCGACAGAGCCCCTTACTACAGATAGTAAGGTGCCGCCCGGTTTGTCAACAAATATTTACCCCCCACCCCGAGAATATCAAAAATCGGTATGATCGAGGGGGTCTCCTTGCGCATCTTCACACCGCCAGACAGAATGACTTCTCCGTGCAATACCTGGGCCCCGCCGGCGAACGATCCGCCGAGTTGATGACCGTCGACAGGGCGTCCAAGGCCGACCGATTGGCCGAGCGGTAGATGCCGACGTCGAACGCCGGACCCGTGGGCAAGGTCGTCCGTAGGGCCAACGTTCTCCCAGGCTCTCTTGTGCTGTGCACCCACCTGCTGCGAAGGTGGGCCACCCAGCCCAAGTCTTGTGCCGAACGGGATTGGACCTGTGCCCTTTTTCCCTGCGCAGGTCAGGGGCCCGACTCGGCGGAAGGGTCGGCCACCGGCCGATACCAGAACGTCTGCCAATAGGCCCGATCCGTCGCGTAGACGTCGATCGGATCCTTTGCCGGGTCGAGCGACCCGGGTAGCACGCCGTAGCGTTTCATCTCGCGGACGTAGTGTTCGTTGGGCCGGAAGCCGGGCATGTCGAAACGCTTGATCTCGCCCAGCCTGGCTGCCGCCGCCCGAATGTGCACCAGGATCTTGCGGTAGTCCGGGTCGGCGGCGTCGGCAAAGACGATCGGGTGCTGGACGGGTTGCGGCGGACGACTGCGGTCTTCGGCGACCGGGCGGGGTTGGCCGATCTCGGCGCCGGGTATGCCCCGGGCATATCCGCCCGCCTTATGGGAAAGCGGCGCCAGCAGGATCAGGGACGCTTCGGGACGGCCGAGGTTGTAGATCCGGTGTCGCGAATAGCGGCTCAGTGGCCGGGTCCACGAGAGCATATCTCCCCAGGAGTCCACGCTGATCCTGGCGGTGACGTGTTGCGGGAGTTGCTGCCTGGGATGGCAGGCCCCGCAGCGCCGCTGGACGGCCTCTTGTGCCGGTGCGGTGGAAGGCCAGTCGTCCGCCATCACCCGGATCGGCTGGTTGTTGCCCCAGCACCCGCCCACCTGACCCGAACCGTAGGCCGCGTAGGTGCCCGCATAGGTGGCCCCGGTGTCGATCCAGAGTCGAATCAGTCTCTTTTCGCGCGGGCTGAGCCGCACGTCATAGTGCCCCGGCTCGAGCTTGGCCATCAAGGGGGAAGCGGAGCTATAGGTGGTGTAGGGCCGGTTGTTACCGGGTTCTCGGCCGGTGCCGTGTCGCGGCTGGCCGCCGGTGTCCTTGATCTGCCAGTGCAGCAGGAGCGTGTAGTAGCTCTGCGAGAAGACCGGCCCACGGTCGCCGACCAGCGACACGCCGCCGTCGCACCGCCGGTGGTTGTGACAGCTTACGCAATGGCGGTCGAGGATCGGCTGCACGTCGCGGGGAAAGTCCATAATCGGCGGCACGTCCGGGATGGGCCGTATCCGGCTGGGGTCTCGGGACACCGCCTGCACGGCGAGCCGGGGGCCGTCGGCGGACTTCTGCTGGCGCTGCTCGTGGCAGCCGATGCAACTGACGGTCTCGCCCGGCTGAAGCGTTACGAAGCTCCGCATCTGCTTCACAGAGAGATCGTTCTGGTCCAATAGCGCGAAGTAGATGCTCCGCATGGCGGGCACCTGAAAGTGGGCCGACCCGTCCGGCTCGACCGGCACCGTGCCCAGGATCCGCTTGAGCGTTGAGGTAACGCCGTGGCCGATGGGCTGCGAGCCGCCTCCGTGAAAATTGGCCGGTTTCGGCAGGTCTTCCATGACCAGCAGCTTCTTGATCGACCCGCGGCGCACGCCTGCCATGTTGCGCCCCCGATAGACGTCGCCCACGATCAAGGTTGCGTGGGCCTGGGATAAATCCAATCGGCTGGGGACGATTCTCTCACGAGGGCGGGTGACAATCGGACGGGGTTCGTGCAGCGGGCCCGCCGTGCCCGAGTAGAGCACTTCCGTGTCGCCCTGGGAGTCCATCAGCAGGATCTCGTTGCCCCTGGCCACCAGGAAGGCCTCAGCGGAGAGCGGATAGGGGTCGCGGAAATCGCGGGACCGGGAGACGTTCTTCATTGCCCAGCGGGCATTCGGACCGTTTTTTACGGAAACCGTGGCCACGTAGCCGACGTGTTCGTTCGAGCCGTGGCCCGGGATGTTGGCCAGCACCACCCGATCGGTGCCGGGAATTGGCCTGGCGTCGATGAATACGCCGCCGGGCCGCATGTTGCCGAAGTAGACCATCTGGCCCGTGCCGTCGGGATTCATCGTCCAGAGGTGATGAAAGCTCACCGGATCCCGATTGACGTATTCCCAGCGGGTGTACAGCACCCGGCCGTCGGGCAGTACCGCGGGGGTGTTCTCGGTGAACGAACCGGAGGAGAGCATCCGGATGTTCTCGCCCTGCGGGTTGCAGCGGAACAGAATGGCCGTCTCCGCCAGCCAGCAGCCGATCCAGCGATTGCAACGGGTCGAGCAGAAGATGACGTCGCCGCCGGGAAGGTACGTCCCCTCGACGTCGTCCCACGGCCCGTCGGTGATCTGCCGCAGGCCGCTGCCGTCGGTATTGATTTCATAGAGGTGATAGCGGTGGGTGTGGGCCTTGCGATAGGAGAAGAGGATTTTCCGGGCCTGGTAGTGGACCTGGGGATCGCGGATCGACCCGCCGGGGTCGTCCAGCAGTACGGTCAGCTTGCCGGTGCCCACGTGCAGCTTACAGAGTTGTCCTCCGTCGCCGGCATGGAACCAAACGTTCGGATCGGTGCACGCATAACCGAAGTTGGCGTAGTAATGTCCGGAGATATCGCGGCCGTAGCCGCGCTGGGCGAAAACGATCTCGTGGCACCCGTACTTCCGCAGCCGCGTGGACAACTCGGCCCGCCTGGCGATCTCCCGGTTGCGCACGGCCAGTTCCAGTTTCCGCAGCTCGCCGGCCCGCTGGGCGTAATGGGCGGAGATTTCTTCGGCCGGCAGGGCTCGGTTCCAGATGGCCAGGTCGTCCAGATAGCCCCGATAACGGGCGGCGTCGGAGGGGGCGCCGGCCGAATCGCCGATGCCCAGCCCCTCGATGGCCAAGGTCTTGATGGTACCGTCGAACCTTGCGGTTGCTGCGCGCTGCGCGTTGACATAGACGGTCAACGTACTTTGCGACGGATCGGCGTCGTTGCGCCGGGCGACCGCGGCCAGGTGATACCATCGGCCGGCGACTATCCGGCCACCTTCGACAGACCGGTATTCTCCGTCGGCCTGGTTGTGATAAAGGCTGGCGCGGCCGTCGTGGATGCCCACGTGGTAGGCGTAGTTCGGCGGACTGCCCCAGCGCAACACCAACCGATTCCATCCGCCGACCCGCGTGGGGTAAATCCAAGTCTCGATGGTGTAGTTGGGGCCGAGTTTCAGATCGTTGCCGGCCGGCGCCGTGAGGTATTGGGCGTCGCCCGGTTGGACCCCCAAGGCAACCGCCCGGCCCGAGGTTGCCGGCAACTCGGAGGCGGCCACACAGCGTGCATTGGTGCGGGCACCCCGGCCGTCGCGGGGAGTCAGATCATTTTTGGCGTCGCCGGCGGAGTCTTTCAACGTGCCGTCAAAAGTCCAGCGTGCCACCGGCCCATCGCCGGCATGAGTGTCGCCCGCCCCGACGGTACCGACTCCCAGGGAGATCATTATCGCTGCGCAGAGAAGGGCGGCTCTCATCGGACATCTCCCCGTGCGACTGCCGGCGCCGGGACGTTGGCCGGCACATACAGGTGCACGTCTCCCGCTTGCCACGAGCGGGCCCAACCCGGGCTCGCGACGTCAGCCATCCTATCATGCCGCCATCCGTCCGTCCACGGCAAGCCGGTAAGGAGCGACCTAATGGCAGCCTCTGCTGCCCATCTTGACGGTCCGGAATCGAGAGCGGCACACGGGCAGCGGGCCTTGATTGCCGGGATTGTGCGGCTTCATTCGGCCTGGGGGTCTTCTGCCGGTTGAACGGTCCACCAGCCGTCGCAGAAGATCAGGTCGTGGCCGGGCGGCAGACCGAACCAGGCCGCGAACTCGCGTTCGGCCGCGCCGATCTGCTGCGATCGGAAGATGGTCCAGCCGGCGACCGCCGCGGCCGTGGGCGCCATCGCCGCCAGGTAGATCCGGCCGATTAGCAACTGCCCGTCGCCGGTGAGCAACTGTCCCAGCGCTATCAACGCCAGCACATTGATCACGACGTGTATCTCGCACGCCTTACGGGCGGTCCATGCCAACAGCCGCAGGGGGTGGCGAGGTGGCGGCGGTTGCACGGCGGGACGTCCCCCACGGCCGCCGCGGACGTGGAGCCGTCCGCGAAGGCGCTTCAACCGCTGGAAGAACGCCTTGTATCGGGCGTCGTGGTGCAGGGTGATCAGCAGCGACGCGACTCCCCAGAGCAGACCACCGGCCGCCCAGAGCGGTTCGGCACCGCGGACGAACAGCCCCCAGCCGATCCCCAGCGGCACCAGAAGGTTGATGGTGTGGTGCATCAGGTAGTCCAACTGCACGCCGTCCAACGAGGCCGTGCCGCGGAGCCTGGCCAGTTGGCCGTCGACGTGGTCCAGCAAGTACCAGAGCTGGAGCGTAGCGGCCCCCAGGATCCATCCCCAGACGGTTCCCCAGCCCAGTGCCTGGGCGGCCGCCAGGCCGGCCGCCCAGGCGACAAACGTGGCCAGATTGGCCGAAACGCCCCAAGGCGCGACTACGCGGGTAATCCGCAGGGCGGCGGGCCGGCTGACGTGCCGGGCCATCCAGTTGCCCAGCCGGCGGTGATCGGGCTTTTGGCAGCGGCGTTGGAGTTCGGGCAAGGGGAGGCGTTTCATGGTTGGCAGCAGGGTTCGTTTCGAGCAGCTTCGTGGTCTCTCGAGTAGCCGGCGGGCAACGCCCGGCGGGCTGAACCGCCACGCGCCCGGTGCCGGTTATCGGACAGTCGCCAATGCCGCCCGGACTGTGCGGCTGGCATTACACACGGAAGTGCAAATCTATTCATTGTTGCGTCTGAATTGCTTTGACCATCCGCCCCGGCGCCATCCGACGGCGACGGTCAGACCCCAGACGGTCGAGACCGCGGCGAGCTTGTAAAGGGTAATCGTCAAATTCGTTTCGGTTGCCGGCCAGGCTCGTTCCAACAGCGCGGCCGACGCCAGGGTCGGACCCAGAGCCAGCGCGAGCATGGCCAGGTAGCGCACACGATCGGGGCCATCCAGCTCACCCCAGATCGAAACGGCCACGGTCAGGACGTAGTAGATCGCGTAACCCGCGGCGGTGGCGGCAGCCACTCCGATCAGTCCGTATCCGCCCCGCAAGGCCAGGTGGTTGCCCAGCGCGGCCAGCGCGACGGCGATCAGCACGGCGGCCAGGGCCCGACGCTGTCGCCCCACGGCCACCAGGTACTGGCTGCCCGGCAAGGCCAACACCAGTGCGACCGCGCCGGGGACCAGCCACACCAGCGGCGGCAGTCCGGTTCGATATTCGGGCAGCAGCCAGGCAAGCAGTGGTGGGGCGGCCAGCACGGCCCAGGCGGCGGGCAGTGCCATGGCGGCGGCCAGCAATTCGCTGGCCCGGGCAGCAAGCCCGGCCACTGCCCGGCGGTCGCCCCAGCGGCCGTAGCTCTCAGCATAGCGAGGCCCCATCACCATCGCCAGCATGTTGCCCAGTCCGAACAGTTGGGAGCTGACCATCACGGCCAGCGAGTAACAGCCGAGCTGGAACTCGCGATCGCTGAGGTAGCCCAGGATCATCAGCTTGTCCAATGAGCGGAACAGGGAGGAGACGGCGCCGGCCAGCAGGATCGGTGCTCCGATGCCCATCAGCCGCCGGATCTCGGCGGTCTGCCAGGCCCAACGAAGCGTGGCGCCGGCGTGGCGCCGCACAAAGATCAACGAGCCGAGCAACACGACCAGCGTGCCGGCGTAGAGTCCCGTAAGTCCCCAGCGCCAGGTGGCCAGGCCGCAGACGACCAGTGTCAGGACGGCCTCGATGATAGATAGTTGCGAGGTTGTCGCAAAGGCCTGTTTGGTGCGGAGGATGGTGACGTGGAAGGTGACGTAGCGGGTCAACACGGTCAGTCCGCCCACGGCCGCCAGGCCCAACGCCCAGGCGTTGGCCCAGAGGCCGTCGCTCGAGAGGGCGATCCATACGGCCACTCCCAACAGGACCGCGGCGTAGAGCAGGCTGGTGATCGTATTGACGGTGAAGGCCAGGTTCAGTCCGCGTCGGGCGGCCGCGGTGTGGCCGCTTCCCAGGGCGACGTTGAACTCGCGGGCGGCGCCTTTGCTAATGCCCAGATTAGCGTAGTTTCCGTAGCTTAGAAAGAGCTTTAGTGCCTGCCAGACGCCCACCTGGGCCGGGCTCAACAGCAGCCGCAGCAGCAGGCTGGTTGCCCCGCCCAGCACGTGGCAGACGGCCGTGGCCGAACCGACCGTCAGCCAGTCGACAAACGTCCGCCGCCAGCCGCTCAGCGGGGCGGCAATCGGCGCGGGGCTGAGTGTTTCGGTGTGGGTCGACACGGCAAGTATTCTTATCGGTGGACAAGTGCGTTCGTGGGTTGGCAATAGCCGGCAGGCAACGCCTGCCGGGAGAACGCCTGTTGGGCTGCTCCGGCATACGTTTTCCGCCGGTTGTCGGAGGTGGCTTCATCGGATTCGAGCTTCGCCGCCAGCACCTCGTCGGCTACCCGCGCGGCTGCCGGCCGGTCGAAACCCGCAAATGCGCCCGAGTCGGGGGCCCGCGGAGCCCGCCAGCCGTCGGCCGTCACTCGGACGAGCAGATCGCGGAGTTCCGTCTCGCTGCGCGCGGTGCCCGCAAGTCCCCAACGGTCGTGCGCCAGAAACCCGCTGGCCCCGGGCGGCGCCAGTTCAATCACCGGCACACCGGCCAGGGTCGCCTCGACGCCGGCACTCGACCCACAGCTCAGCACGCAATCTATGCCGGTGAGCCACTTCTCCAGGCGCCCACGGCGTACCACCCGGCTGTGGAGCGAGCAAAACTCGGCCCGCAGCGACCGGATCACCGGGTCGTCGCCGCCGCGGGGATGGAGCTTGACGAGCAGCTCGGCACCGTCGGGCAGCTCGGCACCGTCGGGCAGTTCGGCGCCATTGATTGCGGCCACGGCGGCAAACGCCATGCGGAGCATCCGGGCGTAAGTTCGGCGGGTCAAGTGCAGGGCAACCGCGTCGGGGCGATGGTCGCGCGGCGGAACCGTGGCCAGCAGCAGGATTCGCGTCGGCCCTGCAGGTGTGCTTCCCAGCCGACCAGTGCGGGACCGTTGGACCTCTTCGTACAGATGATCGTGTTGGGGCGAGCCGGTGACGCTGATCCGTCCGGGGGGCACACCCCAGTCGATCAGTCTGCGGCGGGACGATCGGCCCCAGACCAGGATGCGGTCGGCCGCCGGTGGAACAAAGCCGAAGCGGCAGTAGGGCACGCCGTGTTGCACCACCAGCGAGCCGGCACCATGCCGCCGGCCGACGGCCACGGCGGCCCGGGCCAGGGGCGTGGCGTCCTCGTCCAACACCAACGCGTCGGGACGCACCCGCCGGAAATGGTCGTCGATCCGCTGGATCAGCCGCGTTTGTCGCGGCCCGTGCGTCGCCGACCGCTCGAGCAGCCAACGTCGGACCGGCCCAGCCAGGTTAACGCCACGGCACACCAGCCGCCGGGGTACATCGACCCGGAGGCGGTTCTCTCCCGCCAGGCTTGAATCGCACACCAACTGTCCCACGCCCGCCGCCCGCCAGCGGAGCCACGACCTGACGGCGAAGCGGTCGTGCAGCCACCAGAGATTGCAGCCGCGGGCGAGCAGTTCGCGGCACACCGGATCCAACAGGCGAGGGTTTCCGCAGAGGACCACGCGGCGACGGAAGCTGTGCGGGGTCGGCGGCGGCCGGAAACAGGCGGCCATCCGTGCCGCAGAGCGCCGCCAGAGGCCGTTGGCCGGGAAGCCACTCGCACGCACGGCGTGGCCTTCAACCCATCGCACCCGGTACTCTACTCCGGCCGCCCGGCAGTGCTGCGAAAGGACCTGGTCATAGTCTTCGTCGCGGCTGGCGGCGGCGACCAGCTCCAGGCGGTCTCCCGGACCCAGGGGCTGCACCTCCCTCAGGTAAGCCAAGGGGCGGATCAGTTTCACCAGGTAGTAGCGCAGGGCCAGCGCGTTGAGATAGGCGGTTGCGCTGGCCGATGGCCCCGCCCGGGATGGCCGGGTCGGACGCGCCAAGATTTCCGGAACCCCGTCCTCCCGGGCGGGGCTATTCTTGCAAGGTGTGACGTTATCTCTGGACGGCGCCGTACCCTCGCAGCGGCCGGTCAGTTCGGCCAGGTCAGCGGCCTGCCGATCGATCCAGTCGAAGCGGCCGTCGATCGCTTGATCCAGCGACCCGTGCCTGCCGCAGGGGACGTCTGAGGGCCACGATCCTTCCAGCAGCAGCACGTGGTCGGGCACCGTCTCAGCAGCGGAAGGATTGCTCAGTTCGTGCCGAGCGAAGACGAGCAGCTTCACCACTTGTCCTCCCTAGCCGGCGGCCGCAAGTGGCGGCCGTCGGCCGATCACTTCCAGCAGCTCCTCGAAACGTACCAGGTAAACGTCGGCCCGGGCGTCAGTGTCGAAGTTGAAGGCGACCGTGGGCATCCCCACCGCTGCGGCGCCGGCCAACTCGGCGGCGTCGTGGCCCACGAACGCCACCTCTTCGGCAGGCAGCTTGAGGGCCTTGACCGCGGTCAGGTACACGGCCGGATCGGGCATGGTCCGCTTCAGGTCGATCGAGGAGACGACCGTGGCAAACAGTTGCTGCACGGAGAATTGCTCGAGTTGCCGCCGCAGGACGGAGGCCGGGTGTTCGGAATTGCTGAGCGCACCCAGCGCAAGGTCCGACCGATGGAGTCGTTCCAAGGTGGTTTTGACTCCCGGCAGGGGCCGCGCGTCGGCTTCCAGTTGGTGGCGTCGGGCCCGGCAGGCGGCCTCGACTTCTTCGATCTGGCCGCGCGAGAGGCCCGCCGAAAGCAGGAACGCCTCGAACGCCTCGCGGAATTCGCGCCGCCCGCGGTGAACGTCGCCCAGGTAGTCCCGATCCCAGATGCGGAAGAAGCAGCAGTAGTTCGTGTGGAGTCCCAGGCGAGAGAGCAACTTCAGCACCCACCGTCGCCAGACGGTGTCGTCGTAGAGCACGTTGCCCACGTCGAACAGCACGCCCCGGATCTTTCCCGGCAATGGTGGCCGGGTAGCCGCGGCGCGGATGATGCGCAGCCCGGGCTGCCGGTCGAGGCTGGAGTCCATCGGGGATCGAATCCTTTCGAATATCTTCCGAGGAACCACCTAGCCTTTTCCGCAAGTGCGGTTGAGCACCGCCATTCGCTCGCGCAAGGCCGGCTGGTGGTCCAACAGGTCGGCAATCCTTTGCCAATCCAACGCCTCCGGCCCCAGGGCCTCGAAGATCGCCAGGGCGTGGTCCCAGTCCTCCTCGATGTCCACCGTCAACCGGACGTCGTCACGGTCGATTTGGGGGGGGGCGGGAATCAGGCGGAGATTGAACTTCTCCGGGTGGGAGTAGATGTATCGGGTCACGTGCTCGCGGTCGGCCCCGTTCTTGCTCGCTCGCGCCGCACGCCGCAAGGCCGCCGCGCGGAACCACTCCGCGTACACGCCCACCGGCGAGAGGATCGCCGGCCGGCCGTCTCGCGAACAGTAACTGACGTAGTCGCAGTTCGCGTTGTCGCGAGCAGTAGTCACCAGCCGATCGATCAGGCCGGGGTCGATGAAGGGGGTGTCGCCGCGCACCCGAACCACTGCTTCGGCCGGATACGCTTCCAGCGCCCCGGCAAACCGGCCCAGGGCATCCGGCTGGCTGCCCACGAACACGGGCACGTCCATCGGGACCAAGTCGCGGACGAAGCGGTGTTCGGCCGTGTCGCAGGCCACTACGATAACCCCGTCCAGCCGCGTGGAGTCGGTCACCCGGCGGACCACCCACTCCAACAGCGACTGGCCGCCCAGCTTGCGGTGAACGATACAGCGGAAACGCGGCGAGCCAAAACACGCCTGGACTATTCCCAGGGTCTTCAACATCCGGCCTGTCCTCAATCCATTGTGGGCCAATCGATACTCCCGCCGAAGCCGGAAGAACACCAAAGGGAGTGTAACACGCTCGCCGACGGGGCGTCAAGAGGAACGCGCGTGGCAAGTTCTTCCGGGGTGCAAATCGCGGTTTGCGCGCCAGGATTCATTCTTTCTCAGCACGTTGTATATCCCCAGGCAAGGTTGAACCCTAAGCCCTTTGGATGAAAAACGTTAGTGCGCTTGGCCGCCTTTGCT
>SDBV01013136.1_pt1 | contig 10565 bp, 8 predicted proteins | sample 2277081 | NCBI WGS metagenome assembly SDBV01 (sample SAMN10402039, study PRJNA504765) | marine sediment metagenome | isolation source: marine sediment core GS10_PC15, 223 cmbsf | place: Arctic Ocean: Southern Knipovich Ridge | collected 2010
CATCAAGCAGGTACTGAGTAAAAGCGGTGACCTGGCTGGTAAACGCATTGTGGTTACTGCTGGTGGTACTCAGGAGCCCATTGACCCTGTGCGCTATGTTGGCAATCGCTCCTCAGGTAAAATGGGTTATGCTCTGGCTGAGGCAGCCAGGAATAGGGGGGCTGAAGTTAGACTAATCACCGCCCCCACCTCTCTTCTCGAGCCAGTAGGCATAGAGGTTATCCCTGTTGAAACTGCTATCCAGATGAAGGAGGCGGTGGCTAAGGCTACTGCTCAAGCCGATGCCCTGATTATGGCCGCCGCTGTAGCTGACTATCAGCCAAAGAGCGTGGCTAAGGCTAAGATTAAGAAAGAAGCCCCCAGCTTAACCATGGAGCTAATCAGAACCCCCGATATTTTAACCGAAGTAAAAGGCAACTTCCTCAAGATCGGCTTTGCTGCTGAAAGCGAGAATATAGTAGCCAATGCCCGACAAAAGCTGGAGAAGAAGCAGCTTGATCTTATCGCGGCTAACGATATTACCGACCCCTCTAGTGGCTTCAACGTTGATACCAATAAAGTAACCTTAATTAGCCGGGATGGCAAAGTAGAAAGCCTGCCCCTGCTAACCAAAAGAGAGGTAGCTGACAGGATACTGGATAGGGTGGTGAGGTTTCTAACTGGGAGACCTATTGACAAAACGCACATTTCATAATACAATAAAGACAGATTGAACTTGACAAAAGAGTTAAGACTATGTTAAATAAACCTGCAAAGTAATTTTCCTCAGAGGACCTGAGGTTTCTTTTTGGGGAAATAGAAGGAGGGAATATGGGAAGCAGGGCAAATGTGGTGTGTGCTACGGCTATAGCGTTTAAGGTGCAAAAGGAAAAGGGCGATCAACGGCTCAAAGAAGGCATTGAAAAATTTAGAGAGGCTCTGGAACAGGATGCCAAAGAGGCTACCGCACGTGGATCCGGGTTACCGAAGGATTGGAGAAGCCGAATACTCAAATAATTGTCTATCTTAGTTGACGTCTTTGTAATTGGGCAAGGTAACATTTGGGCTTTGCCCGATTATTATTAATGAGGGAAACCGATGGTAAAACAGGAAAAAACATTATCGGTTGAAGAAGTAACGCCAGAAAATGCGTACCAGTGGTTTAGAATAATTTACCCTACTAATCGAAAAGGTCGGGGGGAAATAAAAGACCTATTAGTTGTTGAAGGTGCGCTAAATCTAGTCCCTTATGCTATTCTTGATTACATACTTACGCCGCAGACAGATAAATCTATACCCATCTGCAAAACGATAGTTATCGAAGACAAATACCGAGATAAGGACCATTCTAAAGCATTATCTTCCTATTATGCTAAGTCATTTCGTCACGTCGAAACTGAATGTACTAGGTTACACTTTTTCGACCGCCGTTTAGCCTCGGATTTTCTCGATAGAAGAAGCACGAAGGAACTTGAACGCTCATATTTGGGCTTCTGCGTATTACGTCCATTTACTCGCAGGAGAATAGGTAGAACGGTACTCAGGAGGTTAAGGTATCAGCCTACGTTAGAGTTTCCTACCTGTCAAGGCGTTTTTGAAGTTAACTTGGCAGGACACAAACTTAGTTTTGAAGGGTCAGCCTTTATAGAACAGGATACGATGGTAGCTGCCTGTGCCTCTTCTGCTATATGGGTGAGCACTACTATTATGGGAACACGATTTGAGCTGCAGCAACGTTCCACATCTGAAATAACGCAACTGGCCACGCAATATTTGATTCAAAATCGACCAATGCCTTCAGAGGGTCTAGTCACTGAGCAGATGATTCACTGCCTACGTGCTATGAACTACGACCCCTTACTAATAGGTGTTTATAGCCAAGAACAAGCAAAGCACGATATCTATAGCTACATAGAATCTGAAATACCACCTATTTTGCTATGCGACTTCCCACACACTGGTGAAGGCCATGCTATTGTCGGTGTAGGACATGGTTATAATATACCAGTTACAAATCCATCAAAAACAACAGTTAGTTGGCCTGGTGAGCCTGCACTCGAGTTTGCTAGAAGTTCAGAGTGGGTACCAAGTATATTAGTCAATGATGACCAGCGTGGGCCTTACCGGAAACTAACCTTCATTGATAGTCAAACATTGTCAGCAAGAACTAATGCATTGCATCCCAGTGCGAATGTGACTGACCAGAAATTAGAAGAATGGAGATGCCCTATTGCAATTGATGTCAATATGCCTTTCTCGGAGTATAGCGGAGGCGAGGAGATTGCCAACATTTGGGGGATAATTATCCCTTTACCGCAAAATGTTCTCCTTACTGCCAACCAAGCGGAAAGGAAAAGTGCCCGTGTCATTCGATGGTGGCATTGGCAGAATGAAGTACCTTTGCCAAGGGACCTGGTGCTTCGTACCTACCTTGTGCCATCAAACGAATACAAGGAGAGAGCAAAGGCTAGCGGTATGAATCCTTTTGTTAAATCGCTGATAGCGGGAAAGCCGATGCCTCGCTGGATATGGGTTACCGAGATAAGCTCTATAAAGTCATATAATTCTTCCAATCCTAAAGACTGGCTCTTAAATGGTCAAGTCATAATAGATGCGACCAGTAACGCTTTTACGCCTGATTTTCTTTTATTCCACTACATCATAGATAGCCAAGCAATTTTAGTTACAATGAGACCTGAGCACAAAGACGCAGAGCAAGCATTCTCACGATACTGGGCCAGTAGTACAGACTCCAAATATGCTGGTTGGATTCGTTAGGTCAGGCTAAGTTGACAAACAAGATTAAATCACCTCCCCAAATTGGTAACCAAAGCTAAGGTAGTGCGGTAATCAATACGATTTGCATAACATTATGTCACACCCCTACTTGAAAGGAGAGCGGGATTAAGGGGGTCAGGTTACCAAAAATTTATTACGCACTCTAAGACAACATTTGAAAAGGTAAGAATGACAGACACGCCATTAATTCAATATGAAATGCCCAAAGCCTATGAGCCGGGGCAGGTTGAGGCTAAGTGGTATAAGTTCTGGCTGGAGAAGGACTACTTCAAACCCAAAATAGACCCAGAAAAGAAGCCCTTCGTCCTCATTATGCCTCCGCCTAATGTTACCGGTGAGCTTCATGTCGGGCATGCCTTGACCACTACCCTAGAGGACATTATGGTTCGCTGGCACCGGATGAGGGGTGAGCCTACACTATGGCTCCCCGGTGTTGACCATGCCGGTATTGCTGCCCAGGTAGTAGTGGAGCAGTTACTAGCTAAAGAAGGGCTAGACCGGCATCAGTTGGGTAGAGATAAATTCCTAGAAAGAATGTGGCAGTGGGCAAACAAATGCCGTCAGACTATTGCCCAGCAACACCAGAGACTCGGTATCTCCTGCGACTGGAGCCGTGAGGTCTTTACCCTGGATGAGGGACCGAGTCGGGCGGTGCGCACTGCCTTTGTCCGCCTGTATAATAAAGGGTTAATCTACCGGGGGGAACGGATTATCAACTGGTGCCCCCGCTGTACAACCGCCCTCTCTGACCTTGAGGTTGACCACAAAGAGGTAGACGGGCATCTATACCATGTTCGGTACCCCCTGGCTGAGAGCAACAAGGGTTTTATCACCGTAGCCACCACCCGGCCTGAGACCATACTTGGCGATACTGCCGTAGCGGTCAACCCCAAAGACAAGCGGTTCAAAGCCATGCTTGGAAAGAAGGTTATCCTCCCCGCAGTGAAGCGGGTAATACCTATTATAGCTGATGAGGCGGTTGACCCTGCCTTTGGCACTGGAGCCGTTAAAATCACCCCGGCTCACGACCCGGTAGACTTTGAGGTAGCTCAGCGACAGGAACTACCACTGGTAAATATACTAAACCCGGATGCTACCATGAATGAAAATGCCGGACCCTATGCTGGACTCGACCGATTTGCCTGCCGCCAGGCGATACTTGCCGACCTGGAAAAGGAGGGGCTGCTGGTGAAAGTGGAGCCCTATATCCATTCAGTCGGACACTGCGACCGCTGCCAGACAGTTATTGAGCCGATAGCCAGTAAACAATGGTTTATCAATACCCAACCCCTAGCTCGAGCCGCCATCAGCGCCGTTCTGGATAAGCGTATTACCATTATTCCCGAGCGCTTCACCAAGGTCTACTTCAACTGGATGGAGAATATTCGTGACTGGTGCATCAGTCGCCAGCTATGGTGGGGACACCGAATTCCGGTATGGTATTGCCAGGATTGTGGTGAGCTAACGGTAGCTATGGATGAGGTTAAATCGTGCCATCATTGCGGCTCAGCCAATATTAGCCAAGACCCAGATGTTCTGGATACCTGGTTCAGCTCGGCACTCTGGACTCACTCTACCCTGGGCTGGCCTGATGATACCGAGAGCCTGCGCTATTTCTACCCAACCACAGTAATGGAGACTGGCTATGATATTCTCTTCTTCTGGATAGCCAGAATGATTATGATGGGTCTGGAGGATACCGGGGACATTCCCTTCAGTACCGTTTACCTTCACGGTCTGGTACGCGATGAGAAGGGAGAGAAGATGAGTAAGATTAAGGGCAATGTACTTAATCCGATTGACACTCTGGAGAAATATGGCACCGATGCTCTGCGTTTTGCCCTTTCTACCGGCACATCACCGGGTAATGACCTTAAGCTGACCCCATCGCGGCTGGAAGCTGGCCGTAACTTTGCCAACAAGCTGTGGAATGCCACCCGATTCATACTTAGAAGCATTAAGCCTGAGGACACCGATACCAAAATTCCGTGGGCTATGCTGCCCACGGAAGACCGCTGGATTTTAAGTCGGCTTAATCGCACTATAGCCAGTGTAACCAGTCTGATGGAGAACTTCCAGTTTGGCGAAGCTCAACATCAAATCTATAACTTCCTCTGGGGTGAGTTCTGCGACTGGTATATTGAATTTGCCAAGATTCGTCTTCGTTCCGCCAAGGAAGTACTATCACCTATCCCGGTCTTAGTTTATGTTCTGGAGACCTCACTTCGCCTGTTGCACCCCTATATGCCCTTCGTCACCGAAGAGCTATGGCAAAACCTCAAGAAGCGTCTACCTCCAGACTGGCAAGCAACTGAGTCTATAATGATAGCCGCCTATCCTGAAGTCACAGAGACAGCTATTGACCCTGAATCAGAGGGGGTCATGGAATCTATAGTAGAAATAATACACTCTATCCGTAATACGCGGGCTCAATACAAGGTGGAGAGCGCCAGGTGGATTGAGGCGCAAATTTATACTGACAGGCTCACACCAGCTATCATTCCCTATTCCGAAGCTATCCAGACTCTGGCTAGAGTAAGGCCACTCACTTTCCTGGATAGCAGACAGGAAGTGCAACCAAGCCAAAACGCCCTGGTATTAGTGCTAAAAGAATCAGAGATAATCATACCTATGGAAAGTATGGTTAATCTGGAAGCGGAGAAGAAACGGCTACAGAAGGAGATAGAACAGAGCCAAAATGAGGTGACTCAACTTGAAGCCAGGCTCAAGAACAAAGAATTTCTGGCCAAGGCACCAGCAGCTATTATTGAGAAGGAACGCCAGAAACTCTATACTTTAACTGATAAACTGCAAAGACTCAAGCAACAAATCCTTAAATTTTGAGGAGGAGGGGAATGTATGAGAGAATACTTGTTCCATTAGATGGTTCTAAAGTAGGTGAGGCTGCTTTACCATATGTTGGGGAACTGGTGTCCAAGCTGGCACAGGCACAGAAGGTAGAAGTTACTCTCCTTCAGGTAGTATCACCGCTGACTCATTATATTGTCGCCGGGGAGGCAAGTGTCCGAATTCACTATACTGAACAAGAGACGGAGCAAATCAAGAAGAAGGCTATGGACTACCTTGATAAAGCTGGTGAAGGCCTAAGAAGTAAAGGAGCCATTGTAAGGTGTAAAGTGGGAATCGGCAGAGCCGCTGAGGAGATTATTAAAGCTACTGATGAAATCAATGCTGACTTGATTGCTATGTCAACACACGGACGCTCAGGTCTGAGTCGATGGGCTTTCGGTAGTGTTACCGAAAAAGTGCTACGGGGAGGAAACGTACCGGTACTCATGGTGAGAGTGGGGAAGAACACTACAGAAACTTAACAGCCTAACAAGCGCGAATGGTAAGAACAAACTAGAAAGGCTAAAGCATCAACTGATTAGATTTAGCTAACCTAGAATTGTATCAAAACTAAAGCCGCTTCCTGAGTAAACAGAGAGCGGCTCTAATTCTTAACCTAAAATTAAGATATTACCTATTGCTGCCTATAATCCTTTGTCAGTAATATAAGCGGCAAGGTCAGCTAAGCGGCAGCTATAACCCCACTCATTATCATACCAGGCAAGCACCTTAACCATATTGCCAGCGATAACCATAGTGCTTGGGGCATCAACAATAGAGCTGGCGGGATTACCCCTAAAGTCCATGCTGACCAACGGTTCCTGACAATACTCCAGTATCCCTTTTAGTGAGCCTTCAGCTGCCGCCTGGAAAGCCTGGTTGACCTGTTCGACGGTAACCTCTTTGTTTAAGTCAGCGACAAAGTCGACAATAGAGCCGGTGGGTGTCGGCACCCTGAGCGCTAAACCGTGAATCTTACCCTTGAGTGCAGGGATAATCTCACCGACTAGTCTGGCGGCACCGGTGGTGGTGGGGATAATGTTCATGGCAGCGGCTCGCGCCCGGCGCAGGTCTTTGTGAAACATGTCGAGAATTCTCTGGTCATTAGTATAGGCATGAATAGTAGTCATCAACCCCCTACTTACGCCAAAGTTTTGATGCAATACCTTAACCACAGGAGCAATACAGTTGGTGGTGCAGGAAGCATTAGATATAATGTTATGCTTACTCGGTACATACTGGTCTTCATTGACACCGAGGACAATGGTTACGTCTTCATTACGGGCTGGGGCTGAAATGAGCACCTTCTTGGCACCACCCTGTAGATGAGCTGCGGCTTTAGTAGCATCAGTAAAAAACCCGGTTGATTCTATTACTATGTCAACGCCATAATCCTGCCACGGGATTTTCCCTGGCTCACGCTCTGACAACACCCTTACCTTCTTATCATCAACAATGATTGAATCCTCAGCTGCTTCTACTTTACCCGGATAGGAGCCGTAGATGCTGTCCCATTTTAACAGGTGAGCGTTAGTCTTAGTATCGGTGAGGTCATTGACAGCTACTACCTCAAGTTTGCCGCTGTGGTACTGCTTAATTGACCGGAGGGTCAACCTGCCTATCCGTCCAAAGCCATTAATTCCGATTTTGGTTGCCATTTTATACCTCCTCAGTGATTTTTAGTCTAGGTGCCTGCTGGCTATATTTTATCCGCCGACTGCGCTCCAGCATATCAAGGAAAGCTTCAATTCGCGTTTTTACATGTTGGGTTAAGGAAAAATCATCATTCCCCTCCAAGGTTAGAATAGGTAATTTCAAAGCATCCCGAAAAATGATATCACCAATTCCTCGGTGACAGAAAGCCTGGACATAGTGAATAACCCCATCAACTTGGCGTCGCTTTAGCTCTGTGGTGGTATCCTTCAACCGCCCATATATAGAGTAGGGATAGGTGTAGTTAGAGTATTGCTCAGCCAGAGAATCCCCCGGCTTGGGCATGGCGAACTGGCGCTGAACTTCGTTAAACACCACCCTGGCTCTATTGCTTTCCAGGTAGTGATAAAGGTCTTGACCATAAACAGAAGGCACACCGATATATGCCAGTCTGAGCCAGTCAGGGGGGTAGGGTTCACGCTGGTGACAATCAGTTAATAATTTTTGTAGCTGGGGGTAGTATTTATGATGGTCTTGATTAAAATCAGAGGTAGACACCAGCCATAGATGGTTCTCCCAGCCACTGACTAAGCCTTCCTTCCAGGTAAGCTGGTCAAGTTTCAGAGCCAGATGACGACTGGGCTTAAGTTCATCTCTAACTCTATGGGCAATTTCAAGGTTAGTTCCCAGAGTGTCAGCTAATGTCTGCAGGGCATTCTGCATTCGCTGGGTATCTGGCTGGTCAGGGTAGGCAAAGGGTATAACCTTGAGTCCTTTTAACTTGAGCACCTCCATTAGCATAATAGTATTGGAGCAATCGCCAGTGGTAACGCAAAGGACAGTATCAATTCCGTAGTCCATACATACCCCATAGATGCCCTTAATCCAACTGCAGCAGTTTAAGGGAAAGCCGGCTCTCTCAGCGATATTAATCAGCCGCTCAGGGCTGGAGCCGGTAATGAAGACATTATTCAGGTCAACCGGCTGATAGCCAGCGGCAATAAGTATCTCTATAGGAACTGTGGTGGTAATACCTATAGTTTTCACGAATTATCTCCTTCACGACTAGGCTGTAACTCTATAACTTCCAAAGGGCATTCTGGATAGTCGTGCTCCCAGACAACTAGATACTTGAATTCCCCCTCTCCTTTTTGCTTAAGTTTCTTCTTATAGTGCGAGCTCTTACCTAAGCAGCCAAGCGACTTGTAATCCTGCTTATTTTTAAACCTTCGCAGTTTGTGGTAAATATCGTTAAGTTGTTCGTCTTGAAAGCCTTCCTTCTCTCTTAAGCAGATTCCACATAATAATTCTATCAAGTTTATTCTCAGTACTTTAATGTGATTTAATAAATTTTGGCTAACTGCTTTCTTTGACTCATGGCTAGGTATTACTTGGCCTATTTCTTTGGGCCATGACTCATAGTCGCGAGCTACTAGGTTAAGCTGACTGAATGTCTCCACAAGTGACCTCTGTTCGAAATCGTCAAATACGCTGAGAGACGGTAGGTCTAGAAGTTGATTAAAGACCTCGCTACGGATGGGGATAGTCGTTCGATAGAATAAAGATGTACCTTCGATAAACTCCATGGCTGATTCCTCAATATGTCCTATTATTCCTAGGTTGTGGATAATCTCCAGACCAATAATGTTTCTAGCCACTGTGCGTAGCTGTTTCTTTCGCCTATGTTCTGCTAGTCTCTGCAGCACGTAAGTGCCACCAAAGCCCAAAACTACACCGACAATTACCCAAAGACCTTCATTCACGATGCAGTTCCCCTTTATATAGTAGCTCGCAGAGTAGATGCTTACTCAGCGGATTTATCATCTTCTCCCTATCTGTTCAAATTGTGAAAAGCCTGTATTCCAGCAAAGCGGGCACTTTGCCCTAGCTCCTCTTCTATTCTAAGGAGACGGTTATATTTGGCAACGCGCTCGGAGCGGCAGGGAGCACCGGCTTTAATCAAGCCTGTATTCAGACCCACTGCCAGGTCAGCTATAGTGGTATCCTCAGTCTCGCCTGAACGGTGGCTTATTACTGCTGTCCAGCCAGCCTCTTGCGCCATCTTAATGGCGGCAATTGTCTCGGTAAGGGTGCCAATTTGGTTAAGTTTGATAAGAATAGAATTAGACGCCTTCAGGCTCAAGCCCTGGCTGAGGCGGTTTACATTGGTAACATAGAGGTCATCACCGACAAGCTGGACTTTGCTGCCTAATTTCTTAGTTAAAAGCTGCCAGCCATCCCAGTCATCCTCCGCTATGCCATCCTCAATGCTAATAAGCGGGTAGCTTGAAGCCCATTTAACATAGTAATCAACCATTTCACCAGTAGTGAGCGAAATGCCTTCCCTGGACAGGATATATTGACCATCTTTATAGAATTCGCTAGCTGCCGGGTCCAAGGCAATAAAGCAGTCTTTACCCGGCTTGTAGCCTGCTTTCTCAATGGCGGATAATATTGCCTCTATTGCCTGTTTATTTGATGAAAACGAAGGGGCAAATCCCCCCTCGTCGCCGACATTAGTATCCAGCCCTTTATCTTTAAGCACCCCTTTCAGGCAGTGGTAAACCTCAGTGCCCATTTGAAGAGCATGTCTGAAGCTACTGGCTCCAGCAGGCACTACCATAAACTCCTGGAAGTCTGTTGAATTAGCGGCGTGCTTGCCGCCATTTAGGATATTCATCATCGGTACCGGCAGGATGTAAGTGGCTACCCCGCCCAGGTAACGGTATAGAGGCATGTTAAGGAGGTTAGCCGCAGCATGAGCCACCGCTAGTGATGTCCCCAGAATAGCGTTAGCCCCCAGACGGGATTTGTTAGCTGTGCCATCAAGCTCTATTAGCTTGTGGTCAATGGCTTCCTGGTCAGTAGCCAACATTCCGATTATAGCGGCAGCGATAGGTTCATTAACATTGGTTACTGCCTGCAGAACACCCAGTCCGTTAAACCGGGACCTATCCCCATCCCGGAGTTCCACAGCCTCATACCTACCAGTGCTGGCTCCTGAAGGCACCGCCGCCCGGCCTATTATGCCATCAAATAACCCTACTTCAACCTCCAGCGTAGGATTACCCCTGGAGTCCAAAATTTCTCTGGCTTTGATGCTCTCAATAGTTGACATTTTCCTCGTAAGCTTGAAGTTAGTTTAGCTATTACTTTGTAATTGAGTTAAGAGCCGTATTTACTGCCTCGGTTGGGCTTTGAGCTAAAATAATTGAGTTGTCCTGCTGACCATTTCTGGATAATGACCAGGTATTCAAGCCAATAACCGGGATGCCGCTTTGCAA
>SDBV01013137.1_pt1 | contig 10564 bp, 9 predicted proteins | sample 2277081 | NCBI WGS metagenome assembly SDBV01 (sample SAMN10402039, study PRJNA504765) | marine sediment metagenome | isolation source: marine sediment core GS10_PC15, 223 cmbsf | place: Arctic Ocean: Southern Knipovich Ridge | collected 2010
CACCGGGACCAGGGATGTTTTTTATTAGCATCTGTTTTCCCGGTAAGTTTTTAAATTTTAAACAAACGCTTCCTCCCGGCACTAAAGTACCGGGTTTCCGCGTTGGAGAAATCAGATGAAAAAGGCTTTTTCTTTTTTAATATTTTTTATAACATTAACAAGCTACTCTTTTGCTGTAGAAAATTATACTACACAAACAGATAGACCTGAAAACATTCAGGTTTTATTAGCTAAAAATGTTGATGAAGCGCTATTTGAGTCAAAAGGATCATACGTAGTTTTGAACCCTTTAGATGGCTCTAGAATAACATCGTCTTTAACAGGAAAACGTTTTATGTTGAAGGCAACATCCACTGGTATAAAATGGGGTGAAGAGTATCCAGGGATTCATCAAATATATGTTGTTCCAAAATCAAAAAATTCATCTCTTTTAGTAAATGGCATTCAATATGAAGGAGCGATTTGTGTTTTTAAAATGAAAAACAAAATCCATATCATAAATGATGTAAATATTGAGTCTTACTTAAAATCTACTCTAACTCCACAGTTTCCATATCCAATGGAAAATGAAGTTATGGCAGCAATTACTATAGCTGCTAGAACAACAGCATATTCACATGTTAAAAGGAACAAAGAAGCTTTTTGGCACGTATCTGCAGATGAAATCGGATATCAAGGAAGAGCTGTCATTCAATTAGATTCACATGTATCTAATGCTGTAGATAGAACAAGACATATTATCTTAGTTCTTTCAGATAAAGGCGAAAACAGACCTTTTGCAGCTACTTGGACAGAAAACTCAGCTGGAAAAACAGCTGCTTTTCATACAATATTTAGAAAGGATTGGTGGGCTCCAAAAGCAGGAGTTGAAGCGCCTCATGCTGCAATAAATAGAGCAGAATCTAAATGGTCGTATAAAATCTCTAAAAAAGAGCTAGCTAGCCTTTTAAATGTACAATCGATAAGTGCAGTAGATCTTTATACTGATACATTTTCCAAAAAAACATATGCAGTAAAGTTAATTACAAATTCTGATACTCAAGATATAGATTTTGAAACATTCCAAAAAATTGTTGGAAAAGAGAATTTACTTAGTAATGATGTAACTGTAATCGCAGGAAATTCAGATATTATATTTACAGGCTATGGAAAAGGGTTTGGGGTTGGACTTTGTCTCCACTCAGCAAACCTTATGGCTCAAAATGGGGATAATGCAGCTAAGATTTTATCTAAATTCTTCCCTGATACTTATTTGTTGAATTTGAGTGCTATGCCTCATAAAGGAGTGAAATAATACACTTGTAGCAATTTGTATTTTTTGCTATATTTATAGATATTTTTACCGGGGACCTTGAAGAATAAAGATCTTCGAACCAGGTCAGAGTCGGAAGACAGCAGCCTTAAGAATCAATCTTTAACGCTTTGAGATCATCTCCGGTAATTTTTTTGTCAAAATTATCTAATAATATTTTTAATTTGTTTTTTAAAAGCAACTCAATATCAAGCTCTTTTAGCTCTGCTTGAATAACTAGATCCAAAAGAGTATCTTCAATCTCCTTTTGAGTTTTTAGATTTTTTTTGTATTCAAGTAATTTCTTACTATCTAAAATCTTAATAATTTTTTGAGCTTTTAAAAGAAGGGGCATACTCTTCGGAATAGCATCAAATAAAGATTTTCTATTACATTTATTTTTCTCTGTTTTCTTGATTCTATTCCAGTTATCTAAGATATCTTCTACAGAATTTACTTTTACATCAGAAAAAACATGAGGATGACGCCTGATAATCTTATCAGTAATATTTTGAATAACCTCATCTATTTTAAATTTATTTTTTGTCTCAGCTATCTTTGCTAAAAAAACTACTAAAAAAAACACATCTCCAGCTTCTTCTAATATATTTGGATCATCTTTTGCTTCAATAGCATCGATAAGCTCATAGACCTCTTCTATAAAATATTTTTTTATACTTTCAAAAGTTTGCTTTCTATCCCACTCGCAACCATCAGGGCCAAGTAGCTTAGATGTTATCTCTAATAAATAATTGAATTTATCCATAAAAATTTTTATTGATATTTTTTTAAATAAATTATAATCTCTTATTCACAAAATTACAAATAAATTAAAGATTTACTCTTTGCAAGGGATTAGAATAAGCTTCAAAAATATCAATAATTCTGATATAATATATGCAAAGCATGAATAATAAATAAAACAATTTAAAATAGTTAAGTATTATGCCAACATCAGTAAAAAACAGTGATAATAGATCCTTTTTTGAAAGAGGAACAGATCTGATAATAGGAAAAATATCTCCTAGTAAAACGATTAGTCAAGTGGAATTAATTTCAAATCTAGAAACAAAAGCTCCAATAACAAAACCCCTTAGCATAGAACAGCGTAGAGAAAAAACAAATACGGCAACACAAGAATTTGTTATCAAATCAACCATATTTGCTATTGGGAGCTTTCTATACAAATGGTGTAATGTTGGAGATAAAGATACAGATGTAGATAGAAAATTATTGTCCATTGTTCGAGACCTTTCAAAATGTAAGAGTCCTGGATTTAGAGAAATTAGATCAGTAATGAATCGCTATTTTAAGAATTTATCCTTTTTTAGAATGGCTTTTTTCTACTGCACCTTTGTTAGCTGGATTCCAAAATTATATATTAGTACAACTGTAAATGAGCTATTAGAGACTTCAAGAAAAAAACTAAAGGATGGAAAGAATCTACCTGATCTAGGCTCTAGAGTTGTAAAAACTGCCAATAGTTATCTAGCGAATTATAACAATGCTGTAGATAGATTTAGAAATGATGAAACAAATCCTACTGGAGATAGAGATAAGTACGTTAAAGAACATTTACAACATCCAAAAATTTTAGGTTTTGACTCTGTTGAAGTGCTTAACTCAGAATTTGCAAAAGCTGCTTCTAAAGAAGGAATGAGACCTCCATTTAGTCCTCTTAGCAATATTGTAAAAAAAATACAGCTATTAGAATTCAAAATTTTAGGAAAAATTCCAAAAGTATTATTGCTACCTCTGCAAGCTGTAACCTTTACTCTAGGAGCAATTCCCTACATTTTGGCTAAGCTATTAGAAATTCCTCCAAACATAATTATCAATATTTTTCATAAAAGTATGATCGAATCTTATGGTCCATCTATTTTAGAAGATACCCTAAAAGCTGTAAATAGGTCTGGATTTACTCATGCTATAAACTGCTTTTTGAGTGATATTATAGAAGATGCATTAATTGAAATGAAAAAAGGTCCATACGAAAAATCAACTGAAGAACCCCCAAAGAATGTAGATAAAGCTCTAAGCTCTGAAATTATGAAATTTTCAGAGTTTTTATTTACTTTAATTACAAGAGAGTCTTATCAAACAAAAGATGAACTAAAGCGCATACAAAGAAATGGCCTTGTTCCAAAATCAGGTATAGAAAGGTTTTTAAAAAAGCTGGTATCACCTCAATACATCGACGAATGTATTAAATATTTCTTTGTTAAGAAAGCTCTTCATCCAAGCATTATTGATCTATTTAATTTCTTATGCCAATCTGAAAAATTTGAAGAATATCTATGTAATTTAATAGAACTGCTAAATAAAATTTATGAGGATGTACCAGATACTACAACAACAGAAGGACGTGCTCTTTTAGAAGCGCAGAAACAAAAGCAATCTCAAAGAGAAGAGTTAGTTGACACGCTAATACAAGAGGGAATTACCTCTGCTACAGAAGATGGAATTCATGAGTATTTCGAAACGACTTCAAAAAACCAAGATAACGATCTTATTTTAGCTTATAGAAAAGTTAAAAAGCGAACGTTAGAAAAACTTCCCAGAATACAGCAAGATGCTAAAAACATACTTCTCTCTTGCAAGGATCTATTAGATTCTTTCTCTCCTGTAAACTCAATAACTCCAGCTAAAGAAGACATACTACTTGCTAAACTTGATCTTAAAAACCTCTTTACAGTAATACAAAATGCTATTCCGAAAGAAAATGGTCCTGTAAAAATAGCTATGGATCACCAATTAAAAGATTTTAAAGCAAAAGAAAAAGTTTTAGTAAATTGTCTAAATCAAGTAGATAATTTGCATGATGAAATAGAGCAATTAAAATCACTTTCTAAAGAGATAAAAAATCTCAAAAGCCTATTTAACTCTAAAAATATAGACATAGAAAAAATTAAAGAAAGTATAAATGCTCTACAATCTCTCAAACGCAGTTTGAAATCTGATAAAATGATCGATGAATATAAATTTTTATCTGATCAATTTGAAAAAATACAAACTCATGAAAAGTATCTCTCTATTATGCAAGATGTTTTGAAAAACACCTTTTTCAAAAATGGTTTACTTCTAGAGCTTGCAAAAGCTCAAAAAGAATATCTAAACTCTCCAAAATCTCTTAGCAAAGAAAAAAGACTAAAAGCTCTAAATGAAAAAATGCTCAGATTTTTAAACAGCTTAGATCCTATTGCAGAAGATTCAGATATTAGCGAGCTAAAAGATGTTATTAGAAAAATATATATCTGCCCAAATCCTCAAAAAATTAAAGCAGCTTATATTAAGGCAAAAGAGTTATTTGAAGAGAAACTATCTAAACACACATCTTTATTAGAAGATGAAAAAGTTATGTTAAAAACTAAATGTTTTGAGAAATGCAGATCTACTATAAAAAAACAAGAAAATGAATTTTCAACACTATTTAAAGATTCCCATCAAAATCTCATGGAAAGCGCTAAAATGTTTTCTGATGGCCTTAATGCTCTCAAAAATATCGCTACAAATATCGATAAGAAAAAACAATCAGGCTTAAATAGAAAAACTCTTATTCAATCCGCTAAAGCCGGTGGCGCTGCTGTAGCAGCTGTAGCTGCAAGCTATTTTTCTCATCCCTACTTGAGCGTTGCTTCTCTTGCTATCTCAGGTCTTTCTTTAAGAAAATTGAAGCCAATAAAATGGGTAGCTACCAAAGCAATTGCTCCTCGCGCTAAAAGAGTAGCGATCAGTGCAGCGGTTCCTCTTGCTAAAGCCACTGCTGAGAGTGCCTACAGTGTAATTACTAATCCTGGTTTCTATGAAGGGTTGATGCATGCTTTTATGAAAGATTTTATCGAAGATACTAAAAAATCAAAAAAATAAATAGCGCCTCAAAATAAAGGCGCTAAAAAATTACCATCTTTTTTCTTGATGATTATTTCTATCTTCTCGGCCTCTGTAACGATCTCTGTAATGGCGATCAGTCTTTTTATACTCCTTTTTTTTCGGTGGCTCCTCGCAAGAGTTCAGACCGAAAAGTACAGCAGCTGTCAAAAATAACAATGCTATTTTTTTCATTTTTTTCTCCTCACATGTTTTATAAAACACAAATAGAGCTACTTATATCTATTCTCTATCTAATAATTACATGTAATAATAATTCTATTTTTTAACAAGTGTTTTATTATTTTTTAAATTCCACCAATTAATGAAACTATCAAAAATCTCTTCTGATTTTAGATATCTAATGCAAGCTCCAGTTCTACAAGATCTTAGAATTGGGCATTGCTTATCGAACTTTTCGTCATATGGACATTTTCCTTGATACGCAAAATGTCTATCCCCTATTGGTTTAAAAACTTGATTGTTAGTAGGTCCAAAAACAGAAAAGCTATAAGTTTCAATAGTTCCACAAAGATGCAAAGACGATGAGTCCATAGCAACGACTAAATCAACATCGTTCATTAAATTTTGCCAAACAGGAAAAGAGAGCTTATCTACAACAATACTATCTTCAAACTCCCCTTTTAATTTGTTTGCTACAAACTTTTCTAAATCATTACCCCAAATAAATAAAAAAGAAGCATCTAATTTTTTTTGAACAAGTTTTAAAAATGAGAAGAGAGTTTCAAAAGATAGCTGTTTATTTGGCCATTTAGCGCCAGGACATACCATTATTTTTGTTTTGGTATTTAGATTTTTACTTAAAAGGATTTTTTTCAAAATACCCTCTTGGACCTTAGATATCTTTAATCTCGCCCCTTTAATCTCAAAGGGTTTATCATCATTGAAATACTTTTTTATAAGATCTAGATTTTGCAATCTCATATTGATGTTTTTATCGACATCAATATGCACTTTTGTAGCGAGGAGATTTGGCCACTCTTTTACAGATTTTTTTGAAAACCCCACCTTTTTTTTAGCATTAGAGAGAAGTGTTACCAAACCAGATTTACAATTACCCTGCAAATCAAAAACAACATCATATCTTTTTTTTCTTAAAAACCTTACAAAGCTAAAAAAAGATTTTCTCGTTCTTTTTTTTAATAACTTTTTTTTCCAGGTTTTCATATCGAATAAAATAGCATTATTAATTAAAGGGTGTGAATTGATTAAAGAAAGGTTCGCTTTTTCCACAACCCAGTCTATTTCAATATCCTTGAATCTCTCATGAAAATAATCCAAAACATTGAATGCTTGGATGATGTCTCCAACAGAAGAGGTTTTTACAATTAGAACTTTCAATATTTTAATACCCTTAAAGACTTGGCTTAGTTTCTACCAAAAGCATAGCAGCTTTTTTTATATTTGAAAAAACAAAAAAATAACATACAATATTGGAAATTTTATTTATAAGGAGCTTTTATGAGTAGTTATGTTTCAAGTGCAAAAAATTCTATATCAAACATTTTCGTCTATCTTGGAAATAAATTGCATAACCAAGATGAAACAAATAAGTATCTTCGTAAATGCAAAAAGCTAAAAGATTTGACGAGAATTTTTGCAAGCCATATAGACACTCACAGCTTAGAAGACCTTGATAAATTATCTAAAGCAGTTAAAGAAAATCACGTGAGAACATCACGGCATCTTGTGCATAAAAAAAACAGGCTCTTAATTGAATCTACTATGAAAGATCTCTCATTAGTGATAATTCCTACTAGTCTTGTTATTCGAATGGCTAACTGTTCATCATGGTCTCGAATCTTTTGCATAATTGCTACTGCTTTTTATTTCCACCAACTATTTAAAAACAAGAGTATGAAGAGTGAAATTATAGAATTAGACTATAACATCAGAACACAAAAATTGTTATTATTAGAACAAAATATATTACGTTCAGATATCAAGATGAACTCTATAGAAAAGGAAGCAAGCTCTCTTATTCCACAGCGAACAAATGTAATTAACTCTAATATTAAAAACCACCAAATAGCAAAAATCACCTCTATCTCGTGTTTTGCTTTATGTTTAGTTGCCGCAACTATTGGTTCTTTGTCTGTCATAATATCTACATCTTTACTTGGCGTTGGATTAATCTCAGCTATAGCTACGAAATATTTTTCTAAAAAAATTGAAAGTGATTATCAAGAAATCGCAAAAATACAAAAAGAGAACAAGCTCAATTGCAACTATCAACTAAATTTTAATAAACTTTTTTATCTGAAAATTAATGCTCCAGCTTAGGATTTATGAGAGTAAATAGTTAGCTTAGAAAAATACAAAATAAAAGGCTTGAAAAATGTCCATTATTTCTTCTAATAAAATTTCAGATACATTAAATGAATATTCGAAACAAATAGATATTTTTGAAAGAAAAATTGAGATACTTACGGAAGACAAAACGTTTTATACCACTAAAAGTAAATTAGATAATTACATTCATGAAATTGAGATAACAGACTCTAATAAAGTTCTATCAGCTAAAATAGCAGGATATGCAAGTAGTATGCTGAAGGCTTCTCAACTAACTCTTGTTGTTGTTTTATTAGAGCTTCTACAAAGAAGCGTTTATTTAGATATAGCCGTTGGGGCCGCATGTCTAGGTTCTCTCAAACTTCAGCAGAACACCTGCAAAAAATTATTTGATACTAACTCTTTGTTCCAACATTTAAAGGAATTCAAAAATATCAAAAGAAGGTTTTTAAGAGCTGCAAAAATTATTAAATTAAATAAAATAACTGAAAAATATAAAATAGCAAAAATCGCATCTATATCTTTACTAGTATTGAGTCTAATTTCAACTGTTAGTGCTGTTTCTATATTTATATCTTCATTTTTACTTTATGCTGGAATAACCGCAGCAGTTGCTACAAAATCCTTTTCTAAAAATATTTGTGGGAATTCTCAAAAAATCCTAAAATTACAAAAAGAGAACAACTTTGCTAATAACTATAAACTATATTCCAATAAACTTTTTTATTTGAAAATAAACTCTCAAACTTAGAGATAAAGAGTGTAAATATTGCTAATCTAGAAAAAATTCAAAAACTTGAAAAAAAAAGGCTTTTGAAACCCTACCCAGCCTTCAATAGTTATCTTATCTTCATTTGGCATATCAACTTTCGGTCATTAATTATATTTGCAGATAATAACTGAAAATACTATACTCACACAATTAAAAAAAAACAGAGGCACAATAAAATGTCAAGTCAAGTAAACATTAATCCATCAAGGACTCTTTTGGATCATAGAGGAAGTTCAAGCTCTTGCGATACTACAGACTGCTGTCATTCAGAAACTTGGGCAAATTGCATAATGGGTACATGTTGTATTGGAATTACCGTTGGATTATCTTTGGGAGCTTTATATATTGAACGGATAAATGGAATTGATTCCACTTTAGTAAAAGTTGGAACTGTTGCTGCTGTTTGCATATTTACATTGCTTGCTGCTGGCGGGATGAATTATGCAAATAAACATGAGGATCCTAATAGGGAATATGATCCTTCTTGATTATTATTGAAAATATCAAAACTTTAAAAAGAAATTGATTTTTCTATTAGCTTAAAAAATCCTCTGGAATTTCAGAAGATATATAAATATTTTCTAGAGTTTCAGGATGATCAAATTCAATCTCAGAAGCATGAAGCTGAAGCCTTAAAATCTCATCTTTGCATATAAATCTTTTGGCATATAAAAAATCTCCTAAGATAGGATGAGATATCTGTTTCATATGAGCTCTTAATTGATGAGTTCTCCCAGTTATAGGTTTTAGCTCTACTATTGTTTTATCTCTATAGGACTCTATTACTTCTAGATTAGTTAAAGCATATTTTCCATCATATGAAGGTCCATAAATGGACTGGCCATGAAGAGCTTTTATTTTTTTTAGGTTACTCTCTATTTTTTTTGTTTTCTGTTTTATATGGCCATCTACCCATGCAAGATAAGTTTTTTGAATTTTTTGGGTCTTAAAAATTTTAATCATTTTTTCTTTAAACTTTTGAGTTTTTGCGATTAGCAAAACCCCTGTTGTATCTTTATCTAATCTATGAATAAGCAGATATTTTTTTGGAAAAAAAAGATGAATATTTTTATCTAAACACTCAAAGTTTGATGGTTTATCTACAGCTAAAAAAAACTCATCCTCATATAAAATTTTTATAGACTTTTGTTTTTTTTCTTGAATAAACTCTCGAAAAGATGAGCTTAAAGTAACTAAAGCTCCCTCTTTTAATAAACTTGTAGCAAACCTTTCTATTCTACCATTTACTTTGCAAAGCCCTTTATCTAAAGCTTTTTTAACTTGGCGATTAGAAACGAGTAGCTTCTCTTTTAAAAAATCTAAAATCTTTTTTTTAGCATCTTTTTTTGTGACTTTCCAGGAATAGTTTTTTTTCTGCATAAAATACTATTTAATAGATAGATTCTCAAAAAAATATGTGAGTAGTCTCACTCCAATTCCTGTTGCATGTGTTGGATGCAATCCCTTGGGTTTAGATAAAAATGCAGGCCCTGCAATATCTATATGTGCCCAATCTACTTTCTCTACAAATTCTTGTAAAAACAGAGCGGCAGTTATAGTTCCGGCTTCTCTTGCATTTCCGATATTTTTAAGATCAGCAATATCTGATTTTAAATGTTCTTTATAAGGTTTATATAAAGGCAGTCTCCAAAGATGGTCCCCTGTTCTTTTTGATGCAACCTCTAAATCTTTTGCTAGCTTTTCTGAGTTAGAAAAAAGCCCAGCAACATCTTCTCCAAGAGCTACTACACAAGCACCTGTTAAAGAAGCTAGATCTATAATTCTATTAGGCTTAATTTTTAAGGATGCATAAGAAAGCGCATCTGCTAAAATGAGTCTACCTTCTGCATCTGTATTTTTTACTTCAACGCTTTTTCCTGACATACCGGTATATACATCACCTGGTTTATAACTAGCTGGCCCTATTGAATTTTCAGTAGCAGGAACTAAAGCAGTAACGTTCACTTTAAGCTTTAAATTAGCTATTGTATACATAGCGCCTAGTATTGCAGCTCCTCCTGACATATCGGATTTCATAGTATCCATAGCAGTTGGAGGCTTTAAACTAAGCCCGCCGGTATCATAGGTAACTCCTTTTCCTACTATTACCGAATGATCATTTGAAGATCTATCACCATGATAGTGAACTATAATAAAAACAGGATCTTTATCAGACCCTTTATTAACAGCGAGCAAAAGTCCCATTTTTTCTTGCTCAATCTTTTTCTTATCAAAAACAATGACTTTTACATCTTTTGATATCTTTTCAAAAGTTTTAGCAATTTTCGCTAAATTTTGAGGAGTTTCATCATCAGCGTTAT
>SDBV01013138.1_pt1 | contig 10564 bp, 14 predicted proteins | sample 2277081 | NCBI WGS metagenome assembly SDBV01 (sample SAMN10402039, study PRJNA504765) | marine sediment metagenome | isolation source: marine sediment core GS10_PC15, 223 cmbsf | place: Arctic Ocean: Southern Knipovich Ridge | collected 2010
ATTTTGCAAAAAAAGTATAATATAAATGATAGAGATGTTTTTGAAATGAATTTGAAAAAAACTGTTGTCAAAGATGGCTATATTGTTTTTAGTATCAGACAATTAAAATGAAAGAATACATAAGAAATTATTTAGAGCATCACGATTTAACAGAAGAGGATTTTATAGGTTGCAAGATATGTAAGAAGCAAGCGGAACTTCATCATATATACATCAAAGGCATGGGAGGCAGAAAAAGGGTTGTAATAAATGGGAAAGAATATCATGTTGATGATCCTATAAACCTAATTCCCCTGTGCCGGGAACACCACTTACAAGCCCATGCAGGCAAATGGACGAAACAAGAATTACTTGACTTAAACAAAAGCTAAAAGAGCTATGAGTCCCAAAATGTATCAAAAAGTATTCCGTAAATATTATAAGGAAAGTATGTGTAAAATGTATTTAGATACTTGTTCAGATCGTGTTCTAATAGGATTAATGACTTGGGATGAATGCGTGAAGGAACATAAAACACAGAGGAAAAAATTTAAGCACATTTGTATCAAACATTTTCCTCAAACAAAAAACAAATTAAATGTTTTCATTAATTAACAAAAGCTAAAAGAGTTATGATAGGTAAAAAGCATATTATGAAAGAAAAAATTAATGATATTATATGTTGGTGGAGCGGGGGCATTACAAGTGCTGTTGCTTGTAAATTGGCTATTGACTTATATGGGCGGGGGCGATGTAGGATAATTATGATTGATACTTTCAACGAGCATGATGACACTTACCGATTTAAAGTAGATTGTGAAAAATGGTATTGCATGAAAATAGAAACCATCACTGCCATCGGTAATAAATATACATCAATTCAGGATGTTTGGAGAAGGTTTAAGTCTTTGAATGTTGCAACGGGGGCAATTTGTTCAAGCGAATTGAAGCGTGAGGTTAGGATTAGATGGCAGAAGACAAACGAATATACACATCAAGTATTTGGTTTTGATATTAATGAACCGAAAAGGGCTAAATCAATGACCCTTAATTATCCAAATGCAAAAGCCATATATCCATTATTGTTGCATGGAATTTCAAAGCAAATGAGCATTAAAATAGTGCAAAATGCAAACATACAGATACCAATTTCCTATAAGTTGGGATTTCATAATAATAATTGCTTAAAAACAGGGTGCGTACAAGGTGGCATTGGATATTGGCAAAAAATGAAACGTGATATTCCAGCTAATTATTATGAAATGGGAGCGATTGAACATGAATTGACCGATATAATAGGTAGGCCAGTAACAATGTGTCGTGATCAAAGTAAGCAAGCGAAAGCTACCGGACAATTTCAAGTATTCTTAATCCCACATCCCAATTTTCCTGATTATAAATGTATAGATGATATTGAAGGCAGAGAACCAAAACCGTTATTTGAGTGCAATGGATTCGGTTGTGCTACAAATGATTTTGAACCAATTAACAAAACTTCGGAGGAGTTATACCATCAAATTGAATCATAATTTATCTTGGTAATGTCATAGGAGTTGGTAGAAACATTTAATAACATTTCTCTCCCTTTTTCTTTTTTTTATCCTTCATAGTACAAATTTACAAAAAGTTTTTATTTTTGCTTTAGAAATAACATATTAAAAAAGCGTTAGCTTTTATTCTTAGCATAGAAAACGTCCAAATTATTCTACACTCAAAGACTAAAAGCAAGCCACTCACGTTTTGCGTGGGCTGTGCTTGTCTTGGGTGTGGGTGCTTGGACGTACCTCTATGCTGGATGGGTTACAGTTCCACGCTTTTTCATTTTATAAACCTACTCATTTGGGACTGAGGGTAAAAAAACTATAAACCATGAAAACACTAACAAAACAAACGCTGTTAATAATTGCTTTATCAGCAATTTTTTCAGCAAAAGCTCAAGATGTTATTATTAAACGAACTGGCGATGAAATTAAAGCAAAAATAACTGAACTTGGAACTGAAACTTTGAAGTATAAAAAATGGGAGAAACAAGATGGTGCGGATTATGTAATCAAAAAATCAGAAGTTTTAATGATTAGATATGAAGATGGTACTAAAGATATTTTCCCAAAAGAATCTGTAAAACAAACTTTTAATACTTTTTATGGTGATCCCCCAGGCAAGCAACTTATTAAATTTTCACGAACCTATTATGTGGGAACAGCCCTTGTAGGAGTTGGTACTATAGTTGGTGTGATTGCTCTACTTTCCGAATATGATTTAATGGGATTGTATGTTGGCGGATCGGCAATGTCATTAGCTGGATATGTAACAATGATAGTAAGTTTTCATCATATAGGTAAGGCAGGAAAAATTATGAATAATAGGCAAATAGGAATTGCACTTAATTCAAAAGGTATTGGATTGAATTATAGATTTTAGAACTTATATAAAGCCCTCTAATTTTAGGGGGCTTTATTAATCTTCGCTTTCTTCCTCTAATTCTAATGTTTTTTGTCCGATTTGAAATGCTTTAGCAAAATTCTCTTTAAATTTACGCCACGTAGTTGATAATCGCATAATTGGGATAACTGAAGCTATTTGTTTTTCAAGATGCGGGTTTCCAATATCTTCAGTTAATAATCTATGATATTGATGCTTTCTTCTTCCTTTACTGTCTTTTGGTGTTTGTTTTTTAAGTTCTTCCAATACTCCTGGCGGTAATCGTTTGTAAATATATGTATTTGTCCAAGTACCTAATACTTGTGGTCTCTTTACACTCATAGGATTATATATCCAATTATTCAATCTAAATATTTGTTTATAAAATTCAGGGGGAAAACGCTCTGTCCAGGGCATTAATTCTGGAGCGATATATGCTTTAAGTATTTTATGTAGTTCATCTTTATTGCGTACTTCTTGATAACCTGTAGCTTCATCAACTAATGCAATGATACCAACATAGGCAAATCCTTTTAAAAGTATATATGCTCTGTCAGGTATATGGGACTTAGTTTTGGGAATGGTACCCCCCTCATTAGCTTTTATCCAAACATCACATATTTCGGGTAATATACTCGCTTCCATTCCTAAAGATTCCTTGCTTGCAACAGATTTATAAATTATTGGATTTAAGAGTTTTGTACGCAATTCATTATCAATAAAACCCTCTAAATAACTCATTGAAATATATCTTGGTAAAAGAGCCTTTACATCGCCCTTACGTCTTTTTTTCCAATAGGCACCACTGCCCAAACTTCCAAATGCCTTTGCTAAACTTCGTTCTGATAAAACTCTTGTTTTATCTTCTAATACCGCACAGGGTATTTGAATGTTTCCTATGTTTAATTTACCTTGATATTCAGCTTTTAAAATTTTAGACATAATTTAATGCTTTTTGTAAGGTTAATGCAAATATTTCTGGATTGCTACGATTATTATATCTAAAGCAAAATTCATCAATATATCTATTAAGATGTTTAGTGCTTACTTTATGATATTGACCTATAATACCTCTTTTTAGCAAACTCCAAAATCCCTCTATGGTATTTGTATGTGCTATTCCTTTTACATATTCACCCTTGTTATGTTTTACTATTAAGTGTTTGAATTTTGGAACAAGTCCCCTATATGATTTCCAGTCATCAGTTGCAATAGTTGAACCTTTTTTAACATTTTGACCTATGAAGGATTTTAATGTTCTACTCTGTACGTCTTTAACTTTCTGAGCTATTATTCTTTTGCCTGCACGATCTAATACTCCAGCAACGGCAATTTTATCTTTAGTATTTCTACCCTGTGTACCTTTAATCTTTTTATTTGCGTGCTTATTTTTATTTTTACCACCGATGTAAGTTTCGTCTGCCTCAACAATACCCTGTAATAATTCACCATATTCTTTCATAGTCCTACGTAATCTCATTAGCATAAACCATGCAGTATCTTTTGTAACTTCAATATCACGTGCTAATTGCCTTGCACTAATACCTTTTTTGGCATTTAATACTAATGACATTGCTAAAAACCATTTTTGAAAATCAAGTTTTGTATTTTGAAATACAGTACCTATGGTAACACTATAAGACATATTACACATATTACAGTGATACCGATTTTCTTTTGGAACAGATGTTGAATTATTCTTACTTTTGCAGTAAGGACATTCTGGTTTGTTAGTCCACCTTACTTTTTCAAGATGTTTATAACAATCTTGTTTTGTAGGGAATTGTTTGTATATTTGTATAATGTTCATAATAAAGGGTTTTAGTTATTACTACCTATATATACGACAAATATACAAAAAGGTTTCAAGAAAACCAAGAAAAAAGTAAATTATTTTCTACCAACACCTATGACATTACCTAATTTTATTATCTTTACAATGCAGTTTTAGGACGGAGGGATTAAATACTTGAACTGCTGGCTATCCTGGAGTTAGGATTTAGTCTCTTCCGTTCTTTTTCACAACTTTAGAAGTCTGTGAATTAAATATAAGACTACTATTATTAACAAGAGAAATATAATGATCCAAATAAATACTCCATATTTTTCCCAAAAGGTGAGTTCTTTTACAACAACTGGATTATAGGGGATTTTGTGTTCTACAACAGCAGTGTCTTCTTTTACTTCGGCTTCCACATATAAAGTATCGTGAACTATCCTTAATTCTAATCTTAGATTTTCCTTTTCAACTATGAATGTATCAAAATGAATAGAAGTTGCGGTATCTACAAGTATTCCTCTCCGAATAATTGTATCAGAAAATGAAATGGTATCAGTTTGTAAAAGTTCCGGATGCCTTTTTATTAATCTGTTAAGTTTCTTTTGGGGGCTACACCCAAGAATGGCTAATGTTATAATGGTAATAATAAGTATTACTACCATTATCCAAAGATTTTTAATATCCTCTTTGTTCATTACTTCTTAATTGATTTTATCCCAATTTACTTCATAATCTCCGAAATCTCTAATGTAATCACTAATCTTAGTTCCATTAGCATCTTTCCTATCTCTCCTGCCATTACTATATAAGAATCTCTTCACGCCAACCGCACCACCTAAATGAGCACCAGCAAGTATTCCACATTCAGTTATTCTTATACCTCTAATAAATTTACCTTCATATTTATCAATATATTTGGACAGACGTTTTCTATTTAATAAAAGATACTCACACATAGCGTATTCCTGTAAAGCTGGATCATTACGGAATTCTTTCCATTTAACCTTTATCCCAATGTCTTTTAAGGCAGCCCTACCAAATTGGTACTTACCCTTATAACCATATTTGTTGTATGCCTTATATTTTTCTTTACCTGATTCTCTCCATCCTATTGCATCAACGTATAATTGATAATCTTGGCATTGTCCTACACAGAACATTCCTGCTTCATAGCCCCTGCTAATGCAGGCGACTCCACAGGCACTTCCCCTCTGCCCGAAGGTGTTTTTGTTAGTAACATTGTATAAATATACTAAATTTCTGCCAACTTCTATGATATTACCATTATTTTTTATTTTTTCTTCTGAAACTATTTCCATCACACTCTGGGTTGAACCCAATTTAGTTGATGGACAAATGAGAAATATTGTTATTGCTGTTAAAATTGTCATCCTACTCATTAAACATTATTTCGTGAATAATTAGACCAGTTGAAAGTGAGGTCGGTCTATGAAGTTGGTATCATCTGTGCGTGTATCCATATCCCAGTCATTTCCCCACATTAAAGCATGGTCTATGATCCCTCTATTTTTCAGCAAACTGGCTATACCCATTACGTAACCAGCAAAATAGTCCATCCTGGAACTATCATTCCATCTTATATGGGGACTATCTTTATAGTAAGGAACAGCATCTACTGCCATAGATGGGATTTTATTGTGTTTGCTTTGTGGAAATTTTACCTTTGAATAGCCTCTACGAAATGCCTCATTTTGTTCTTTTTCGCTACGATGTCCATCAATGATTATGCAATCAAAATACTTGATGACTTCGTTAAAGATAGTCTGCAAATCTTTGTGACACTCTTCTAAATTGCTTAATGATTTTTTGCCAAATTTCGCCATCTTTATTCAGAACCTCCCACAAATAGTTGTAGAAACAGCCCCACTAAAAATCCTACTATGAAACCGCAACAAAATAATATCATAATTTACTTCTATAAATGAAAATACGGCATTTTTAATTTACTATAATAATATCCATCTTTTGTTTTATTTTTATGTTTTATAGCCCAATGTAAGTTATTGATTCCATAACCCATTTTTCTTTCAGTTTCACAACGACTTGCAAAACTTATTAAGTATTTTAATGTTTCACCACAATATTGATGAATTTCTATTGAACGACAATGGTCATATCCAAATTTTCCCTTCCATGTAGGTGGTGATGACATTAATCCATTTTTGAGTGCATGGATAGAATTTTCTGAATAAGTAACCCATTCTAAATTTTCAATATTATTATTTAATTTATTTCCGTCTTTATGATTAATGCAAGGTTTATTTTTAGGGTTTGAAATAAAATGAATTGCTATTAATTTATGTATAGTATATTGTTTTACTATATTATTTTTGCATAAATGTATTTGCAAATATCCCTTAGCGGGTATATTTGATTTTAATATTATATTTTTTCCAAACTTTAAACTTCTTATAATACCAAAATTACTTATTTGATAGTGTCCTTTGTATCCTTTTATGTCTTTAAAGATTTCCATACTGCAAAGATAAAAAGAATATTTGTAAATTTATAATAACCCCTACACTAATTTATATATGTTTAATAATCACCCAAAAAACAAACATTAATACTAACCCCACTCCAACTGCAAATATAAGCAACTGAAATAATTCAGGTATCATCCAACTCGGATATTTTCTCTTTTTCATACTGCTAATATACAAAAAATTGTCTTTCCCAAACATTTTCGCACTTTTATTTGTATATTTGTGATATGCTGGTAAATCTACAAGAAGAAGAAACTTACAAAGATATAAAAGAATTTTCTGTTTTAAGCCAAGCCGAAATGACTTTTGTGGTTCATTTTACCGATACTGATACTGCCTTACGTAGATTGCCGGAAGACAAAAGAAGAAAGGAAGCATTAGTAGTAGCCGGCATAAACTCTACTAATAAAAACGTAGAAAAAGCAATTATTAAATACAAAGAACTTCAAGGTTGGAATGAATACGAAGTATTAGAGGGTCTTGACGAGCAGATAAAACAATACAATCAATTATTAAAGAAAAGAGATAAATCAGAAGATGAAAATGATCTTGCTTTCAAAGTGATAAAAGAACTTGGCAAAATACTTGAAGTACGAAAAAGTATATTTAACTTGGCAGAGGGAATAGAACAACAAAAACAATCAGAAGAAAAGCAAAGTGTTTTGGAAGAACAATCTACTGAATAATGATTGACGTAGGACAATTAAAAGGTTTATTTTTGGACAGTGACGTAGAAGCCGAAACCAGGCGTTATATGAATATGCTCCGAAAGTCAAGTAAGGATGGGGAGATATATAAGCCCAATAAGATAAAATACACCCGAATAGAAATACCTACCTTTGATGATGCGATAGAAAAAAAGCGATGGAACTTAGAACAAATAAGACGCTGTAGAGAAGGACATAATGGAATGAGTGGTAAGCATTATTATTATTTCAACTTCTGGCATATCAAATCAGCTAAAGGGGCAAAGCTAAATCCCACGTGGAGACGTATTGATAGTGAGGTGTTTTTTATCATAGAATCTTTCCTGAGAGGAGAAAGAAAAGGCAAAGGACTTATCACATTAAAGCGCCGGCGAGTTGGAATGAGTTGTATATCAGGGGCTGCTGCCGACCATGAAATACGCTTTTATCCCTTTTCTACCGTTGGCATCCAATCCAAGTCGGAAGCAGACGTACAGCTTTATTTGAATGACAAGATAAAATTCGGCTTTGAGCGCATACCTTATTTTCTCTATCAGGAACCGGGACGATATTATAAAATGGGCGTAAAACTTGGCGCCACGATGAAAGAGAAACAAGAAAACGGCACCATCAGGAATGTACCCAAAGGCGCTCAAAGCGAGATAATATGCAAATCGCCCGTGGATTCCAACTGGGAAGGCAGTGGTCTTAAATGGTGGCTGTGTGATGAAAGTGGGAAAGTTAATAATGTCCGTCAAATGTTTGATTTAACCATTCCATGTCTTTGTGATGACGAGGGCTTCAAACTCAATGGCTTTCCATGGCTCTTTGGAACTGCGGGTGATATAACCGGGGAAGGAGAAGGTCATAAATACCTATGGTATCACGCTGACGAATATGATTTAACAAGACATTTCGTACCTGGATGGGTAGGTCTCAATATGGATGAATATGGTAACGAAGATGTAGAAAAGTCAGTAAGAGAAATCTTAGAGAAGCGACACAAGATGAGAAATAATGAGCAATCATTGGCAAATGAAATACAGAAATATCCCCTCACACCGGAAGAAGCGTTTAGGAAAGGATCTTCGGCTATTTTTCCTATAGTAATTATAAATGAACGTATCGTGGAATTAGAAAAGCATCCTATACCTATGCACAAAGGAAGGTTTGAATGGAAAGAAGAAGGCGTAAAGCCAATATTTATCCCAAGCAATGAAGGCAAGGTACATATCTTAGAGCATCCCCAGGAGATAGAGAACCTATATGTTGCCGGTGCTGACCCCTATGATCACAGAAAAAAAGAAGGTAGTGGTTCAGCGGGAAGTATGTGGATATGTAAACTGCCCATAGATAGAAATCCTTTAGAGATAGAAGAAATAGAAAAAGATTACGAAAAGGCATCTTTTGAAGAAAAGTTAAAAATTTTATTATCTTTAGGAAATTTACCAATATTGGGATATACGGATCAACCGGAAAATCCTAATGACTTTTTTCAGCAATGTCTTATGGCTGTGATGTATTATAATTGCAAGGTACTCGCAGAGAGAAACCGGGTACGCATGATAGGATACTTTGAAGATAATGGCTATGGGAAATATTTGAGAAATGAGCCAACCCGTGTGAATAAGGCACCAAAACGCCCCTCACGTAATAAGGGTCTTTGGATGGACGAAGATACGAAGGCGTATGGCATAGGGCTTTCCCATAATAAGTTCAGCCATCATTGTAATTCTATTTATTATTTGGACTTATTAAATGAGGCACTTACTTACGATCCTGATATTCAAAAGAAAAAAGGTGATAGGGTAGATGCTTTTAACATAACTTTGGTATATTTGCAAGATGTTATCCGTAGAGGTATCAAAGCAAGAGTTAATGCAGAAAATAATAATGGCGGATTTAAAGACATTCGGTACATAAAGCGAGGTAAATCATTCGCAGTAAAATAAATAGGTAATATCATATAAATTGGTAGAAATTACTTATCTTAAGGTATATGTTAAAGAGCTATAAATACAGGATTCATCCAAATAAAACACAGGCAATCTTGATAAATAAACACATTGGGGCTTGTAGATTTATATTTAATCTGGCATTAGAAACAAAAAATTATACTTATGCCTCTCATAAAAAAAACCTATCTTGCTTTGATATAAACAACCAACTACCTGATTTAAAAAAAGAGTGTGAATGGCTTAAAGAAGTAGATAGTCAAGCATTACAACAATCTGTTGCTAATCTTGACAAGGCATTTAGTCAATTTTTCAAGGGGGTTGCAAGGTTTCCGAACTTTAAAAGAAAAGACAGTTGGATGCAAAGTTTCAGAAATCCTCACGGAAGTAAAGTAAAAATAGAAAATGATAAAATATTTGTTCCAAAATTCACAGAAGGGATAAAAATAGTTATTGACAGAACATTTAAGGGTAAAATAAAAAGCACTACTATTAGTAGAACGCCGACAGGGAAATATTTTATTTCAGTATTGGCAGATAACAAAAAACCATTGCCAAAAAAGAAGACCATTAAAGAGGCAACAAGCATAGGAATAGATTTGGGGCTTAACCACCTTATTGTTACTTCCAATGGGTTAAAAGTAGATAATCCACGATACTTGCGTAAATCATTGGGTAGGATAAAGATTTTACAAAGGAGATTACGAAACAAAAAGAAAGGCAGTAATAACAAGAAAAAGGCATATATGCAAATTTCTATACTGCATGAAAAAGCTACCAATCAAAGAAAAGATTTTTTACACAAACTTTCAACAGAGCTAATCAATAGCCACGATACGCTTTGTTTAGAGACATTACAAATTAGCAACATGATAAAAAACCACAAACTTGCATTGTCAATCAATGATGTTGGCTGGGGGATGTTTGTAACTTTCTGCAAATATAAAGCTGAATGGAATGGAAATAATATTTTGCAGATACCTACATTTGAGCCATCTACAAAGTTGTGTTCGTGTTGTGGTGCAACCAATCATACACTTACCCTTTCAGACAGGGAGTGGATTTGTGCTAATTGTAAAACCTTGCACGACAGGGACGAAAACGCTGCAAGGGTTATCAAAAATTATTGTTTAAAAAAATCAGGGATGGGTAGTCCCAAAGTGCCTGTGAAGATGTTGGCAATAGCCAAATCTATGAAGCAGGAAATTCCTACCTTAAAGTAGGACATTACCATAA
>SDBV01013139.1_pt1 | contig 10564 bp, 5 predicted proteins | sample 2277081 | NCBI WGS metagenome assembly SDBV01 (sample SAMN10402039, study PRJNA504765) | marine sediment metagenome | isolation source: marine sediment core GS10_PC15, 223 cmbsf | place: Arctic Ocean: Southern Knipovich Ridge | collected 2010
CCGCCGAATCGTCCTCGAAGGCGATGACCGCTTCGACCCCCGCCGCCATCTCGACCCCCGGTTGGTGGAGATCTTCACCGAACACCACGAGGGTATGGCCGAGATCTGGGACAGCCTGTCGAATCAGTAGTTCCGCGCCCTCAGGAATCACCTACCCACCGCTTCCACCCCGGCGCTCATGCCGCCCAGAATCCGCCACCGGCCGTCCTCCTCGACCCAGGTGTGAGTGATCCGGTAGGAGGTCGCGGCCGTGCCTCCATCTCCTTCCTCGATCTCGAGAATGACGAGGTAGTGGACCAGGGCCATCTTGCCGCTCAGGCGGATGGCGCGCGGCCGAACGTCGACGGTGCGGATCATCAAGCTCTCGTGCAGGGCTGGCACCGATGCCAGCGCCGCGGCTCTGGCAACGGGATCGCTCGAGTGCGAAGGCCAGCCGAGGAAGTCGGCGTGCAGGAATGCGTTCAACCCTGCCACATCTCCGTCCCTGAATGCTGTCATGTAGAGCTCTTCCAGCGCCCAGATCTCCTGCTCGGCGGCCGACCAGTCGGGCTCGCCCGTCTGAGCGTGAGAAGGCCCCGTGATCATAGCCAGGGTGGTCAGCAGAAAGAACTTGGCGATCGTGGTCATGTTCACTCCTGTTCTTGTGGGGTGACGGTGTAAGTGACGCCGGTCTCGGACAGGTTCAGCCGGCGCAGCAGCTCGTCGAAGCGGGGGTCGTCGCGAAGAGGATCCCAAACCGGCCAGACCTTGGTCATGAAGAGGTCGGCGTCACGCACTTCGACGGCCTTGTCGAGCCAGCGAAACGCCTCGTCGATGTTGCCGAGTGCGGTGTGAATCTGCGCGAGGTCACAGGGAGGGATGTAGGTGGTTTTCTCCCGCTCCTCGAGTTCTCGCAGTATCTTGACCGCTTGCGTGCGTTTCCCTGACCGCGCATAGAGATATGCGAGCGTATGCTTGCCGGCCCTCAGCGTGTCGGGCCCGGCGAGCTCGATCCCCTTTCGCATGACCTCGATACCACGGTCGTATTCTCCTGTGGCAACCAACTCTTGTGCGAGGCGCTGGTACGTCAACCAGAAGTACGGACTGAACTCGATCGTGCTTACGAACTGCGTGACGGATTCGTCATATCGCCGCGCCAGGTAGAGCATGAAGCCCACATGTTGGCCAGCCAAGGTTGACACCGGGTCGAGCTGTTCGGCGCGGCGGGCCTCGACCACAGCCTCCTCGACATCCCCCCTACAAGCGAGCATGTACGCGAAATTTCCGTGAACGTGACTCAGGCTTGGCGCGAGCTCGAGGGCGCGGAGATGACTCCTCTCCGCCGCATCCCAGTCCCAGTCGTAGGTCATCTGGATCCAGGCCTCCGAGAGAACAGCGCCGGCATTGTCCGGGTCGAGTTCGAGTGCCTTGGTCACCATGTTTCTGGCCCGCGGCACGACCTCCGTCGGTGGCAGGCTCAGGAAGTAGGTGGAGTTCAATTGAACAGCCGCCAGTGCGGCGTACGCGTCCGCGTACCCCGGATCGATCTCGATGGCGCGTTCGAGATACGCAGCGCCCTTCTCGAGGCCTTCTCCGGTGAATAGCATGAAGTGGTGCACGCCCTTCAGGTAGGCCTCATGAGCTTCCCCATCCACCGTTCGCGCATGGACGAGGCGCCTGCTCTCCTCAGCTGTGAGCACCGCGTCGATCTCATTCGCGACTGCCCGCGCCACTTCGCCCTGCAGGAGAAGAACATCGCGCAGGGGTCGTTGATAGTCCTCGGCCCAGAGGTGGCGGTCGGTCGCGCCGTGGATTAGCTGGACAGTGATTCGGACGTTGTTATTGTCGCGTGTCACCGAGCCCTCGATGATCGCGTCCACACCGAGCTCGCGAGCGATCTGCGGCAGAGGTTTTTCCGAGCCTTTGTAGAGCATCACCGAGGTCCGGGAGATGATGTCGAGCGACCCGATCTGTGCGAGCTTGCTGATCAGCGCCTCGGTCATGCCGTCTGCGAAGTACTCCTGCTCAGGATCACCGGAGAGGTTGTCGAGAGGCAGAACGGCGATGGAACGGATGGGAGTAGTTTCGGCCGTACCGGTCAACCTATCGATCAGCGCGCTTGGCGGAAGGATGAACAGAATTGCGATGATAGCGGCGATCATAATCGCCAGAATGTGTGGCCACCGCCTGCCGATCATTGACTTCTCGTGACGCGCTGGTGTCGCGGTGGCTGATTCCAAAGCGCCCAACGTCAGCGACAGATCGTGGGCCGAAGAGAACCGGTCCTGAGGTCGTTTTTCGAGACACTTCGAAACCACGGTCGCGAGCGCCGGCTGAACGCCTGGCGCCGCCACCGAGATGGGTTCGGGATCCTCCTTGAGGATCGCCGCCGCAGTCTCCACAGTCGTCCCGCCGCCGAACGGACGGTGACCGGCCAGCATCTCGAAGAGCACGACGCCGAGGGCAAAGATGTCCGAGCGATGGTCCGCCGGAAGGCCCTGGACCTGCTCGGGCGCCATGTAGGCGACGGTGCCGAGGAGCCCCCCGGGTTTGGTCTCGAGAGTGGCGGTCGGGGTTTCGGTGGAGAGATCCTGATCCGGCAGCTTTAGCTTGGCGAGACCGAAGTCGAGAACCTTGATGCGGCCGTCACGAGTCAGGAACACGTTCTCGGGCTTGAGATCGCGGTGGACGATTCCCTTGTCGTGCGCCGCGGCGAGGCCGCTGGTGATGGCCTGCGCATACTCCACCGCCTTGCTCGTGGTGAGCCCACCCCCCTTGATCACCTCGCGCAGCGACTCGCCCTCGAGCAGCTCCATGACGGCGTAGGTGACGCCTTCCTCGGTCCCGAAATCATGGATGGCGAGGATGTTCGGGTGATCCAACTTGGCGATCGCCTTCGCTTCGCGCTCGAACCGGGCGAGACGATCGGCGTCCTGAGCCGCAGCCTCATGCAGCACCTTGATCGCCACGTCTCGGTCGAGGCTCTCGTCATGGGCGCGATACACCACGCCCATCCCGCCTACGCCGATTTGCTCGACGATGCGGTAGTGGCCGAGGGTGGTGCCGATCATGTTCAGTCCTCGGATAGGTTCATGCGGCGCAGTATCGCCTGGTAGCGAGGGTCGCCGCGCACCGGATCGAAGAACGGCCAAGTCTTGATCGGCATGATAAACGGGTCTCGAACCTCGACAGCCTGTTCCCACCAATGAAACGCGGCGTCCCAGTCTTCGAGACCGGCGTAGCCGAACCCGAACGTCGACGGGGGGATGTAGGTCTTTTCCGCGGTTGTTTCCGCCTGCTCGAGCAGCTTACGGGCGTCGTCCGGCCGGCCCTGGCGGCCATAACCGTAAGCCAGGAATCCGAGGGTGAACGGAATGCCGCCCGACAGCTCGTGTGCCTTCTCGAGCGCTTCCAGAGCCTCGTCGGGCGCGTCGCTTTCGATGGCTCCCAGACCACAGGCCCAGTGTCCGAGAAAATGGGTTGGGTCGAGCGCGACCATGTGACGGCCCTCCTCGATCAACCGCTCCGGGTGACGTCCCAAGTACGCCATCGCGCCTAACCACCAGCGGACGAATATTGACAGCGGGTCGCTCTGTAGCACGGCTTCGACCTCGGCCACCGCCTCATCCATGCGGCCGTGAGGAAGGAGGCCGCTGATCGCATAGCGCAGCCGAACCAGCGGCGACTCTCGATTGAGCCCGCGTGCGCGGTTGAGCTCGCGCTCGACTTCCGGCCAGTTGTAGTCGAGCTCCTTGCGGAGCATGCCCAGCAGAGCGTGGGTCTCGGCCAACGTGTCGTCGAGCTCGAGAGCGCGCATGGCGTGCCACGTGCCCTGCGAGAAGGCCTCCCGCGGGACCATGTTGCCGAAGAGCCCGAAATACCAGTACAGCTCTGCGAGCGAGTCGAACGCGAGCGCGAAGGTCGGATCGAGCTCGATAGCGCGCTCGAAGCAATCCTTCGCCTGCGCCATGGCGTCCGGCGTCCCCTTCGCGAAGTAGTACCGGCCCTCGAGGAAGAGGGCGTGCGCCTTCGGGTTGATCTCGGGCCGTCGTTGACCGCGGTCGTCCTGCTTCAGCTCGACCCGTAGCCGCTCGGCGATCGCCTCGGCGAGCTCGTCTTCGAGAGCGAAAATGTCGGTCAGCTCGCGATCGAACCGTTCACTCCACAGATGGCTGCCATCGCTGGTGGTGACCAGCTGCGCCGTGATCCGTATCCGCTGACCCGCACGCCGCACACTGCCCTCGAGAATATTGCCGACATCCAGCCGTGCCCCGGCCTCGCGAACGTCGAGCTCCATCCGGCCGACGGCGAATGAGGAAGTGCGGGCGATCACCCGCAAGCCGGGAATCCGGGTGAGCACGTTGATGATCTCCTCCGCCAGCCCTTCGCAGAGATAATCGTCCTCCTTTGCGCCGGACATGTTGACGAAAGGCAGCACCGCGATCGATGCCCGCTCGCGATCGGCGCCGGGCATGAGGCACGTCTCGATGGCCGACCTCAGCTCGACGGCCGATTGAAACCGGTCGTTGACGTCCTTCTGCAGGCATCGTTCGACGAGGCGGGCGACCTTCGGGTCGACGCCCGCCAGCGGCGGCGGATCGTCACGCAGCAGCGCGGCGAGCGTCCCTGCGGCGGAGTCGTCTGCGAAAGGCCGCCGGCCGGCCAGCATCTCGTAAAGAACCGTGCCGAGGCTGAAGAGATCGCTGCGGGTGTCGACGGGGTGCCCTGCGGCCTGTTCGGGGGACATGTATCCAACGGTGCCCATGACGGTGCCCGCCACCGTACCACCCGGAGTCAGGGTTGCCGTCTCGGCTTCCTCATCCGCGGGCAGCACGATCCGCGCCAGCCCGAAGTCGAGGATCTTCACGCGCCCGTCCGAGGTGATGAAGATGTTTTCGGGTTTGAGGTCGCGGTGGACGATGTTTTTGCGGTGGGCGGCGGCCAGTCCCTCGGCCACCGCGGCGCCGATCTCGGCGGCTTCCTGCCAAGCCATGCCGCCCGGCGGAATCCGCTTGCGGAGACTCTCGCCGTCGAGCAGCTCGGTCACGATGAAGGGCGATCCCTCGTGCGTGCCGAGCTGGTGAATGGCGAGGATGTTCGGGTGGTCGAGCTTGGCAACGGCCTTTGCTTCGCGCTCGAAACGCGCGAGACGATCGGCGTCCTGAGCCACAGCCTCATGGAGTATCTTGACCGCCACGTCGCGATCCAGCCGCTCATCGTGAGCCCGGTAAACCTCCCCCATTCCGCCCTCGCCGATCTTCTCGACGATGCGGTAGTGGCCGAGGGTGGTGCCTATCATTGCGTTTTTCCTTTGTTGGTTTCGCGGAGACGAGTCAAGAGCTCCTCGAGATGCCGTTCGATGATTTCGGTGTTCATCAGACCCATGTGCAGTGCATTGGGTTCGCTGACGATGTCGGCATCATTGAAGTCCGGGCCGAAGATCTGGTGGTCAACATGAGCGAGCATAAGCTCACGCAAGCCATTCTGCTCGCTTTCCTCCTCACCCGCAAACACCACGCGAACCCCCAACCCTGCCTTTCTCGCTGCCCGGTACCAATCGGCGAGTGGGGATTCGCCTTCCTCGAGGAACGGAGAGATGATGTCCCGTCCATGGATTCGTAAGGCGTCGATGTCAGCGTGGTACTTCCGAACGAGTTCCATGAGGTAGGGGGTCGTCTGGAGCCATGCCTGCGGGGTGTCCATTGCGGCGGCAATCTCACGCGCGATGTCGAAGATCTTCTCATCATTGTCGTCAGGGATCTCGGCCACGCGCCGCGTTAGAAAGCACGTTTCGAGACTGGCATTTGGACTCAGCGCGAGAATCCCATCGATATGGCTGCCGTCCAGGCCTCCCTCAGAAATCATCCGCAGTACCAAGTCGGCGCTGGATGAAAACCCGCAGAGAACGGTTGTTCTCGGCTTCATGGTCTCCAACACAGATTCCAGGAATAGCCTCAGAATTGTCAGGTGGTCCGCGATCGGCAACGGCGTGCGCCGGCGCCGTTCTTCCTCGAACCCGTACAGCGTCACCGCGATTCCACGGTGCGGGGAGCGGCCGAGGATATCCCTGTATGCGCCATGACCAAATCCAAACCCCGGTAGGTACACAACCAACACATCAGACGCCCGGTCGTTGTCCAGGTATTCCAGCTCGTCGCCGATGACCCCCCGCTCCAGGGTTTCTCGATTGAGGTGCCGACAGACATCGGTGGTCAAGGCCCAGGAGCGTTCAGTTCCGATCTCGTCCTGATCCAAACTGGAGGGAACTCCAGACTGGGTGATCGCAGGTTCGTCGAATGCTTCCTCCAGCTCGAGCCGTGCATCGCCAATGTGCCGGAGTCGGTTTGCGACGTCACGACGCAAACACCGCCGCAGAAGCCGACGAACGGCAGGGGGGGCGTTGCCAGGCAGGGCCTGCCAATCGGGCTCGTCTCGAAGTACCGCGGCCAGCACATCGCTCACGGCCTCCCCCTCGAATAGGCGCTGCCCCGTCAGCATCTCCCACAGCACCACGCCGAAGGCCCAGATATCGGCGCGCGTGTCCACCGGATTGCCGCGGGCCTGCTCCGGACTCATGTAGGCCGCAGTGCCCAAAAGGACCCCGGCTGCGGTCATCTGGGCTGTCAACGTGGGAGAGTCGGCGAGATCGGCATCAATCTCCTCGGGTTGCCACGCCTTGGCGAGCCCGAAGTCGAGGATTTTGACTTTTCCCTCGGGGGACAGCATCACGTTGGCGGGCTTGAGGTCACGGTGGATGATGCCCTTTTCGTGGGCCGCCTCGAGGCCTTTGGCGATCTGGCGGGCAGTCTCGAGCGAGTGGTCAATCGGGATCGGCCCGCGTCTGATCCGTGCGGCGAGATCCTCGCCCTCGACGAGCTCCATGACGAGGAAGCGGTGCCCCTCGTGCTCCTCGAGGCCGTGGAGGGTTGCGATATTTGTGTGGTTGAGGGAGGCGAGGAGTCTCGCCTCTCTCTCGAAGCGCGCCAGCCGCTGTGGGTCCTCCGCTACGTCCTCCGGCAGCACCTTGACCGCCACATCACGGTCCAGCCGCTCGTCGTACGCCCGGTAGACCACGCCCATCCCGCCCTCGCCGAGTTTGGCGGTGATGCGGTAGTGCCCGAGGGTGGTGCCGATCATCATCACTCCGTTGGCACGAGCCGCTCGAGCTCTTCGAACCAGTTGACGATGACGTGGATACCCTCCGGAGGTTCCGGGTACTCGGCCTGCAGCATGAGGAACTTCTCACCGTCGGGGTGGATGTCCCACTTGTCACCCCACGCGGGTCCGGGTTCGAAGCTGCCCTCGAAGAGCAGCTCTTCAGATCCAAAGCGGAGTGGGTCGCCGCTGATGACATCGACCGCGAAGACCCTGCGGCCGTTTGCCGAGCGGTAGAAAAGCCGATCGCCTGCCGGTGACCAGATCGGCTCCCTGCCGCCGTTCGGAGAGACGCGGATGGTGGCGCCGAGATCCGGGAAGGGCTGCACGTAGACCTCGAGGCTGCCGGAGACGTCGGAGACATAGGCCAGCCAGCGGTTGTCGGGGGAAAGCGCCGGGTTGAATTCGTGGGCGCGGGTTGCGAGCAGCGGTACGGGTAAGGTGGTCGGCCCGTCGTCGAGGTGGAGCACGGAGATGTCGGGATTCGCGTTGGCCCCGATCGCCGATACGAAGAGCACGGTGCGGCCGTCCCGCGTCATATCCTGGGGCGGCTGGTGAAAGGGCTCGGTCGTGAGCCGTGTCGGCGGGGTGCTGCGGTCGACAGGTTGCATCCAGATGTTGGCGGTCTTCTCGCCACTCCGGATTGAATTGAAGACGATATTACCACCGTCGGGTGTCCAGATCGCCCAGTAGTCCTCGCCCTCATCACCGGTGATGGGACTCATGACACCGCGAGCGGGCTCGGCGAGCCAGAAGGACCGGGTCTTCCCTGGGCGGGAGAGGAGCAGTCTTCGCCCGTCGGGCGAGACCCGGGGTGAGAGGTAGGAATCGGCCGGCAGAGGGAGAGGCTCCGTCGTGCCATCGAGCTTCACCCACGTCGGGCGCGACCCGGCCTGTGAAAATGTGCCGGGTAAATAGGCGAGGGTCCCCTCGTCCGAAACCGCGTAGTGAGAGAGAGCCCCATGGAGAGTCTCGGTGAGGACCCCTTCGGCCACCGTGCGGGCCTGGCCCGTGATGATGCCGCTGGACAGGTCGAACGGCGCCGCCAGGAGATTGTCCTCCTGAGTCCACACCAGGTGTCCGGTGGGGAGGTAAGTGGCGTTGGACCCCTCGCTGACGAGGGTCGAGAACTTGCCGGAGTCGAGCGAAACGAGTCCAACGGTGATGCGCCCCATTTGCGACACCAGCACGGCCCTGGAGCCGGGCAGCAGCTTCGGGTACTCCCCCTGGATGACGAGCCCGTCCAGGGAATCGAATCGTTGGGCCTGGCCGCCGGCGGGGTCGACCCACCACAACGTGAGGTCCCCGATGGCGCCCATGATGATGATCCCGTCGCCCCACGACGCGCCATGGACGTGAGACATCTCACAGATCGTCTGCGGCACGCCGCCGCCGACGGCCACCTTCTTCAACCTCTCGTCGGCCCAGAAGCCGATCCACTCCCCATCCGGAGAGAAGAACGGGGCCAACCCGCCCTCGGTGCCGGGGATGGGATGGGCCTCCTCCTCGTTGAGGTGGCGCATGTAGAGCTGGGTGCTCTCGGATGTAGCGCCGACCCAGACCAATACCTGGCCGTTTGGAGAGATTGCGACCGCCGAGCCGGCGTGACCGATGCGTGCGATGTCGAGAACGGCGGGCGAGACTTCGGTGAAACGCAGTGTGGACGACGCCTCCGGCTGGGCCGGGGGAGTTCTTCCGATCCAGGTGACTATCGCGAGGATCGCTGCCGCCGCGGCAACCAGCCATCCTCTCCTACGACCTCGAAGGATCGAAGATGACTGTTCTAACGGAACAGGCATATCGAAGGGTGGGGCCTCTGGCGCATCGGCAACGATCAGCTCGAAGGCCTCCCAAATCAGTTGCACCTCATTCGTGGTCATGGCTGCTCCTTCAGATGCCAGTCGCGGCGGAGGCGGAGTCGAGCGTCGTAGAGATACCACGTTACGGTCCCTGGGGCACACCCCATCAACTCAGCGGCTCCGGCCACAGACAGGTCTGCGTAATACACCAGGTAGGCGGCTGCCCGTTGCCGCATCGGTAAGCGACGAAGTGCTTCAACCACCTCGGGCAGCGGTTCGGGAGCATGCTCAACACGGTCATTCCGAGCCAATCGCGGCCGTCGCCGTCGCCGCCACACCGACCGTGATTCATTCAACACCGCCCGAAACAGATACGCCTCAGGATCATCCAGCGAACCAAGACTCCGCCTCCGAAGAACCCGCACCAACACCGTCGACAGCACGTCTTCGGCCTCGTCAGGTCCCACCAACGCCGTGGCATACCTCACCAGCTCGTCCCGGTACTTCCCATAAATGGCCGCGTCGAAACCGCTCTCCACACCTTGATCACGCCCGGGGCGCCGTTTCGGTTGGGTGCTTTCTCGTGGACCAGCCACAACCAAGATCGAAGCATCCCAACACTCCCTTGTCTAGCGCACACCAGAGACGCTTCACTCAGAAAGCGTGCTATCTACGTGTCCGATATTGCCGGATCTAGTGCGGGTTGGGAGGCTGACAAGGAACGCGTGGCCTGCCATTCTGTGCGCGTCTGCGGCCCTTTTGCATCCGCGACCCCCCCTACTCGGTTGTAGAGGAGCCCTGTTGCGCTACTCGATGTCTATAGGCCAACCGAACCGTTTGAAAGCATTGACAATTTTGTGCTTATCTCCACCGAACAACACATCTGGCCAGACGCGTCTGACCGTCGGGTGGTCCTCACTTGCGGACTGGATGCTAGGAGTACGGTGTCTACATATCGGGTGACCTCCGGTACCTGGATGCTGATCATGCTGGTCGCCATGCAACAAATTCCTCCGATCGTTGCGCTTCTACTCGATAGGATTCTCCCTGGCGTTGTCAATCGTTACGCTCACACCGACCAAGGGTCGGACGACCGAGGTTCGGTCCGCTGAATCGACAAGGCGAGGCATGGCCTCATCGGACGTTCCCGCCCCTGTCCTAGTCGCATATGTTCTCTTGACGGTTGCGAGCATTGGAGCCATTGGTGTGTCGTGACAGTGCCTACGGATCGGTGAGAGCATGACTTATTCGGCTCAGCCCGCTCTGCCGTGCGTCGTAGCGGCATCGGTTGCGACTGTCCTTCTTTGGCTGCTGCCAACCGCTCAGGCGTATGCCGCAGGGGCGATGCAGGTTGAATTCATTGGCCCGAGTCCGAGCCAGGATCACGTCACTGTCGACCTCATGCAGGAAGTTCCCGACGAACTATCTGACATGCGGGTCGTTCTCGGCGCTGGATTCCTCCTCGGGAACGAAGCGATACCAAGTCTGATGTCGCAAGCTCCAACAGCTCAACTTGGCCCGCGATATGAGGTTCGATGGACAATGTTAGGTCCAGAAGACCTACCACCGGCCGATCGCCAAATCGTGCAATACGCATATCCAGAAGCCCAGGGCGGCCCTCTGGTTCACAC
>SDBV01013140.1_pt1 | contig 10564 bp, 9 predicted proteins | sample 2277081 | NCBI WGS metagenome assembly SDBV01 (sample SAMN10402039, study PRJNA504765) | marine sediment metagenome | isolation source: marine sediment core GS10_PC15, 223 cmbsf | place: Arctic Ocean: Southern Knipovich Ridge | collected 2010
GGAGTCAGGCTGAAAAGAATAATAAACCAAAATATCATAAAAAAAACAGATCCATTTCTTATGCTCGATTTTTTTGGTTCGGAAAATCAGGATGATTATATTGCAGGCTTTCCATGGCACCCACACAGAGGCATCGAAACAGTTACATATATGCTGGAAGGCGAAGTGCAGCATGAGGACAGCCTCGGAAATAAGGGTGTTATAAAAGGTGGAGATCTCCAATGGATGACTGCCGGAAGTGGAATAATTCACCAGGAGATGCCGAAGGTAACGGATGGTCTAATGAAGGGTTTTCAGCTATGGGTAAACCTGCCTGCAGATCAGAAAATGACTACACCCGGTTATCAGGAATATCCGGCAGACAGAATTCCAATAGTTGAAGATGAAAAAATGAAGGTTAAAGTTATTTCCGGCAGGTTTGGGAATAATGAAGGTCCTGTAAAAGGAAATTATATCCAGCCGTTGTTTCTTGACATACAATTAAATATGGACTCCGAGCTTACTATTCCGGTAGAAACTGACCATAACTTATGTACCTATATTTTCGAAGGAGAGGGATTTTTTGGTGATGAACAAAAGGTTCAGGCGGGTAAACTCATTATCTTCTCTGAAGGTGATTCAGTAAGAATCAGAACCGCTACAAATAGAGTCAGATTACTTTTAATTGCAGGAAAACCGTTAAAGGAACCTGTTGCATGGAGGGGCCCGATTGTAATGAATACTGAAGAGGAGCTGGACATGGCGTTTCTGGAATTACGAGAGGATACTTTTATAAAATAATTTTTAAAGAAAACACCAAAGACTTCCCTTCCCTTCCATAATATGATAATCAAACTCAGTGGTCAATCAGAATTGCTGATCAATAAGGAGCAGTAAGTGGAAAAAATAAAACTGGCAGGAATTGGATGCGGAAACAGAACAAACGTTTACATGAACCTTGTCATGAAACTGATGCCACAAAAATTTGATATTACAGCATTGGCAGATCCTGTAAAAGAACGACGGGACATAATAAGCAGCTATCAGCCGGGGAACGGGATTAAACATTTTAATTCGGCAGAGAGTTTTCTCAAACAGGACAAACTGGCCGATGCCGTCATAATCGGAACTCAGGATGATTATCACTTCGAGCCTGCCATGGCGGCCATGGAGAAGGGATATGATCTTATTCTGGAAAAACCTATTTCCAACAAACTTGAAGAAGTCCTGATTCTGAACAAACGGGCCGCTGAGCTGAATAGAAGAGTCATTATCTGTCATGTGCTTAGATATACACCTTTTTACAATAAAGTAAGGGAGATTTTAAAATCCGGTATTATCGGAGAAACAGTGAGCTTGAATGCGACAGAGGGTGTCGGGGCCTGGCACCAGACCCACTCTTTTGTGCGTGGGAAATGGTCTGACACCGGTAAATCATCTCCGATGATTCTTGCTAAAAGCTGTCATGATATGGATATAATATCCTGGATTATCGGCCGGAAGTGCCTGTCTATTTCCAGCTTTGGAGAACTGAGCCATTTCTGCAGTACAAATGCTCCGGAAGGTGCCCCCAAAAGGTGTACAGACAGCTGCCCTGTATCAGATAACTGCCAATACAACGCTATGCTCTATCTTGATGAACGCAGGAATCCCTGGCTGGAGGTTGTATATGATGGGGAGAAGTCAAAACTCGCTGAAGGCGGCGCCAGTGACGAGGAGATTATTCAGTGGCTGAAAACCAGTCCCTGGGGGCGCTGTGTCTATGATTGTGACAATGATGCAGTGGACCATCAGGTAGTCAACTTTAAATTTGAAAAGGGAATAACCGCCACTTTTACAATGACTTCATTTGACGAAGGGAGGAATATCGAGATTTTTGGGACAAAGGGAACCTTGAAAGGGGGAGATTTTATTAAAAAAGTGACCGGCCACGATCTGATATTTTACGATAACAGAAATGGTATTATACAAAACTGGGATATCGAATTTGATCCGGAAGGTTATGCCTCTCACGGTGGAGGTGATTCCGGGTTTGTACAGGAACTGTATAATGAGTTTAAAATGGATAACCCTGCAAATATGAAATCGTCTATTCATGATTCTGTGGAGAGCCATGTCATGGCCTGGGCAGCAGAGGAATCGCGCCGGACAAATAAGATTGTCGATCTGGTAGAATTTCAGGAAATAATATCACAGAGTATATCTGAAGGCAGAAAAATAGTTTAAAAAAATTTTATTAGTAAAACTAAATAGGGTCTGTCCCAAATTTGTCAAATTTGGGACAGACCCTAACTACAAAACAATGATTCGCCTGGTAAACGGATAGCTAAAGTTCATCTCTTTAAAATTTATAGGCTGACTGTTCGATTAATGGTATAGTCCTATATTATGATAAAGATTTACAATCTTACTAATACAGATACTAAATCCGCTTTTATCAGAGAATTTATCAACTTTCCAAAACAACTCTATAAAAACGAAGATAAATGGGTTCCATGGTTCGATATGGACATGAAGAAAATCCTTACAAAGAAGCATCCCTTTTTTCTTCACTCTAAAGGTGAGTTTTTCCTGGCAAAAAAGGAGGGGATAACCGTCGGTCGTATCTGTGTTGTATCGAATGTACGTTACCAGAAAGAGCATGGGCGCAGCTGTGGACACTTCTTTTTTCTGGATGCAGTTAATAATTTTGAGGTTTTCAGAATTTTGTTTCAATCTGCAGCTGACTGGAGCAGGAGTCAGGGGCTTAAAACTCTGGACGGGCCTCTGCTGTTCGGAGGAAGCTGCGGCAGCGGAATACTTATCGAGGGTTATGATCAGTCTGCTCCGATGACCATGATGCCCTACAATTTCCCTTATTACAAAGAAATGCTGGAGAAACTTGGTTTCCAAAAATACTTTGATACAAAAGGAGCAGATATCGGTCCTGGAAAATTTGAGATCCCTGAAAGAGTTGAATCCTTAGCTGAAAAAGTTATTGATAAGGGGAGATTCAAAGTTATTATATTCAAAAGTAAAAGAGATATTTTAGAAAAAGCAGACAGGATTGCTTCTCTTTACAACATTACACTTGGAGATCATCCGGAAGATTATCCGCTGACTGACAAAGAACTCGATCAGATGAAGAATGATCTGATGACTGTTGCTTCTCCGGATCTAATAAAAATTCTGGAGTATGATGGCGAAATTATCGGGTTTCTGTTTGCTTTCGCAGATATAAGCCATACTTTACGTAAGAACATGGGTAAAATAACACCTTTTGGGATAATCCGCATTATTCTGGGACTAAAAACGGCAAAGAAAGTCCTCTTCAATGGTATGGGGATACTTCCCGGGTATCAGCGACTCGGAGGTAACGCCCTCCTCTATCATGAACTTGCAAAAACCGTAAGAAGCAGAGACTTCATAGAAGCTGAGGTCGTTCAGATCGCAGAATCAACCGAGATGATGCTTAAAGACATCCGGAAACTTGGGATCAAAATAAATAAAATACACCGTATTTATACTATAGATCTGAATTTATTGCATTAATTATTTTTATATTACCCATTATGGTATTATATTCAAGATATAACACATGCATGAAAGGGTGTACAGATGGGTTTCATAAAAACATGGAAGAATATTATTTCCAATCCTTTTGAAGGTTTTTCAGAGCTTGGGGATAAAACAAAATGGTTTCTACCTCTTCTTACTTTACTGATTCTGCTGTTAGTTAGCATTGCACTAATTATTCCATTGATGCAGAGTGATGAGTATACCGGTGCACTGGTAAGAGCAACTGTCAGCCAGCAGGCCGGGAAAGGTGTTGAAATGAGCATTGAGCAGCAGACTGCAATGTCAGAACAGTTGAGCTCACCTATGATGAAAAAAATAACCATAGCTTCCGCATTAGGAGGTGGTGTTATAACCTTCGTAATTATAATGCTGATAAACACATTACTGATAAAGCTCCTTGCTGCAATTATGAAGGGGAAAGCTAAATTTTCACTTATTTTTAAGATTCTAATTTTTATCAGTATAATCAGTATTGTTCAATCTCTTATAAAAAGCGGAATAGTACTGTCCGGTGACTGGGCAAGGATTCTGAACAGAGTTAACGATACTGACGGATTAAAACTGGCTCTTTCGGCACCGGTAAGTCTGGCGGCTCTTTTCTCAGCTGATACCCTGGGATCGACAGGATATTTCCTTCTGGATGCACTGACTGACATTTTCAACTGGCTTTATTACATTTTCCTGTATGCAGGGTTGAAAGTAGCAGCGGGTCTGACAAAAAAACACGCTTTGACGGTAACAGTTATTACCGCTGTGGTGTTTATAGTTATTGGACTGATCTTTAATTTAATAACCTAGGACACAAAATAAATATGAGAGTAAGACTTATTCTCCTGACCTTCATTTGCCTGGTCAGCCTGCAGGGCATTGGAGCCGAGGAATATACACTAAACATGTTGATTAACAGCCTTGGGGATAACATTCATATAGTAAAAACTGAAGCCCTGGCACGAATGGGCCTCTCCAACTACAAAGAGGCAAGAGCATCCCTGTATCCAACCATAAGCGGCAGTATCCCATTATCACTGACAGGTATCGAAGAAAACAATTATTCCCCAAGCACAGGCATTTATAAAAGTAAAAGTCAGAGCATTACTGCCGAGCCGGGTATATCTGCGACGCAGCTCCTACCTTCCGCCGGTTCACTATCGGTTAAAATATCAGATTCAGTTGCCAGGAATAGATTCCCGGCAGGCTTCCAGACAGATCCGGAGTGGACAAATACAGCTGCTATTTCACTTACTCTCGCTCAACCTGTTTTTTTCAAAGGAGCCTTCGATGCTGCCTTTGAAATAATTGAAAAAACCTATGTAAATAACAATCTGGATGTACTTGAATCAAGAAACTTTCTGGCTATCTCAGCTGTTCAGAGTTTCTACGATCTAAAGCAGGCAGTATTCAATCTGGAGCTTGTACAGATCCGTTTTATGAAAGATAAAGAGAACTATAAAAGGATAAACCAGGAATTTGAAATGGGTCTGTGGACTAAATCAGAACTTTATCAAGCCAAAAGTATTCTGATAAAGTCTGAAATCGATCTTGTGGAAACCACACAAACATTGGATGCAGCCAGACAGTCAATAATATCAAACTACTCTCTCTCTTCTGAATTTGATGTCACACCCAGTGTAGTATCCCTTGATTTTAAGGAATTACAATATGATAAAATTATCGAGGAAATAATAGAAAACAGTACGGTTATTAACAGGGCAAAAAACCTGCTGAACATGCAGAAAGCCTCATTAACGGTTCTTCGGAAAAACGATGGACCGGTACTTAGTCTCGAAGGTTCTTACTCTTACCTTATTGATATAAAGGATTCAGCAAGTAACAGGGAAGTCTTTTCCATATCTCTGGGATTGACTGGGAATCTGTTTGATGGAGGAGCTGACAATGCAAAGATGGAAGCAGAGAAGGCAGTTCTTGAACAGCTGGAATCCAATTTATCAGCACTATTAATTGATCTGGAAATAGAGACAAAATCAATTTTAAACTCCTTATCAAGATCTCATCAACTAAAAGAGCTCTATAATTTCCAGGAAGAAGCAGCTCTATATGAATTCGAAAAAGGGGTAAAGGACCTGGAACTTGGACAGATAACAGAAAAAGAGCTTTCAGAACTGCAGATCAATCTGGAAAACACCAAGTTGAGCAAGCAGCAGAATATTATAAATGCCAATATGTTTTATCTTCGACTGGCCGATCTGCAGGGTGTCGATCTTCTTCACCATCCCATATTCAGGAACAAAGAATGAAAAAAAGGATTATCTATATAATCGTGATCTTGCTTATAGTTACAATAATTATAGTAAGTATCATCAGTAGAAACAGATCTAAACCGATAAAAATAACATCCTACACTATAGCAGCGGAGGATTTTACCAGAGAAGTTTCATCAAATGGAGAAATCGCTGCTAAAACAAGTGCAAGGATAGTATCATCTGTAAGCGGCACAGTATCTGCAATTTATGTAGAGACCGGTGATGGAGTTAAAAAAGGAGAAATTCTGTTAACCCTGGATAAAACTGATCTGGCACTAAGAAGGAAGAACCTCCTTGCGGGATTGGAAACAACCAGAATGATGATCAGAGAAGAGCTGCTGTCTTTGAGGACTGCATACACCCAGGCTCTCACAAGCTATGAGCAGGCAAAAAGAAATTATAACAGAACAACAGAGCTTCATAAAATTGGTTCTGCCAGTGACGAAGAGCTAAGATTAATAACAGATTCATACACCATTACAGGAGAACAGCTGAATTCGGCCCATCAACGCTTGAATTTCAAAGAAGGACGAACACTGGATGATCGGAGGGATACAGAATCAATTTCTGATGATAGAATAGTTGAAAATTCTGCTGAGGTTCAGAAAGCACTCTCGGATCTGGAATCAATGGATGCGAATATCGAGGATTTTTCCTTTGTATCCCCAATAGGCGGCATTGTTACAGAGCTGCTAATTGAAGAAGGGAGTGTAGTCGGCCCGGGTACGGTTACAGCAGTAATCCACGATCTGGAAAATCTGGAGATAATTACTTTCATCGATGAGGTCGATCTCTCCTATCTCACAATCGGGCAGAAAGCCAGGATCGAATCAGATTCATTTATTGGAAAAGAACTTACGGGTACCATTTCCAAAATTGCTCCAATAATCAGAAAGATAGGTGATTCAAGAGTATGTGAAATATGGCTGGATCTCGATGCCGATCCTGAAAGAATAGCAAGGGCAGGAGCCAGCTGTTCAATATTTATTACAGTAGATGAAAAGGAAGCTGTGCCGGCAATTCCTGTGGAATCTTACTTTACGGAAGATGGTGATAAATATGTATTCTTACTGGAGCCGGCAGAAACAGAGGGTATTTTTACAGTCACCAGGCAGCCTGTGGAAATCGGCATACTGGGAATCGAAACAGTCGAAATTGAGAAGGGATTAATCATAGGTGACATAATTGCTCTCTCCAAAACTGAGGGCCTTCTTGAGGGTGACGAAGTTGAACTGGAGGACAAAAAAGTCCTGCCAGAGGACGAGGAATCCGAGTGATTGCATTAAAAGGTATAACCAAGATTTATAAAATGGGAGAGATTGAGGTAAGGGCTCTGGACGGTATAGATCTTGAAATTAAGAAGCATGAGTTTATCTGCATAATGGGTGCCAGTGGTTCAGGGAAATCCACTTTAATGAATATCATCGGCTGTCTCGACAGACCGACAGAGGGCAGTTATTTTCTTGAGGGAGAGGATGTAGCCGATTTGAATGACTTTCAGCTTGCTGATATCAGAAACAAAAAAGTCGGGTTCGTTTTCCAGACATTCAACCTGCTGCCCAGGATGACTGCCGCAAGAAACGTTGAACTGCCCCTTGTCTACTCGGGAGCTTCCGATAAAGAAAGAAAAAAAATGACTGCGGAGGCTCTTGAAAAGGTTGAACTCACGGACAGGGCCCGTCATAAGCCGAATGAGCTTTCCGGAGGCCAAAGACAGAGAGTAGCAATTGCCAGAGCTTTAGTTAACCATCCCAGCATTATATTTGCCGATGAACCAACCGGAAATCTGGACTCGAGAACAGGTTTAGCAATCATTGCACTATTCCAGAAACTTCACAGGTCAGGTGCCACTATCTTAATGGTTACCCATGAGATGGATATTGCTCTTCATGGGTCGAGAATTATTCATCTAAAGGACGGAAAAATAATCGGTGACGAGACAATAAAGAATCCAAAAGATGCAGAGTCTGAATATGCACAATCAGCAGACCTTAGTACGGATGCCTTAAGCGAAGCAATGTTAAAACATGAGTAGTAGATGAAGATAACTGAAGGCTTAAGACAGTCATTCGAAGTGATAAAGGGAAACAGGATAAGGTCCTTTCTTACCATGCTTGGCATAAATTTTGGTGTAGGCTGTCTGATAGCCATCTCTGTTGTTGGTCTGGCATTCCGGGAGTCAATCAATTCTGAAATGGGGAAATATGGATCTACCACGCTCTGGGTGTATACCGACTGGTCCGCATATGCCAGTAGAGAGCAGCGAACACTTCTGAATAATCGGGATATAGCATATTTTAATGCAGCACTGCCGGGAATGCTTGAAAGTGGAAGTTTTTTTGATCAGGTGCTTCCTGTCAAATACAGGGGAAACAGTATAAGGACCACTATTTTCGGAGCATCGGAATCCCATTTTGAAATATTCCCTCTAAATTTAGAAGGTGGACGCTTCTTTATGGATGAGGATATCCGAACGAGAAGGCCGGTCTGCATTATACGACCGGATATAGCTTCATCTCTTTTTGAGGAAGAGGACCCAATAGGTAAAGTTATTCAAATAGGTGATAAAAACTTTACAGTTATCGGTATTACCGAAAGAAAAACTCAAGACTTCCTTAATGACGGGTCCGACAATAATACAATTTTCGTTCATCAGGATTTTATTGCAACAAAAATCTGGGGCGGAAGAGATTATAAGTACTGGATATACATAATGAAATTTGACACCCCGGAAAATGTTGCCCTTGCCGAAGAGAGAGTAGCAAGTTATCTGGAGAACAAGTATGGAATGATAAGAGGGGAACCCAGATTTCGGATTGAGCGTCTGGACACCTACATAGGAATGGCTAATAGGATTCTGAATATAGTCAGCATACTGGTCCTCGTTATTGCCGTTATCTCAATTGTTGTCGGAGGATTGGGCATAATGAACATCATGCTGGTTGCAGTTACCGAACGGACAAGGGAAATCGGCGTCCGTATGGCAATTGGCGCATCATCAAGAGATATACTAATCCAGTTTATTATAGAAGCCGTAACACTCTGCCTTCTTGGAGGAGGGACAGGAATTATTTTTGGTGCAGGTATAGGAGCAGTTGTATGCTCTATCCTTGACTGGCAGTTTATGCTCTCTCTCTCGATTATCATGGTGGCGCTGTTTATATCTACCTCTATCGGTTTGATCTTCGGCATCTTCCCTGCCTGGAAAGCATCAAAGATGATGCCTATAGATGCTCTAAGGTCCGAGGTATGACACTATGGGAATGATTAAGCTGCTTTTTGTTGAGGCCCTTTTTGCAATTACTACAAATAAATCAAGAACACTCCTTACCCTGCTGGGGATAGTAATAGGTATTGCTTCAGTAATTACAGTTCTTGCAGCCGGAGAGGGCGGTAAATCCATAATACTTAAAGAATTCGAAGGACTCTCACCAACTACTCTCATCATCATGCCCAACTGGCAGGACAGGAGTCTCAACAGCTCCTTCGAGATCGAAGCTATGAATAAGCAGGATCTGATAAATCTTGAAGAATTTGGTACTCATATTACAAGTATCGCTCCAATAACATCCATGAGAACCCTTATCAGGGCCGGAGATGTTGAGAAGCAACTCACAGTGACCGGAACAAACAGCAACTATATCGATTTTGTCGAATATGAACTCGAATCCGGAAGGGTAATTACAAACGAAGAAGTACTCTCCCAACAAAAGGTAGCTGTTGTGGGCTACACTATAAAAGAGGAGTTTTTTCCCGATACCAAGGCAACGGGCAATTATATCACAGCCTTCGGTGTTCCGATAAAGATAATCGGAGTACTTAAAAGGAAGGAAAAAACAGATACAATATCCATATCTAACCCGGACGATGGGTATAATAATGTAATAGTTGTTCCCATATCTATCTTTAAACGTCTGTTTGGCCAGAAGGGGGACTTTACGCAAATCCTTTGCAAGGCAATTTCTATTGCTGATATTCCGGATGCAAAAAAAGAGATATTGAAAATACTGAACAAACCTCACGGTAAATGGGATGACCGGGTCTCAAAGTTTATGATCATAGGTATGAAGGAACAACTTGATATGATAAACAAGGTTGTTGGCACTGTTACGGTCGGGGTTGCAGTTCTTGCCGGAATTGCACTACTTGTTGCGGCAATCGGAATTATGAATATTATGCTGGTATCGGTTAAAGAGCGTACTAAGGAAATTGGCATCAGGAAAGCTATCGGCGCCAAGGCATGGCAGATACAGACACAGTTTCTGATCGAGACTCTGCTACTCTGCGGAGGGGGAGGATTGATGGGGTTGGGCATAGCCCTGGCAGCATCAAAACTAATAGCACACTTTGCAAGATGGCCGGTTATTATAGATCCGGGAACTGCTGTTTTTGCAGTTCTTCTTTCTCTGATTACCGGATTACTTTCCGGCTTTTATCCTGCTGTCCGCGCCTCCAGACTAATTCCACACGAAGCCCTCCGCTACGAATAAAGAATAGTAGAGGCGGGTTTGAAAACCGTTTCTACGATTTGTAACTATCACTCATATGAGGCATAAGTATCCATCCCAGGATGTATAGAAGTATTCCGGCCCCACCTGCCAGAGTAAAAACTACAGCAATAATTCGGACTATTGTAGAATCAATTCCAAAATATTCAGCGATGCCTCCGCATACCCCTGCAATTTTTTTATCATCATTTGAAAGTGCAAGTTTTTTACCACTCATAATGATCTCCTTTAGTTTATTATATCATGCTACCTATATAT
>SDBV01013141.1_pt1 | contig 10563 bp, 5 predicted proteins | sample 2277081 | NCBI WGS metagenome assembly SDBV01 (sample SAMN10402039, study PRJNA504765) | marine sediment metagenome | isolation source: marine sediment core GS10_PC15, 223 cmbsf | place: Arctic Ocean: Southern Knipovich Ridge | collected 2010
GTTGAATATTTCGCGAATGAAGCCAAGCTCAATAAAGCCGATGCGAAGCAAGTTTTTTGGGAATGGAATTGGCCGTTGCCTACAGGCAATGGGGATCGCTACCTGGTGACGGCTGCTGCCAGGGACTCGTTTCTAGCGATCGATCCGAGGCCCGCTGGCGCTTATTTAACGTTAGACAACGAGGCTCCGCGGATAGAGCAGTTTGTGCTTCAAAATAACGTCCAGGTAACGGCTTCGGATACAGTTGGAATTGAGAACATTATTTCCGATGCCCGGGAAATGCGCTTTGGCGAAACCCTCGAAGAGCTGAATAACGCGAAATATCAGCCATTTGCAGACCAACACGAGATAACGTTATCGAAAAAGCCTGGTCGGAAAAGGATATACGGGCAGTGGCGGGACTCTTATATGAATGCTACGCGCCCGGGTGAAAAAGGGAGCATAGCGAAGGTTATCCACGACAAAGACGGCCCTAAAGTTTCCTCGACGTTTCCTCATAATAGGGCGGATGATGTGAATATCTCGGTTATGATTACGGCCAATTTTGATGAGATCAGTATCGATGAATTGTCTATCACCACCAAGACCGTAAACCTGAAGGGCTCAGATGGAACCATTATCCCGGCAAAAGTAGTTTTTGACGCATTATCCAAGACAGTTTCATTGACTCCATTTGAGTTCTTAACTTATGACTCTTTTTACAGGGTTGTCATTGATGATGCCGTTCAGGATCGTCTTGGAAATAACCTTGACGAAGACTTTAAATGGACTTTTAGAACTATCGATGTCTCCGATCACCCTCCAGATAAACCAGTACATGTCGAGGTAGTCTCCGCTCGCTATGGAGATAGCATCACCTGGTCTCCGCCAAGGGGCTTTGATAAGGGACGGGATTTCAACCCACCCGTTCAAGGAGGGTATAATGTCTACCGATCCGAGCGGCGAAAAGGCCAATTTGAGCTAGTAAATAAAGTGCCTCTGACCGAAACGCGATATATCGATAGCGACTATGGTGAACCGGGAAAGCGATTCTATTTCGTCCGGTCTGTAGACGCGGGCGGTAGCGAAAGTGAAGCGTCAACCACTAAAGTCAATGACAAGATCAGCGCCGTATTTAATTTGAGATCAGGAAAAGCAACGACGGTTACGTCCGCTAATGACATGATCCGGCTGAGCGTGCCGCGGTTAAAGAAACGTACAAAAATCAGTATTAAAAACAGCAGGCCTTCTGAAGCGCCGATAACGCCATTGCCCGTTTTTGAGCTCGAGTCGAGCCCAACTGTAACGCTCAGGCGTTTAGTCGTAAGAGTTCCCGGTAATCCGGATGGAGTCGTTCTAGCGAAGAAGGTTGGCCGGGCCTGGCAACCGATGGGCTCCAATCTATATTCATACGATACTTCGGGTCAGTCGGTAACATTTGACTCCGTACGCGCAGACGGCAGCTTCGCGATCATTAATCAGTTTGACGCCACGCCTCCGAGAGCCCCCGGAAAAACAGAGCTTCAATTGATTGAGGGGGAGCCTCGGATTAGCTGGTCTAGGGGGGTCGATAGAGATAGCGGTATAAGCGCTTACCGTTTATTTAGGAGCGAGAGTCCGCTAGCTGAGACCACGGCCGCTATTACCACTGTTGATTTGTCAGATCAAATTGGTTCGTTTGACGATCGGAGCGTTCTTCCCGACCATCAATACTTCTATGGAGTGGCCGCCGTCAACGGCAGCGGTCAGTTAAGTGAAATTGTTGAGCTCGATTCGACGCATACACCTTTTGCCAAGATAGGTCATAAGCCGCGCGTCGCCGGTGTTACCAATTGCCGTTTATGTCACCTGGAAAAAAGACTTGGAGCCGCCGCGACAATTTTTAATTGTCGGCTTTGCCACGACGGTACCGGGAGCACAGTTGTTATCAAAGACCTCAAAGATTCTGCGAGGAGCTCGCTTTGTCGACGTTGCCATAAGCTCTCAAAGAGGGAGCTTGATCAAGCCCAAAAAGTAGAAAGCGGTGAATGTGGCGGTTGTCACAAAGGCAATCGTTTTCAGGACGCCCTGGCCGGCAGTAGTCACAATCAGGAGTCAAAGATGAATAGTCTTCAATGCGGCAATTGTCATAGTCTTCATCGCCCGGGAGACACAAAAAACAAATATCTGGTTGATCCGGCAAATGCAAAAGTTAGTTGGGATGGCACGAAAAATGATTTTTGTCTTAGCTGTCATAAATCCGGGAGCTCGCCTACGGCAATTGAAACGTCCACCAAGTTTTTACCGAAAAGTGTTGTTTTTCGAGAAATGCTTTCAGAACCATTTTTTCCAGGATGGGATAAGTCGGGTTGGGGTAAAGCCGGCCATAGTCGCGTCACCCAATGTCTAACATGCCATGATCCGCACGAGTCTCCTAACGGGCGACTGGTGGGGTATCGCTCTCGTGCCGGAAAGTACGTCTATTTCTCGGATTTCACAGCCACAGAAGAGCTTTGTTTTGAGTGTCACCGTCCGGGGGGTCCAAGCGGAGCGTCGGACATAATGACGTTATCGCGTCTCTCTTCGAACCATAAAATAGGCGAAGTTGATCTCGCGTCCCAAACGGATATCGCGTCGAACTCCGCGTCGGTTCGTCATATTGATTGCAGCGATTGCCATAATGTACACGAGGCCAATTCGACGCCACGTCAAGAGTTTTCAAATCTGGCATCGGGTTCCATTATGGGTGTGGGTGGGATCGAGCCCCGAAACACCGGTCCCGGTACGATTCCCGATTATCTTGAAGTAAATCCGGTGACCCGTGAATACCAAATATGTCTGAAGTGTCACTCATCTTATCTTCCATTAACTGGCTTAACCGATCTGGCAGTTCAATTTAATCCTGCCAATCTTTCTTTTCATCCAGTCATGGCCAGAGGTCGAAACCAGGGGTTGAAATCATCATCTTTTGCTAATGGTTGGAGTCAAAAGGCGACGATGTATTGTTCGGATTGTCACAGAAGTAGTTCTGACTCCGGCGATGTTCGAGGGCCCCACGGCTCAAAAAATGAATCTCTGGTTTCCGCGTCCGGAAATGATCTCTGTTATCAGTGTCACAGCCGAAAGGTTTATGAGTCTGGAAAAAGCGGCAGCCGTTTTGATAGCGGTGGTGGCCATCGCCCCCACGTGCGAGGGAATAGTCTCGACTGCGCTGACTGCCATATAACGCACGGCTCAAGTTTTACCGACCATTTGGTTAAGATAGTTAACTCATTTGATGAGTCCGGCACGGTTATCTACTCGCACGACACCACCGGCGGCAGCTGTGTATCCTCTTGCCACAAGCGACCCAATGAGAATTACCGGTACGAGCACGAGTACTAAAGACCAGTTTCCCTTGGCTTGGAAGCGTCGGTCTGTTTTGCTAGAATAAGCTTATCTTGGATCACATAAGTCAGTTAAAAAGGCGGCCCAAACTTGCCGGGGACGACGAACCGGCTTATTTGGGCGGTGCGCCCAGCTGTGATCAAACGCTTTCCTTTAACCAACCAACCTTATCTTCGTTTGCGTCGATACGCCCGGCCATCGAAAAGATAATAGATTCTGGACAATTAACAAACGGCCAAAACGTCAAGGATTTTGAGGCGAAGGCAACGGATTATTTTGGGCGACCAGCTGTAGCTGTCGCTAGCTGCACTTCAGGTCTGATTCTTATGGCCAAGGTGCTAGGCCTTACCGGCCACGTGATTGTGCCGTCATTTACTTTTTTCGCTACTACCCATGCTCTTCTCTGGAATAATCTCAAACCACGCTTTGTGGATATAGATCCCGATTCCTGGACTATCGATCCTGAGGCTGTTGAGAAAGGGATAGATTCTTCAGTAAGTGCTATTTTAGCCGTAGACATTGGCGGCAACCCCAGCGAAAAGGATGCGCTTGAGGAAATCAGCAAACGTCACGGAATAAAACTAATAACAGACGCAGCCCACGCTTTTGGATCAGTCTATAAAGATAAGCTTGTTGGCGGGTTTGGCGATGCTGAAGTATTCAGCTTAAGCCCGACCAAGTTGGTGGTGGCAGGAGAGGGTGGTTTGGTAACACTCTCCGATCCGGAAGTTGCTGAAGAGCTTAAAGTTGCCCGGGATTACGGTAACAGCGGTGACTATAATTGCCAATTTGTCGGGCTAAACGCGCGCATGACTGAGATAAATGCTGTGATAGGTATGGCGAATATGGAACAAGTTTCGGAATCCGTGGCTAGAAGAAACGAGATCGCCGAAGCTTACCGGATAAATCTAAAGCATTTGCCGGGCCTGACTTGGCAGACGGTGGCAGCTGACAATATTTGCGCGTACAAAGATATATCTGTATTAATCGAGGCAGCGGAATTCGGTATGGACAGAGATCTTTTAGGAGAGGCACTAGCGGCCGAGGGGATTGGGACAAGAAAGTACTACTCACCACCGGCGCATAAACAAAAAGCCTATGGCGATAAGATTTCAATTGCCGACAAACTAATTAATACAGAAAGAGTTAGTCAAAATGTTCTCAGTTTGCCCGTTTTCTCCCATATGAAGAACGAAGATATTGACCGGGTCTGTCAGGCGGTTATTAAGATATATAAATATCGTGACGAAATATCAGGCAGAGCCGAAAGAAACGCTCGTGGGTAGTTTCTTGGGGCAGATGAAAAAACCAATTTTTATCGTCATTGATGCCATGATTATGACATTTACGATTATATTTGCGTTCTACCTTAGGCTTGGATGGCCTCTCAGCTCCCAATATCTAGACTTCTTACAGAAGTTCCTGGTTCCGTTCATGCTTTTGAAGCTCAGCATTTTTTATGGGCTCGGCATGTACCGTCGGCTTTGGCGTTATGCCAGTGTTCAAGAGCTAAGGGTGATAGCTCAATCTGTCGTTCTGGCTTCGTTTACCGTGTTGTTTCTCTCCTATAGTTTGGGGACGATCCCGATACCGCGGTCAGTTTTTATTGTCGATGGCTTGCTGACCTTATTCATGATCGGGGGCCTTAGATTCTTTGGCCGGATTTTCGCGGAGCTTCGGGGTCTAAGGCGCATGTCGTCAACGGCGCGACGGGAGTTGATTGTCGGAGCCGGAAGTGCCGGTGGTATGTTGGCAAAAGAGATGCTGAAGAGCTCGTCTTTGCAGTATTTGCCGGTGGGGTTTGTCGATGATGACAAGCAAAAACAAGGTCAGCGGTTGCATGGGATTAAGGTGTTGGGGAAAATTAGCGAAATAAAAGATATCATTGGGGCTGGTAACATCGATGAGGTTATTATTGCGATGCCGTCAGTCAGTCGGCAGGTAAAAGAAGATGTTGTGAATATTTGCAAACAAATGGGAGTGCGCTGCCGGACACTTCCGGGTATCTACGAAATAATTGATGGCCATGTTGGTATCGGGCAAATACGCGATATTCAAATTGAGGACATCTTGGGTCGAGATCCAGTCACCGTTAATCTAGATGAGATAGGCAAGTTTGTAGAGGGTTCTGTTGTATTGGTGACCGGCGCCGGTGGTTCAATCGGCTCAGAATTATGTCGTCAAGTAGCTGGTCTGAGGCCAGAGCTTTTAGTCATGGTAGACATAGCAGAGAATAGTTTGTTTGAAATTGAGCAAGCATTGCTGGAAACGAATTTGTGCCCGATAGTTGCTGCTATCGGGGATGTTAAAGATAGGGCTAGAGTCGATGAGCTATTAGAGTTATATCACCCGAAGGTGATTTTTCATGCCGCTGCCTATAAGCATGTTCCGCTGATGGAGGCGAATCCCAAAGCCGCGCTCGAAAACAATTTCTTAGGTACGGCGGTTTTGGCCGAGGCTTCCGCTTATCATAACGTCGCTAAATTTGTACTAATTTCCACCGATAAAGCGGTCAACCCAACTAGCGTTATGGGGATGACAAAGGCGCTGGCTGAAATGGTTGTATCATCAATCGATGGCGCATCAACAGTCTTTATCGTTGTCAGATTTGGTAATGTGCTGGCGAGTCGGGGAAGCGTGGTTCCGATTTTTCAAAAGCAGATAAATAACGGTGGTCCGATCACAATTACACATCCCAAAATGAAAAGATATTTGATGACGATTACGGAGTCGGTCCAGCTGGTTCTGCAAGCTGCTGTTTTTGGCAGCGCCGGCGAGGTTTATTTGCTTGATATGGGAGAGCAGGTTTCGATAGTGGAGCTGGCGGAAAAATTGGTGGAACTCAGCGGTTTGAACCGGGACCAGATACCGATTGAGTATATCGGGATCCGACCGGGAGAGAAAATTGAGGAAGAATTGATGTCTGCGACCGAAACCACGGCGCCGAGTCCTCATTCTAAGATTATCAAGCTTGTCGATAGTCGCGAAAAACCAACGCGGGTGGCTTTGCTAAACATTGAGAAACTTGTGCGAGCTGGCGAGATAAATACAGTCTTTGCTGAGGCAGAATTGTTGACAAGCAGCGAACAAAGCGGAAAAGCTACCGCCGCGACCCACTGAGGTTGTTAATCTACTGGCTCGTTCATAAGTTCAAAACAGAGCCCGTGTAATTCGATATATGGTTTCCAAACACCATAGTTGGTGGCTCTGACCCTTCTTATCGTTTCCTCTTTGCTCATGCTTAACGTGATTTTGCGTAGTTCGTTAAATTCTTTCCTACTGAAAGGCGCTCTCGTCCATTTTTCTTGTGACTTCGGCAATTCTTTTCCCTGGATAATGTCTTTCATGATTTCGTAAAAAAGAGTGAGCTGACATTTATATGTTCTGTCAAGTAATAATCTAACATTATCAGATTGAAGAATCGGAAATCTCTTAACTGCAACAATGTCCCCTGTGTCAACAGTAGGATTCATATGATGACAAGTCACCCCGTATTCCAGCGCTTCCTCGTAGAGCGCAAAGTTATTGCAGCCTATTCCTGGATAATCAGGTGTTGCCGGATGAAAATTGATTGCCGCGATTTTTGCTTTCTCCAAAAATTGCTCTGGAATGATCCATCGCGATAAGTATGAAATGATATAGTCTCCTTCCCACTCAGTGTCTTCAGGCCAGGGATCACCCCACTCCCCTAATTGCACCTGGACTTGATCGAAATTCAGTTGGCAAAATCGCAGAGCTTTGCTGCAATAATCATCGTTTTTTTTCCCAAGAAACATGATCGAATACTTACTCTTGCTCATGATTTAGATCAGTTTTCTCCTTCAAATTCTGGCATGGTCGCATGCTGGTGAGCGCTAATGCCTTCTTTTCTCAAAACCTTGACTAAAGTGATCAATAAGATTTTTATGTCGAGCCACACCGATCGGTTGTCAACATACCAAAGATCTAGCTTGAATTTGTCGGGCCACGATAGGGCGTTGCGGCCGTTAATCTGCACCCACCCGGTAATACCTGGCTTGACTTGATGTCTCCGTTGTTGTTCAGGTGTGTATCGTTCCAAATAAGATGTTAGAAGGGGACGTGGACCGACGAGGCTCATGTCACCTTTGATGACGTTTAAAAACTCAGGTATCTCGTCTAAGCTGTGATTGCGGAGAAATATGCCTAAACGAGTAAGTCGTTCTTTATCCGGCAGTAAATCACTGTCCTTATCTCGCGTGCTAATCATTGTCCTAAATTTATAAATAGTAAAAGGAGTTTTATGTAATCCCGGCCGCGTTTGGCGGAATATTACGGGGGAGCCCATGCTAATTCTAATTATCAGGGCCACAACTATGGTGATGGGGGCGGTGAAAAGAAGCCCTAGCGCCGCCAAAACAAGATCAATTGCTCGCTTGATTATTCTATAGGAAAGTGACGTGCGGATTTTCTTTGCTTGAAAGGTTCTGCTTAGTACTTTTTCTAGCTTAGGCGCTAGCTTGTCACGATCAAAATTGTCTACCGCAAGTTTGTTTGCTGCTCTACCCGCCGCTGCGAGCCACCGCTCATCTGTTACGGCCCTGGCCAAAACTTTAGCGGATGATGTCGGATCATTTGCGGTCAGAACCAGGCCCGCGTTTGCTTCTTTAATGAGCTGGGTCTGCCATCCACTGTAATTAATGGCAATTGGTTTGCCGGCTGCCAAGGCGTCAAAGAACTTATTTGCCGAATTGGCCTGCAGCTCTTTAAGATCAATAAAGAAGGATGTAGCAATGTCGGCGGCCGAAAGCCATTTAGGGATTTCATTTTTCGGGATATCGGGAATCATGAAGAAGTTTACACCCAAAACGCCTGATTGTTCCGCTTTATGCCTTACCTTATTCTCCTCCCGACCTGAACCGATCACCACAAATCTGATTTCAGGATTGATCGCTAACGTGGCTTTCGCTAAACGAACTAGATACTCCAGGCCATTAACTAACCCTAAGGTGCCTGCATATACAACTAAAGGGCGTTGATTAAGCCACTTATGCTGTTGTCGTATTTCCAGGCCCGGCTGGTGACCAACGTTAAATAGGTCTAAGTCACAACCATTTGGAATCATAGTGACCTGCATTTCCGGGTACCCTGTGGCAGTAATCCCGTCTTTGATTCCGGGCGAGAGAGCAATGATGTGGGTGGATTTTCGATAAGCGAAACGCTCGAGCTGGCGAGACGTGAAAATAGCGAGCGGATTCTTTAAAGCCCCGACAGCAATTGGTATTTCAGGCCACAGATCGCGTACCTCAAACACCAGGGGGATATTATTATTTTTTGCCGCGTATATCGCGGGTAGAGCAATAGTCAGCGGTGTGCTAGTGGCAAACACAACGTCGCCTCCGATAGAACTGGCTTTTGGTCCCGCCAGCAGGGCAAATTTGAAAAACGCTTTAATTCGGTCACGATAGTTCATTCGATTGGAGTAGGGTAAAGGCAGCCAATGTACGTTAATGCCGCTTTCATTAGTTTGAAACCAAGTCTTCTTATCGCTCGATTTTGTCTGCCATTGCGAGGTGATCATATTTACTTCATGCCCGGCATCCACCAACCGGCGAGCCATTTCGAAGGATCGTGTCCCGCCGGGCATTTTCGGCGTGTTAAAGTACTGATGAAGATAGAGAATTCTCAAGGTTTCATTCTTTTTCATCACTTAGTTAATTTTCTCAGTTCATCACAGACGGCTTCTATTTGGTCATCCCTGAGTTGCGGGTATATTGGGATGGACAAGACTTCACCAGCCAACCTTTCGCTTTGCGGATACGAACCGGTTCCTAGTCCCAGATGTGAGTAAGCTGGTTGAAGGTGGATGGGTATAGGATAGTGGATGGCTGTGCCGATGGCCTTTTGAAACAGGGCTTCTTTAATCTTATCCCGTTCGTTCAGGCGCAGCGTGTATTGGTGCCAGGCGTGTGTTCTTCCGGGCGCCAAGGCAGGTGTTTCAATGCCTCTTGCTTCGGATAAAATCTGCTCGTATAAATGGGCGCGCGAACGTCGACTGGCCGTCCAACGTTTCAAATGTCGCAGTTTGATTCGGAGAATAGCAGCTTGGATTTCGTCCAACCGGCTATTGAAACCGATTTCCACGTGAAAATACTTGCGGCTGCTGCCGTGAGCTCTCAGACGTTTGATTCTTGCGGCCAATTGCTCATCGCTAGTGATGGCCATGCCTCCGTCACCAGCTCCGCCTAAATTTTTACTTGGGAAGAAGCTGAAGCAGCCAATGTCACCTAAAGATCCGACTGGGCGATCACCAATAGTGGCACCAATCGCCTGAGCGCAGTCTTCAACGACCGCTAGTTTATGTTTGTCTGCCACAGCCAAAATCAAATCCATGTCTGCCGGCTGTCCGTAGAGATGAACAGGGAGCAAGGCCCTGGTTCGGGGCCCGATTTTAGCTTCGATTTGTTTAGCGTCGATATTAAAAGTGTGCGGGTCAATGTCAACGAAAACTGGTTTGGCTCCAACATGTGAAATGCTTTCGGCTGTCGCTATAAACGAAAATGGTGTAGTGATGACTTCGTCACCTGGCCCGATGTCCAGAGCTCTTAAGGCCAAATGGAGAGCGTCCGTACCTGAAGCAACCCCGATTGCGAACTTGGCTTGGCAAAAATCTGCCATTTCTTTTTCAAATTCGTTAACGTTTGGTCCCAGGATGAAATGGCTATCTGTAAAGATTTTGATCAGAGCCGGATCTACTTCGTCTTTGATCTCAAGATGTTGGGCTTTTAGATCAACTATCGGTATCATGTTAGCTGTTTAGGTGCTCATCTTTGCTTACTTCACGGACAATTCTAGCAGGAGAACCCATAACCAGCTGGCCGTCGGGGATGTCCTTAGTAACAATCGATCCGGCGGCTACAAAGGCTTCTTTGCCAATGGTCACCATTGGCAAGATTATTGAACCTCCCCCGATCCGAGCTCCGCGTTTGATATGAGCTCCTTTTTTCTCTTCAAATCTGTGAGGTCCGCGACCCATGGTATTGTCATTCGTTGTTGGTCTTTTTATTATAATAATTATGAATCTACTTCTAATTGAAGAAGATACTGAAGAAGAAAAATAAATTATGAAATATTCATTAAAAAAAGGACTCATTAAAGGACTAATCACAGTACTAACTATTATAGGTACTGGTGTAGCTTTCACTACATTCTCAGACGTAACACTCTGGTCTATCTTGGAACAATACCTAAAACCAGTTC
>SDBV01013142.1_pt1 | contig 10562 bp, 10 predicted proteins | sample 2277081 | NCBI WGS metagenome assembly SDBV01 (sample SAMN10402039, study PRJNA504765) | marine sediment metagenome | isolation source: marine sediment core GS10_PC15, 223 cmbsf | place: Arctic Ocean: Southern Knipovich Ridge | collected 2010
AAAAAAACCTCATAAAACGATGTTGGCGCTTGACGATGTCTCTTTCGACGTACAGCACGGGGAGGTCCTTGGAATTATCGGCCGCAATGGTGCGGGCAAAAGCACTCTTCTGAAGATTCTCTCTCGAATTACGGAACCGTCACGTGGGTTTGCTGAAATCCAAGGTCGAGTGGGATCACTGCTTGAGGTCGGAACCGGCTTTCATCCTGAACTCACGGGGCGTGAAAACATCTACCTCAATGGCGCCGTCCTCGGCATGAAGAAGCGTGAAATCGCTGGCAAATTCGATGAGATCGTTGCGTTCGCCGAAACCGACCAATTCCTTGACACGCCAGTCAAGCGATACAGCACTGGCATGCAGACCCGTCTGGCGTTTGCGGTGGCAGCACACCTTGAGCCCGAGATACTATTGGTAGACGAAGTGTTGTCCGTGGGGGATCTAGAATTTCAGAAAAAGTGCATGGGTAAAATGGGAACGGTGGCTAAAGAGGGACGGACGATTCTCTTTGTAAGCCACCAACTCAACCAGGTGCGGCGGCTTTGTCATCGATGCATTTGGATAGATGGAGGGTGCATCGTTCGCGACGGCAATCCGCACGAGGTTGTCACAGCTTACGAGACTGAAGCCCTGACGCCTAATTCCAACACCGCTTTGCGTAGCGACGCCGATGTGGGACCATCCGGGTTTCTGTCGTGGGAAATCTTGGGAGCGTCACGCGATTCAGTCCATGTCGTTTCCAACGATGGGCAGGTGACTGTTGCGTTTCTCGTTCGAATTTCACAGAAGGTCGAGAACGGAGAACATGGCATTTCTCTTTATGACCAGGACGACCGCCTCATGTGGGGGATGGCGGTGAACGGCATAACTCTGACTGAGGGCAATCACAAGTTATGCTTTACCCTTCCCTCCCTACCCCTACGCCCTGCAACATACCGATGGGAAGTAAGCCTTTACGACGGTGGCAAATTGATAGACTTTTGGCAGTGCTTACCCACACTTTCGGTGAACACCACTCCGGTCACTCACTATATGGACAGGTGGCAGGGTATTTTGAACCTTCCTTCGACATTCGAGATCCGTTAACATGACCGACGCCAAATTGGTATTTGATCAACCTCATGCCAAGCGGATAAATAAGAACCGATTCGACACCTTGGGACGAATCCTGGACGCAGTAACACAAGATCTTCGACTCTCCACCGCTGTAGATGTCGGATGCGGTCCTGGATATTTCTCCGAACTCCTTCATTCAATTGGCTTGACAGTGACCGGCGTGGATGGGAGGGAAGAAAACATACGCGAGGCAAAAAAAAGGTATCCACATATCACATTTCAAACGCGCAACGTAGAATCCGACGATTTCAACACGCTCGGGACTTTCGACCTTACGCTTTCGACGGGCCTTCTTTACCACCTTGAAAACCCAATACGAGCAATCCGTAATGTCGCTGCTGTGACAAAAGGACTTCTAATCGTCGAATCATTTTGCTTCCCGACCGAAGGGGCGAATGCTTTGTTGATCGACGAAACCCCGGGGGCCGATCAATCTATCGAGGGGTTGGCCTTAATACCGAGCAAGGCGATGTTCGTCAAGATTCTTTATGCTTCCGGCTTCCCCTTTGTCTATCTTACAACCGTAAAAACATTACACCCTGATTTCACGACGCCTCCTCCTGCAGCGCGGCGGTTTTTTTTTGCGGCGTCTCGCGTCCCACTAACCGACGGGATTTTTGTTCCACAGCCCCACCTTCCCCTACGATTTCTAGGCCACATCGGTAATCATTCATTCCTCGGTAATCATTCATTCCTCGCCCGACTGCAGCGTTTCTTACGAAGACCTGCAAAACAACAAGTTTCAACCCTTGCGCGGAAAGCGTTGCGGTCGTTTTCACAATCAAGATGGACACCCAAGAGGAGGCGCACGCGACTTTTTCAGAATATGACATGGATGTTGGCGGATGATTACTGCTCGTCACAAATCGAACAGGGCAATTTCGAACCTTCTGAAACGTTGTTCATTCAAAAACACATTCAACCGGGGATGACTGCGTTCGACATAGGTGCACACCACGGTTATTATTCATTACTACTGTCCCAATGCGTTGGACCCACGGGAAAGGTATTTTCATTCGAGCCCTCGCACCGGGAATTCGCTCGATTGGCGCAACATACCGCCCTCAATCATTGTCAGAATGTTTCCATTGAGCATTGCGCCATTGGAGGCGAACCGGGGAACAATACACTGTTTGTCGTTCAGGGAAGAGACTCTGGATGTAACAGTTTACGGCCTCCGCTAGTGAATGATCCTATCCTACAAGAACCGGTAGCAGTAGAGACATTGGACGCTTTTATCGGCTCCAGAGGAATGTCACCCGACTTCATCAAGCTGGACGCTGAGGGTTCAGAACTGTCAATATTGCAGGGTGGGCACAATCTACTTCGCAGCGACAGAAGACCCGTGATTTTGCTCGAGTTGAGCTATTTGCGTACCGGGCCATGGGGTTACGATCCATCACAAGTCGTGCGACTCCTCCAAGATGCGGCATTTCAACTCTATCAAGTTTCCCCTGGCGGTTTTCTCGCTAATCTCGCATACGATGGACCGCTTAATACCAACGTCGTTGCCGTTCCAAGAGAACGACTTGGCGAATTGGCGCCACTGTTGGATTGAAACAATCCGAATCCGAAATATCTGTCTATGAATAACAGCCGATTCCAAGAAGCCGTATCAGTTGTTGCCTTGGTCATTTGGGTGCACCGCTGGCGGCTTGTTTTGCGGTTTCTGGTTTCAGCGTAATTGGAATCGGCACCAGCGCTGCCGTAGCAGAACGCATGAATCGACACTTGGCGCCGGTCAAGGAACCGGGGCTTCAAGAACTTCTCGCCAAGCATGCGGACAAGATCAAGGCGTCGACCGATATCTCAGTTGCCGCCACAGAAACCGACATCACATTCATCATCGTGCCAACACTGAGCTTGAATGACGGCAGCTTCGACAATTCATATGTTATCGACGTCTGCCGCCGTTTGGCAAAGGCAATCGCCGAGAAAAAGCGCCCACACATTGTCGTGATCGCAAGCACGGTCATGCCTGGTTCGTGTGACGGTCCCATTACGGAGGCCTTGGAAAGCCATTCTGGATTGGCCGTTGGCAAGGGGTTTCACCTAATTTACAACTCCCAATTCATTGCACTTGGTAGTGTGACTTCCAACGTTCGCAAGTCTGACATGTGCCGAGTTGGAGAATCCGATCCAGTTGGGGGCGAGTTGATCGCGCAGTTGTACCAAAGCGTTCACCACAATACGCCGGTTATGGCTAGAATGAATTTGGTGAATGCTGAATTGACCAAATTGGCTGTTAATACTTTCGTCATGACAAAGATCAGCTTCGCCAACATGTTGGCCCGCATTACGGCATTTATTCCCTTATCTTCGGGCTGGCCGTGGGAACAAATGGTGGCGTCGTGGCGTTCGAACCATCTCCTCGGGAACGACGACGTCTCACGCTCCATCTGTTTCTCAACCATCCTTCTCGCGTTCGCGTCGAACAACTTGCGCTCGCCGCCAGAGATGGTGAGCAAGTGTTGTACCCGGTGCGCCATAAACACACAGGATGCAACAGCATGCTCCCTCGGGCAGTTCCAGTGCCGGTGCGTCCTTGCGCCGTCCGAGTAACAACGATCGATTCTTATTGCACCGACAGGGAGAACGCCCACGTTGATTTCATCAGAATCGATACTGAAGGAGCCGAATTGAGCATACTCCGAGGCGCGGAGGAATGTTTGGGACCTGACGGTGCGCGGCCCGTTCCAATGCTTGAGGTTAGTGTCCCCGTCGGGGATGGTGGAAACCCCTCGCCTTCAGGCGAAGCACATTCGGCGACATGGTCGCGCAGCGACCATGAGGCATGGGGTGGGGGTGTCGTCTCTGATGAGGATCTTGCCTGGAGTTGTCGAGGACCGTGAGCCTAGTCGTTCGAGGCACCTCGGTCGTCTTCAAGACGACCCATTGTTTAACCCCTCGCCTTCGAGGCGAGGGTTGTTGAGTGACACGAGAACGGGGTTATGGGGCTACAGACCGCAGCAAATATTCGACCTCCTCACGTCTCACAATTATATGCTGTATGACGTTACCGACGACGGTTACCTGGTACCACTGCAAATGACCGCTTCCTTCGAAAGCAATGTGGTAGCTATACCAACCGACCGCTCATTCGTTGACCAGAATCTTTTTCCTCCGGAAGACCAGAACACCCAACCATGAAGTCGTCTGCACCCATTCACGGACGGTGGCCGAAGATCACACTGGTCACTCCGGTTTTGAATGCCTCGGAATTCATCGAAGCAACGCTGCAGTCCGTACTGTCACAACAGTACCCTGATCTTGAATATATTATCATTGACGGCGGATCAAGCGATGGCACGGTTGACATTCTCAAGAGATACGAGGACCGACTTACATGGTGGGTCAGTGAAACGGATAACGGCATGTACGATGCCCTTAACAAGGGCTTCGCTAAGGGCACCGGCGAGGTAATGGGCTGGATCAGCGGTACGGATATTCTTCACGTCGGATCGCTCTTCGTTGCGGGAAGTATTTTCCGCGCTCTACCAAAAGTAGAGTGGATCACCGGCATCCCCACACACGTAACGGCCGACGGCATGACAACTAGAGTAGGAAAAGTTCCAAAATGGTCACGATTACGTTTTCTCTGCGGGGCCAATCGATACATTCAACAAGAATCCACGTTTTGGCGGCATACTCTCTGGAGACGAGCCGGTGGTTACGTTGACGCGTCTCGAGCGATCGCGGGAGATTTTGAATTATAGGTCCGGTTCTTCCGGCATGCGCAACTTTTTTCCGTAAACGCACTGATTGGAGGTTTTCGTTTTCATGACGATTCGCTTGGATCAATGAATGTTGACCGCTGCCATCGTATTCATCAGCAGATCTTGGCAACGGAACTGTCACGGAGTACCCGTTACCTACCCATCAAAGTCTTTCGACGATTTTCCTCCGTTATCACACAAATTCCAAGACTTTCCGGCGTTTGGAACAAAACTGTTATGCAAGCGCTATATTCTTTTCCCGGTCCGGACCTGCCACCTGCAATTACGCACGATGCGCAGCGAGGTTGGACCCTAAAGAATTAGTATGCGTATTGCATTTGACGTTCTAACCAGAACAGGCGGCAATAGTCATGATTGACGCTGTTTCGGTTGTTGGCTTAGGTCACCTTGGCGCACCTATGGCCGCCTGTTTTGCGGCTTCGGGTTTTCAGGTAATTGGAATCGACAACAACCCTGCCTCCGTTGAACGCATGAACCAACACCTGGCACCGGTCCAGGAACCCGGACTTCAAGAACTTCTCACAAAGCATTCCGACAGGGTTGGGGTATCGACCGATATCTCAGTTGCCGCCACCGAGACCGACATCACATTTATTGCCGTACCAACACCTAGTAAGACGGACGGCACCTTCGACCTTAAGGACCTCCTTGAGGTATGCGGTTCATTGGCATACTCGATTCATGGCAAGCCTGCGGAACATTTCGTCGTCATTGCGAGCACTGTAATGCCTGGCGCGTGCAACGGACAAATCGCACAAGTGCTTTGTGCAGGTTCCGACAAAGCGTTAGGTGTCGACCTGCACCTAGTCTACAACCCGCAATTCATAGCGTTGGGCAGCGTGATCTCTAACTTTTTCAATCCTGACCTCTGCCTCATCGGCGAATCGGACAAGGTGGCTGGCGATGCCGTCGCACACCTTTACACCCAGGTTCACAACAATTCACCTCACGTTGCGAGAATGAATCTTGTCAATGCAGAACTTACCAAGTTGGCGGTAAACACATTTGTGACTACAAAAATTAGCTTCGCTAACATGCTGGCCCGTATTTGCGAGAAAACCCCGGGCGGGAACAGCGACGTCGTGACGCAAGCCCTGGGAAGCGACTCTCGAATTGGCCGTAAGTTCCTAAAAGGCGCTATAGGGTATGGAGGGCCATGTTTTCCCCGTGACAACAAGGCATTGGCGACCGCAGCCCGAAAAGCGGGCGTCACCGCTACGATCGCCGAAGCCACGGATTCTTTTAACAGTCAACAAACCATCTTCCTCGAAAATCTGGTCCAACAACACCTCCCAGATAATGGTACGGTTTCGATCCTCGGGTTGGCGTACAAACCAAATACCGACGTTGTCGCAGAATCACAGGGGATTATCCTTGCACAGGCATTGACTCGACAGGGAATTGAGGTCCACGTCCACGACCCTCTTGCTGTTCAAAATGCGGCCGCCGTGCTGGGCGATACCGTAACGTTTTCCGACAATGCCGTAGATTGTGTCGCTGCTGGAGACGTGGTCGTAATCACCACGCATTGGGCGGAGTTCACCCGTATTCCGTGGCAAACGATCAAAACTGGCAATTCTACGCTGGCCATAATCGATTGCTGGGGGATCTTACGGCGCGCGGATTTGCCACCCCACATTTCCTTGATACCGCTTGGCAAAGACTTTTCCCACGAAGAGTTCTGTAAATCTCAACCATGCTGACGATTTTTTCCTGCCCAAAGGCATTTACCGACTCGCACATTGCGACAATTCAACATAACGCTATTGCCAGTTGGCTCAATTTCCTTCCGCCTTCAAGAGTGCTCATTTTGGGAAGTGATGACGGAGTGGCTTCCGCGGCAAAGGAGTACGGAGTCAGACATGAGTCTGCAATCGAGTGTAACGAATTCGGCACTCCTTTACTTAGTAACGTTTTTTCGATTGCGAAAAGCCTTTTTCCAAAGGACATTCTGGCCTATGTCAATTCAGACATGATTTTGTTTCCAGACATCGTTCAGGCGGTATCGGTAGCTCAACAAAGTTTCCCAGAGTTCTTGCTCACCGGCAGTCGCTGGAATCTCGATGTCCGAAAACGCTTATCGTTTTCCGATGTCTCCCAACGGAACACCCTTTGGTCGTTGACGCGCACTGCGGATTCGTTTCAATTTTGGGGCCTCGACTATTTCGCCTTTTCTCCCGATGCCTACGGTACGATTCCACCTTTTGCAATTGGACGCGGCAGTTTCGATGGTTGGTTGTTACGCGAGCCTCGGATTCGGAAAATCCCGGTAATCGACGCAACTGCAGACGTGTTCGCGGTCCATCAGAACCACGACTATGGCCACCTAGTCGACGGCACGGAGCTGTGGCACGGACCGGAATTCAAAGTTAACCAACTGTTGCGACACGACCACGGGGGCTCTCTCATTCTTGAAGCGACACACCGATTGAGCGGACACCGATTGCACCGATATTTCTTTCGAAAAGAACGCTTCAAGGCCCTTCGGTTTACCAAGACAATGCTATTAAAAGAAACCGCCACATGGCGTCATCGCCTCGGAATTAGACGTTCATTGTTCTCTGCAATGGCAAATGGCATACGTCTGCTCAGAAAAACAATATTTGGCCAAAACTGATTTACGACGGCGATCGGACTTATGATTTTTCATTCGGGGCTGTGAGGCAATCCTGAGCGCTCTTGCACTCGATATACCACGGGCGCCGCAAGAGGAATCTTTTTCATGTCGTCAAGATAATTCAAGACATTGACGTCGTTACATGGTCGCATTCGGTTCCAGTAGAAGTTTCTTACTTTTGCGACTCCAATTCTGCCCATCCTGGCTTACCGCTCCTGAACTGTGAGTATCGCGAATCAGACAATCGCCAATTTAACAACACGTAGACTGGTATTCACTATCACTACCGGAAGAAGTGGCACCGGGTACTTGGCGAGGCTTCTTGGACTTCTCCCTGGCGTGAGGGCATTCCACGAGCCTCCTCCCGATTTCGCAGATGTCTTCAGAACCGTCCAAACAAGGCCAGAAGCCGCAATCAATTTCTGGCTACAAGAGAAACTGCCATATATCGACAGCCTTAATGCGCCAGTATACGCCGAAACAAGCCATCTTTTTTGTAAGGGTTTCTTGAAGCCCTTATTGGAACTAGGCCTTGAACCAGACATCATTATCCTTACCCGTCCACACCGTGCTGTCGCGAGCAGTTTATTGCGACTTGGGACAATACCTGCACGTACGCCCTCAGGCCTCCGCTACCTTTTGAGTCCTGAGGACCCAGACGTTCTGTCGATACCAAACTGGCAGGAGTTGAACGACTACCAGCTTTGCTATTGGTATTGTCTTGAGATTCAGCGCCGTGTGAGATTATTCGAGCCGATACTTCGCGCACGGGGCGTGCGGGTGGCACAAGTAACGCTGACACAATTAACTACCGTGGCTGGCCTACACAGAATTTGCTCAGAGTTGGCCTTAGAAGAACCAAATTTGCTGGGATGGCTCGCATTCCTAAGAACCCGGAAAAATCGTGTCAACCAAAAGGCGGGAGGAACAAGCATCCAACTGTCACGAAAGGATTTGATTGAACTGGAACAAGAAGTGTGCGCACTTGTTCCACGTGAGTGGCCCTGATCACCTCCCTATGAGTCATTCATCACATTACATCCCACAGTGTTCGGCGCACATGGTTCCGGCTTACGCCCTTTTCCATCCTCAATGTTCTCCACCTACCTCCCCGTAACACCGCATGCAACCGAACGTCCTATCCGAACCACTATCACGCCTATTGCAGTGGTGGCACAGAGGTTCAGACCATCCTGCCAAACTTCGCCTTTGGTGGGGTATTTTGCGGGCATTGAAATATCCTCGACTCATGGTCCGAGATGGCCAAGGGCTTGGATTCAGCGTCGATTGCCGAGATTGCATTGGGGGATCGCTTTTCACACATGGTGCATACGAACCGGAGGTTTGGGCCACACTCGCAAAAGCGGCGAGTCACGATGAAATTTTTTGGGACATCGGTGCACATATTGGCGTTTTTGCAATTCAGGCCGCCCACGAAGAAAGCATTGCAGAAGTACGAGCGTTCGAGCCCAACCCACGGACACTTGATATCCTTCAGTACAATGCAAAATTGAATACGCGCCGTTTCGCAATCCATCCCGTTGCGTTATCCGACAAACACGGATCGGCCGACTTGTTTCTTCCACCGGCGGCGAATACAGGCCTAGCCAGCCTTGACAAAGGGACAAACCATGCAGGCGATACAGCTACTGTCCGATGCACTACAATTGACGTTTTGTTGTCTGACCGTGACATACTTGCCCCTACGTTGATCAAAGTCGATGTTGAAGGCACCGAGTTGGCGGTCTTTCAGGGGGCCGTCCGGTTATTCCAAACTCATCCTCCCAAGTGCATAGTTTTCGAGACTGCCGTGGACTCAAATGGACATCCCACCACATCAGCCATCAGCCTTTTCTTGTCCCCATTTTGCTATCGAGTCGCACGAATCCCACGGTGGAACAATCGGATCGAAGCAAGGGAAAATTTTGTGGCAATTCACGACATAGTACATTCTACGAATTCTAGGAAACGCCAAACACTTTGACCTTATCCGCCAACTCCGGTATCTGATGTCGACTATCGCCGTTTTGATCACCTACCATAATGAAGGGCACCTGTTGCGGGAATGTGTGGATTCGCTGTTGAATCAGACTACGCTTATCGATTCCGTTATTGTCTACGATGACGCTTCGGACGTTCCGGCACGAGAATGTTTGTCGACGTGTGAACACATTCGACTCATAGAAGGGGCCAACAATATCGGCCCATCGAGGGCTCGTAACATCTTGTTACATGCGGCTAGATGCGACTACGTTCACTTTCACGATGCCGACGACTTGTTTGACCCTAATTGGTGTATTCAAGTGAGATCTGCAATCGAAAACTCTTTTCCCGATGTTGTTTTGACAGGAATTGCGTCCGTGGATGGCGACCACGTCGTCAATTCGAATGTTCTTGATGTTTCCGCTCTACCAACCCATGGCACGTCGCGGGAACTGTTGCCTTGGAGTTTGCGTGGGTCCGTATTGACGCCTGCATCTACCACCCGACGCGAGATTGCGATGTCGATTGGTGGCTTTCGCGAGTCTTTGTGGCAGTCAGAAGATTTCGATTTTCACGCCCGCCTGGCGGCAAAGGGGGTCTCGTATGCAATCATTCCTACTCCGCTGGTGCGAATTCGGCTCCGCCCGGACGGTAGGAGCCGCAAATATCCCTCGGAACCGTGGAGGGATCGTATACGCGCATTGAGTTTGCTCGGAGACGAGCTTCCACAGGAGTATCACAACCTTCTTGGTGAAGCCGCTGCTGAAGCTGGTTCCGTGCTCTGGCGGCTTGGCGACCGAAACGCTGCGCGTGAGGGTTTCCGGCTCGGCAAACTCCTCGGAGCCTTGTCTTTTCCTCATGCCTCGACCATGTACGGTGTGGTAGCTCGCCTGGTAGGCCAAGCTCCTGCTGAGCGCGTAGCAGGTGTCTACCGAGCCTTGGCGGCCGAGCCCCTTAGACGGAGTTTCCGAAACCTATCTAGTCTATTGCAACGGACGGATTGAATTCCGCGGACAAACTCGTTCGTCTGGCGTGGTGTAACTGTCTTCTTCCCATGTCTACGCCAACAACACACTCCACCACCTCCATGCAGTGACATCGCACGCGCCCG
>SDBV01013143.1_pt1 | contig 10562 bp, 7 predicted proteins | sample 2277081 | NCBI WGS metagenome assembly SDBV01 (sample SAMN10402039, study PRJNA504765) | marine sediment metagenome | isolation source: marine sediment core GS10_PC15, 223 cmbsf | place: Arctic Ocean: Southern Knipovich Ridge | collected 2010
TATGCCTCATATACTCTACCTACTACGTTAAATCTTAGACCTATTTTGGGGATAATGGTATTACCTGTGATAGGATCATGTATTTTTAAGGGAGCTCTGCAATTTGGGCATGGATACGCTTGCGAGCTCGGTGCTGCTATTATCCAGGGTCCAATACAATCTACATGAAATTCGTGAGTACAGCTCATTCTAATGTACTTGTCGTTCGTCTCAAGTCTCTCCAGGCAAATTGAGCAATTCTTTTCCTCGGTTGTTGTATCTGCAAATGGAGCGGGGCTGTGGTGCTGTGGTGAGGTATTATGCCCTTTGTCGGGGTTGTGTATCTCAGGAACATAGCTACCTAATGCCTGAGATGCCATGGCTATGCTAGCCAAGAGAATCAGGAGTCCTGCTTTCTGGGGTAATTGTCTTATCAGCATGGGTTTCTTCCTTGAATAGTATATATGTGTCGCTCATCTTTCTTTACGGGCCGTTAAAGCCAATAGCCCACGACCTCTGCTCCTTAAAAGCACGTATTTTTCATGGGTTCTTACTTTTTCCTGAGCGATTCGACCTTGGGTAGAAGCAGGCCTGCAGCTACACCTAAGAAATAACTCCCCGCGGTTTTCATATCAAATGTGCGTTGCGGTGATACCTTGTTAAGAAGGATACCGCTACCGAGAGCGAATGGAACGTAGCTAGCCCGGCGCCACGGGAACTTTTTTGGTCGTTCATTCTCTTCCGTTTTTAGTTCGTTACTCATCAATAAGCCAAGGAGTAAGCCTGCAACTGCTCTGGAACTATAGTGCAAAAAGGAGGAATTCTTACTTTTTTCGATAGTTGGTGGCAGGTGGTTATTATGCTGGTTTCTTAATAATAGTAGGTTGCTATGATGTGGTATCGGTTGTACGAGGGATGCAAAATGGGCATCCCAGTTACGGATTCTTTCATCGAATGGTTGATTGGCGGGCATCGGTGCTGGACGAACTGCAGGAAGAAGGGATGCGAAGTATCTATTCAAGTAACGGTCTATTTGCTCCTCTGTTAAACCATCTATCACACCTTGGAACTCTGGCATGGTGAACCGCATGTAAAAATCATCAGGCTCAACTAATCTAGCGGGTAGGTTAGGACGCACTGCTATTGCTGCAGGCGCAGCCGGAGCTTGATTGTCTCTATTAACCTGGTCGATGATTCTTATGTTCCCACGGTTTCTTAGTCTGTCGATATAAGAACTCTCTTCATCTGTTGCTGCTCGATTCAACCCGATGAGGCGGTTCATATTATTACTACGGTCGATCGGATCATATATTTCTATGGGAGCATCGCACGTTGGGCATCCACCGTCATAATTTTCTGTAAAGAACAAAATGCAGCAGTATAAATGAAACTCATGATTACAAGCCGTTCTAATATGAATGTTGTTTGCTCCCAGAGTATTCGTGCACCATGAGCACTGTGTTTCCTCCTGATTAACCAATCGAGCAGGTGGGTTAGCATGCCTTCTCATGCGAGCTCCTCTTACCAATCCTAGAAGAGCTTCTGCAGCATGCGATTCTGCTTGCTCTGCTTCTGAGAGTGCCGGGGCATCGGGCACGGCCGGTCTTTGATATGCTGCTTCAATCGGATCAGGAAGCGGTATTGGACGGGCTATATTATCCTGATTAATAGTTATGTGCCTATAGCCTCTAAGCTCATTGAGATTTCTTAGCTCTTGTACTTCGGGATTTCGATTCATGCCTATGAGGTGGGTCGTGCCATTACGATGATGACGGTCGATTGGATCATATATTTCTATGGGAGCCCTGCAATCTGGGCATGTGTTGTGATTATTTCTTATCCAGGGCAAAATGCAATGTAGATGAAATTCGTGATTACAGGTCATTCTAATATGAATGTCGGCCACCCTAAGAGTATCCTGGCACACTGAACAATTTCTTTCCTCGGCTGCTGCCTGTGCAGCCGGAGCTGAGTTGGGGTGCTGTGGTACAGCATTATTGCCGTTGCCGGGGTTGTGTATTTCAGGAACATACTGGCTGCCGAATACCTGAGGTGCCATCCCTATGCTTGCAAAGAGAATCAGGAGTCCTGATATCTGTGATCGGGATCTTATCATCATGAGGATTCTTCCTTGAATAGTATATATGTATCGTTCATTATACGTGTGTTCCCTCAACATTTTCTGATCTGCTTTGCTCTGGGGAATCGAAAAGTCGCTTATGAGGAATTATCAGGCCGAGAGATAGGCCCATGGTCCAGCAACCTACCGTTCTTATATTCCAGCTGCGTTGAGGTATGAATGTATTCAATACCGCATTTCCAAAGAGCAGTGCAGGAATATAGACTATTCGGCGCAGATTTCGTGAGGCTGTTTCTTGGGGATCCGTAGATTTCTTAAGTTCAGCGCTCAGAAGAAGCCCGAGAAGTGCAGCAACGCCAGTCTCCATTGCATCATTTCTTACCCGCGTTGATGGTGTTGGCAGTTCTTGCTCGAGGTCGAGGAACCGTGCCCAATCATCGTTGGTGTGGTTACGTGGATCAGGAGCATAGCTGCCTAATAGCTGAGGTGCCATGGCCATGCTTGCCAAGAGAATTAGGAGACTAGTTTTCTGGGATACTTGTTTTGTAATCATGGTGTTTCTTCCTTTAATTGTATGTGTTTATTATGCATTATGCGCGAGTTCCCTCAACATTTTCTGATCTGCTTTGTGCTGGGGAATCGGTATGGCGATTATCGGGAATTATCATGCCGCAAACCAGGCCAATAGTCCAGCATGCTACCGTATGTGAAGTCCAGCGTCGATGAGGTATGAATTTATTCAATACCGCATTGCCACAGAGAAATGCAGGAACATAGAGCGTTCGATACAGACCTCGTGAGGCCGTTTCTTGCGCCTGAGGAGATTTATTAAATTCAGTGCTCAGGAGAAGCCCGAGAAGGACAGCTACACCGATCTCCATTGTGTCAATGTGGTTCTGTGACAACGATTGTTGTTCCTCGATGGGTGCCACCCCTGGAGTGTTTAGTTCTTGATAAAATAGGTGTGGGTACAATCTTTTTGTGCGCTCTAAAAAGCTGAGGCGCTCTACAAGTTGTCGCAACTGAGCTTCAGCTAAAAATGGTTCTTGCATACCCTCAACGATTAGATTATTTTCGGTGTCTATTTTTATTGTGTTACTGCACTTAAGAGGGGCTCTGCACCAAGGGCATGGGCGAGCAGAATTGGCGAGCGTCATTATGCATGTAAGGCAGAGTTGATGGGCATTGGTGGGTACTGAACAGTCTAATCGGATGCGTAGGTGTTCGTTTCCATCATAGGTTTCAGTGCAGATAGTACAGGCTGGAGGAGCCGGTATTCCTCTTGGGGCTCGTACTTGGTTTCTTGCCGGTGCAGCCGCATAGGGTTGGGGGGCATGCAACACCGGACCTAGGCTGCAGTATGATGCTATTACCTGTGTTGTTACTAAAAATAATAAATATCTTTTCTTCATAATGTTATGCTCTAGGTTGTTATATTTCTAAGAGATATCTTCATTAAGGATATCACTATAATACATTGGAGCAAATGGTTTCTTGTACGGCCATTTTTAGGATGCTTTGTCGTACGATGGTGAGAGTTGTGAATGGGCTGAGCACTATACTTTCCGACTTTTTTTGCCTTTTTGCTCAGTGAGGGCAGCATATCGTTTTAAAAAAGTGACAGTAAAACGCTTCGCTGCTGCAGATGAGCCAGCATGCTCGAGTAATATAAAGAGGGTGCGAGGCTTTTCGTTTTTATACTGAAAGTGGATGGCAAAATAACCGTGGGACAGATGCTTTTTAGAAAGCTTTTTCTTGTCAAGGGATTGTACCTGAGCGGTGCCACTTTTGCCGTGGATCGTAAAATCGTTGAGCTGCTTTAAGGTGGCGCCGGTACCCTTGTTAATAACGGAGCTTAAGCATTGTCGTAGAAACATGAGGGTTCCGTTGCTTATGTCAACCGGCTCTTTGAAAGTGACTTCATCAACTAATATGCGTGGGCGGACACGATATCCGGTGCAGAGTGCCGATATTAAGCAGGTAATTTGAAGAGGAGTTACCAGTAAGGAACTTTGGCCGATCGTTGCTGAAACTGTTTCTCCCTGCCACCAGCGCTCCTTTTTTATCCTTCTCTTCCACCCGGTGGTCGGGATAAGACCGGCTTGTTCTGGAAAGAGGATGCCCGTTTTTGTGCCGAGTCCCCATCGATTGGCGTAGTCGGCCAGTGTATCTATAGGTATTTTTTTACCGATTTCGTAAAAAGGAATATTACAAGAATAGGCAAGAGCCTGTTCTGTGGAAAGAATGCCGTGCCCCGCTCTATTATTACAATGATAGGATCGCCCCTTAAAGGTGGTATATCCAATACAGTGCCAGCACATATCCTTGCTGATAAGCCCTGTTTCTAATGCAGCTGAGAGAGTAACGAGCTTAAAAAGTGATGCGGGTGGATAACAAGCGCTAAAAGCTCGATTGAGGAACCCTTTTTTTTCTTGGAGCTTTTTCCAGGTGCTTGTGCTCAGAGGCTGTGCAAAACTACTTGGATCAAATGACGGACGGGATACGACTACTTCAAGTGCGCCAGATTCATCCATTACCAGACAGCAGCCCTCTGAGCCGGATGGGAAGACATCTTCTGCGATACGTTGCAGGTCAGCATCGAGCGTTGTTTGAACCGTTTTACCGGCAAATGCACGGCTTACCCGATGTGCCTTAAGATGATGGCCTGTCGCATTTATAATAGTAAGCATGGTCCCCGATTGTCCCTTTAGATCATGGTTGTACATAAACTCTAAGCCGGTCTTCCCTACGGTATCCTTGTCAAGGCCGAGATATCCTACCACGTGGCAGGCTAACTCTTTTTGGGGATAATAGCGGGTATAGGATTTTTCGATGGCAATGTTTTTCTCGTGCGGAAACTGTTCTATGATGCGTCTTAAGTGTTCAAAGGGAATATTTTTTGCGAGAGTAAGTCGCTTTGCACGCCGTTCGGCTGTCTTGATCTGGGTGATTTTCTCTTGTGTAAGAGAGAAAAGGGTAGCCAAGGTTGTTAACATGGTCCGCTGATGCTTTGTCAGAACTTTGTTGCCGGTTCCTTGCCATATACAGGTATAGTTCGGGCTATTGGTAGCAAGAATGGTGCCATGTACATCGACGATGTTCCCACGTGGGGATGCTATTTTTTCATGCCGGACGAAATTCTTTTGACCCAAACGAAAGTAGCGGTTCATCTGAGTAATTTGGAGGTGGAACAGATATACTATGATACCGGCAAAGGAGCAGAAGGTTAGAAGAGTGATGCGTCTAAGCCGAACACTGAGAAGATGGAGTAAGCGCATAATGGCTCTACCTTTGGCCAGGTAGTACCTGGTTACTTAAGATTATATTCCTGACAGCGACGATTCACTGAGGATCTGTTCACACCGAGTAGTGTAGCAATTTTATTTTGATTTTTGAATTTATGCCATAAAATAGCCATAGAATGCGGGTCCTTAAGTGCTTTTTTCCCTCGCTTAACGGCCTGGGCAATATCCGGATCGGTCACATTATATGCTGCGTTAAATTCGGTACTTTCCTGAATTTTATGCTTCGTCGATTTTTGTACGAGGAGTTGGTGCACCTTTTCTCGAAATTCATGCAAACTCAGAGGGCGCTCATTATAGAGCTTCGATTTATCCTTGTCAGTTAATGCGAGGAGATTTTTATAGGTTTCAGTTGTTACTATCTGTTCAGCATACCCTTGAGCCAGAGCATCGATTTCCTGTTGAGAGAGTTCATGAAGAGCAGGCATCACGAGTGTGGCCGTTTGCAGCTCATTATACAGGTTTTTTGAAAAGGTGCCTTCATTGACGAGAGTAAGCAAATCTTTAGCAGAAGAGCAGATAATGCGTACGTTACTAAATACTTTATGATCACTTTTAAATTTATGAAAAAAACCATATGAGATGAACTGGGCGAGATATTCTTGGGTTTCGAGGCTGAGATACTCAACATTCTGCATGAAAAGTGTTCCGGTATCATCGAGCTTTTCAAGTAAAGCGGTGGAAGAATTATGTTTAATAAGGGGATTAAGTCCAAAGAGTTTTATAGCAACGTCATCATTTTTTTCAGGTGTGGTCAATTTTACCACGTGAAGCGTTTGCCTCAGGCTAATATCATGGAGAATATTGACGGTTGCTAAGAGATCATCTTCAGGCATATCAAGAAGGGTAGCCTTTTTGCTGAGTGCTAGGGATAGTAGGTCGATTTTAAAATTGAGGAGTTTTGTGCTTGAGCCAGGGATAAGCTGATTAATAATTTGGCCTGACTGAGTGGTTTCAAGGTAGAGAACATAATCCCACGTAGATGGATCCTTAAGCTGATCAAATTGCTTCCTAATAATATCTGAGATCTCAGGATAGTAAATAAAGAGTATAGTAGCATGTTCCTCAAGACTTGGTATGCCGGCGATAATTACTTTAGTACCACTATGATCACGGGCAAAAGTCGTTTGAGATGTCTTATACTCCTGCACGCGACGAGCAACTATTTTAAATGCCTGCGTTAACGTATGGCCCTCGTTAGTATTCATATCCATGCCGATGAGTTCTTGGGCAGCCTCATTAGCAATAGTAAAGCGTCGATGTTTGTAGAAAACGATGCCTATTTTACGATCTTTATTTGAGCGCATGAAGGAACGGATACTTTCCTTATACTGGTTAATTTCTTGGTGTTTATGATAGAGCTCTTCAGTAAGTTGCTTATGGCGCTGATGGAGGGCTTCTATATTACTGTATTTTAAGATATTGATAATATTGCTTAAATAGGTGGTAAAGACGAGCATTTCGTCTCGATCTTTATTAGTAAAGAGTTTATGGGGCATCGCATTCCGCTCAACAATAATATAGGCGGTCATCGTATTACGTTCATAAATGGGCAAGAAAACATCGGCATTGATTATATCAAGAAATTGGAGTATTTCTTTGCTCGCCGGATCTTCTTCGTAAAAATGGGTAAAGTGAATTTCATCGTGAATAAAGATTTTTGAGCTACTTAAGGTGTGCAAGATCGACTGGGTTCCGCCAAGAAACTGTTCTACTTTTGCGCTGGTATTGGCCATATCATAAGAGCCATGATCATCTTTATCGGGGTCAGCTTTTCTAACATAGAGGCGGGTGCGGCCAAGGGGTATGCCAAAGGCTGTTTGAAAAAATGTTTGCGTAAGGTGTGCAAGCTCTTTCAGTGCAGTTGCGTAACTTAATTGTTCAAGGATATCTCTAAATTGGGAAAGAAAATTGAATTTTTCCTTCGACTCTACATCTTGTCTGAGATTTAGAAAGCGAAGTCTAACCATTCTTTTACCTATGAAATATATGCCGTAGGTGCTTAAGCAGGTACTGAGAGTAAAAAATGAATATTTATAAGAAATAATTGCTGGAAAAATGTTTCCTAAAAGACTTATTGAGTTACCGCTGAACTCTACAAACATGTAGGGAATAAAGAATTTCGTGAGGAAGACCAGCTGGTGGGAAAGAATGCGTGGCATCTCAACCGACCTATTGCTAAAAATACGATAGATTAGGCTGATAAACAAAAAAGGTAAATAGAGTCGAATATAGTTAATGAGACCGATTTCAAATGGCAGCGTATCGGGGCTTGAAGAGGGAAGGTGATATTTAAAAATTGCAAGATACAGAAAGCCAGAGGAGATCGCTATATTAATAAGGCCATGAAAAACGTGCAAGAATCCTATTTTTATTCTTTTTTGGATAAGATATTCAAAAAAGAGAGAAATAGCCTGGTACTGCGTAATATAGACGGTCCAACTTAAGCGCATTAAAAAGGTGAGATTAGGAAAATTGTCTTTCAATTGCCAGATGCCTCTTATGAGGATAATTGCCATATGACAACTGTCATTGAGAAGTGATCCTGTTAGGTAGATCATGAGCAAAATAAGAAGAGCCCGGTGCTTTGGAGCCTTAAAGTTATAACGAAAACAAATTGCCAAGATAAAAAGCTTAAAAAACCCGAAGCAGAGCATAACACTTAAAAGTAGATACTTGCTGCTGAAAACATCGTAAAGAAAGGAGAATAACTCAAACATAAAGGGCTCATTTTTTTTGTTGACATTTGCGAAATGTCTTATAAACTAAACTTTGTTAATGATGATCACATTGATTTTACCTTGGAAGATTAAGTAAATCAATATGTGGTTTTTGATTAAGATTGTAGTGGTGTGTCGTATAACAATTCAATTATAAGGAGTAGCAATGGCTAAAGTACTATTGAGTGCGTTTACCGTGGCTTTTTTACTTGCTTGCTGTGCTAATGTAGTAGCGCAAGGTAAAATGAAGGATGTTCGTGTAGAGCGTGCGCCTATGTGTGAACCGCCGTATTGATAATGTAGCCTGATTTTGTATTAAAGACTAAGCCTGTATGCACCGCATACGGGCTTTCTGTTTGTCATCGTTCATGGTATGGCATCGATGCGAGCCGATCTGAAATAGTTAATTTTAATGTTTCTAACTCATGTATACGTTTTGCCGTTTCTGCCAAGTCGATCTTAGGCAAGAAAAATAACTTTCTGAGATACAGTTTTTCGAGGAAGCCTACCAACCGTTGGTACTTGTGCAGCCGATCGAGTTCTTGGCATGTTTTGTTGAGAAGCTCTTGAGCTGCTTCCCTGCTCTGATTTGGAGCGAGGTATGAAGCTTCTTCATTTAAAAAGCGTGAACGAAGGGGAATACGTTCTTTATGCTTGTTTACCGGTGGTGAAAGCTTCCAAAGGTACCCTTTTATAAGAATATAGGTGCCGATGAGGCAGGCACAGGTTGTTCGTAGCGGATTATTTTTTATCCATCTGTGTAAGCCTAATGCAGGAGAACTTTGAGTGATATTTGCAGCATCTGTGGTATAAGGCGGGTCTGTATGTGGAGCTGATTGCATGAGGGTTTGCTCAGCAGTTTCAGATGCATGGTTCTGGTTAATGCTTACATTTAATACAAGAGGAGCGCTCTCCTCTGCTTGTGCTGCAGAGACCTCTTGTACGAGCTGATCCTGTACCTGCCGATCATACAGAAAGAATTCTCGTGCCTCAGTAATATAGGGATGAGTCTGTTCTCCTGATCCCTGAAGGTACGTGAAGCAAAAAAGCATATGAAGCGCATATGACGTCCGTTTTTTCATGGAACCTCTGTGTTACTTTCTCTTGCGATGGTATGATCCTATGGATTGACAGTACTTTATGTCAATACTTTAGGGATTCTTGAGCTTCAATGTGAGAGGCATGTAAAAATATATTTGCTATGAGCTGAGGACCCCAGGCTTTTCGGTCGGGGAGGTTGGTATGAGATTATACTCGTGGCAGCGACGATTTACCGATGATCTATTCACGCCAAGAAGCTGGGCAATCTTATTTTGATTTTTGAACTTATTCCAGAGCAGTGCCATGGCCTGAGGATCCTTGAGTGCTTTTTTACCCAAGCGTACTGCATGAGCGATGGTAGGATCAGTAATAGTATATGCGGCATCGAATTCGGTCATTTCCTCAATATGGTGTTTTGTTGATTTCTCCTTTATGAGTGCGAGAACTTTTTCCTTGTACTCGCGAAGGTTCAGTGGTCTTTCCTGCAGGAAACCGATTTTATCCTTACCCGTTAAAGCTAGAAGATTCTTGTAGGTATCATCTGTTATCACCTGGTCGGCAAAGCCTTGAGTGAGTTCATGCATCTCAGAATCAGAGAGCTCATTGAGAGAAGGCTGTGTTAAGGATGTTTGTTTTAGCTCATCGTACAGGGATTTCGAGAATGTCCCTTCATCGACAAGCGTAAGTAGATTCTTGGTTGTAGAGCAGAGAATACGGACATTACTCATTTTCTTCTGGTCGCTTTTAATGGCGGTGTAGTAGCCAAGGGAAATAAAGTGAGCAAGCTGTTCTTGGGTGTCGAGGCTCAGGTATTCAATATTCTCAATGAAAAGCGTTCCTATAGTGTTAAGTTTTTCAAGAAGGGGTGGTGCCGCCTTTGCTTGCAGAAGAGGACTTATACCAAAGAGTGCGAGAGCTACATCATTACTTTTTTCATAGCGGGTCATTTTAATGGTATGGAGTATCTGTCGTGCACTGATAGCATGGAAAATCTCAACCGTAGCGTGTAGATCTTCGTCAGGCATATGGAGGAGAGCAGCCTTTTTGCTGAGTGCTGCCGCAAGAAGATTCATTTTGAACGTTAGGAGTTTCTCGCTCGTGCTCGGAATGAGCTGATTAATAATCTGGCCAGCAGCGGTTGTTTCTAAATACAATAAGTAATCCCATGCAGAAGGATCTTTCAACTGATCAAGGTTTGCTTTGATACTATCAGAAATATCAGGATGATAGATGAGTAACGTGGGGGTCTGATCGGGTCCGCACATACCGGCAATGATAATTTTATTGCCTTTGCTATCATGTGAAAAAGTTGTTTGAGAGGTCTTATACTCCTCGACCCTATGTGCCACGGATGTGAGTGCTTGCGTTAGTCGATGGCCCTTATGGGTGTTAGGATCACAATCGATAAACTCGTGTGCTGCTTCATTAGCAAACATAAAG
>SDBV01013144.1_pt1 | contig 10562 bp, 9 predicted proteins | sample 2277081 | NCBI WGS metagenome assembly SDBV01 (sample SAMN10402039, study PRJNA504765) | marine sediment metagenome | isolation source: marine sediment core GS10_PC15, 223 cmbsf | place: Arctic Ocean: Southern Knipovich Ridge | collected 2010
GGCATTAAAATACCAAAAGAACGTGTAAATCCCTGAATAACAGGTTCACCAAATTTATTCCCATAATCAGAAGCGCCATTACTTGCCTGTATGAGTATCTTTAACGGGGTTGCTAAATTATCGGGATAATCACTTTTATCTTCCCAAGGTAGGTTATATTTCGGAATATTAAGATTTCCAACACAATATCCTGCTGTTCCGGCTACGATTAATGATCCTTTTCCTGTTGCATGTCCATCTCTTATTCTACCGCCAGTACCGGTTTCTGCTCCAGGAAATGGAGCAACTCCTGAAGGAAAATTATGAGTTTCTGCGGTAAAAGTAATGTCATAATCAAATTTATTTTTCTCTAAACCAGACAATTTTCCAGGTGTTCTGGGAATAATAGTTGTAATGTTATTCCCACGTATCGCGCTTGAATTATCTTTAAAAGCAATTGTGCTGTTGTTTTTATTCGCTTTAAGTGGAGCTCGCACCATATCGAATAAGGTTTCTGGAATTTCTTTATTATCTATTATTAATTTTCCATTGAAAAACCAATGGCGAGAATGTTCACTATTAGCCTGTCCAAGTTGAAAACATTCAACGTTTGTAGGATTTCTTTTAAAGTCCTTAACAAACAAATTATAATAAAATTTTTCATCCCACTCATCCATTCCCAGTCCCAGTTCTTTATTAATTTTTTTAAGAGCATTAATTCCTTCTTCCAATAAAGGAATAGTGTAGGTTTTTTCCGGTTCAATATTTGTATCAAATGTTTCAAGTGGTTTTTTATAGTGAGATTCTGTCATTCTGTCACAATATTTTTTTATAAATTCAGAATCATTCGTATTTTTAGAAACAGCATATCTCTTTGACTTTTCAATTCTTAAAATGTGGTTTAATCCTGAAGCGTGGCAAACAGCAACAGCATTTGTAGAAAAAGCTGTTGTAAAACTCAAACGCGGACCTATTTCAATAACTTTTTTGCGCTTTGAATCAATTGTTGATTTTGTATGTATATCCTTAAAAAGGAATCCATCAGATAAAATTTTCTTTAATATTAATTCCTTATCCGGAGTAAATTCTTTTGAAGAATCTATATAAAAACAATGTTCTAATTCATTTGTAATTTTTTTAAAAAAAAGATACATATCCTTGATTCTATATTATATGGACTTCTTTATTTCCCTCTATAACCTCCCCTATCAAAATACCCTCTTTCACATCATCGTCCGAAATAACCATCAAGCCAATTCCATAATTAAATGTTCTAACCATTTCTTCAAAAGCAATACTTCCCTTTTCCTGTATGTATTTGAATATCAGAGGGACTGACCATGAACCCTTTTTAATTTTAATCGCACATCCATCAGGCAAAATTCTTGGTGGATTTTCGATAATACCACCACCTGTTATATGCACCATTCCGGCAATTTCATACTTTGAAAGTAAATATTTAATTTGCTTAACGTATATGATTGTCGGTTCAAGTAATTCTTCCCCGAGTGTCCTACCAATAAAAGAGTTTTTTCTGTTCAATATTTTTTCTGCTTTCTGAAAATCATTGATATCTATATCAAATATTTTTCTTACAAGACTATAACCATTTGAATGGATACCAGAAGAAGGAAATCCGAAAACTTTCATGCCAGGTTTTATATTTTCTCCTAAAATAAGATTTTCTTTTGAATCCGCAAATCCGACTGCAAAACCAGCAAGATCATAAATATTTTCTTTATACATTCCTGGCATTTCAGCCATTTCTCCACCTAAAAGGGCAGTTTCAGCCATTTCGCATCCATCTATGATTCCACTTACTATCGAAGATGTTCTTTCAGGAATCTGTTTATCCATAGCAATATAATCCAAAAAAATAGCCGGAATCATACCGGTTACTATGAGATCATTAACACACATTGCAACTAAATCAATTCCAATTGTATCGTGTTTTCCCATAACAATGGAAATGATAAGTTTTGTACCAACTCCATCTGTACTTGCTCCCATAATTCTTCCATCAGGAAGTTCAATAATACCACTGAAACCACCTATGCCTGAAAGAATATTGCCATCATAATGCCGAAAAGTTTTCTTTGCTGTTTCTTTTATTAATTCGACAGCTTTGTTTCCAGCCGTTATATCAACACCACTATCTACATATGTATTTTTTTCGTCTTTGTTCATAGATGACTCAATATAAACTCAACTCTTTCTTTTGGCGACATTATTGGAACTTCAATAATATCAGCATTCGTTTTATTATAACTTTCTCTTAATAAATCATGTATCTGTTTTTGCTGCTCTTGTGTTTCTATTCTTGCATAATCTTTTTCATATTCAAGAAAATCCAACAAAAACACCTTTTTATAGTGGGAGTTGTTCAGCGATTTTTTTAATAGACTATCATCTGAAACTCCATGTAACTTGAGATACGCATAACTGTCTGGAATTGCTCTATCAAAAAATATTACCTCATTTTTAGGCAGATCTTTTTCATAATCAATTTTTAGATCCAAAACTTTTTCTTGAAAATTGACCTCATTTTTTCTTATTTCTTCCAAGGTTTTCCCTTTTTGCATCTCTTTATTAAGATAAATTCTTGCCATTTCATGTACAACATTGCAAGACTTATCTTTCAAGAGATCAATTATAGTAGTTTTTCCTGAAGATGGTGCTCCAGTTATTACGTACCAGTTGTTTTCCATATTGCTATTTTACAAGAAAATATACTATATTAGAAATAGAGATTTAACAAATTAAACAGCGGGGTGATTTGAATGAAGCTGATAATAGCGGATTTTGATGGAACGCTAGCAAACACATTCGAGGCTAGTCCTAACGGTATTGGGATACATGAGGCATATAATATTGCAATTCAAGACATATTTGGAAGAACTGGAATTGGTATTTACGCTGAAATCGGAGGTCTTCAAAACAGATCTCCCGGCGAGCTTATTGTAGACATATTTTCTGTTGCTAAAAACAAGTCGTTATTGATTGATAATGCTCATATGTTTTTTAGGAATAGGAATGGAAACCTTTTGGATTTAGTCCCCGAGGGAAAAGGTGCAGAACTAATCTGGGACAATTCACAACCAGAAACAGTCATTTCTGAAATGTTGGTCCTACGAAAACTGGAGATATTGATCGCTGAAGTAGGAGAAGAATGGCCACGACCATTTAATGGTGTTTTGCCTTTCTTTAAGCGTTGTTATGAAGAAATGGCAAAAGTAGTGCTTTTGACATCAGGACATGAATTGTTTGTTAAAAAAGTATTTTCTTGCTGGGGAATTGATGTTCCAGGTATGATTACTGATGATGATCTTAGAGGGAAAATACCTTATTTATCAAAACCCAATCCTGCATTGATAAAACTTGCTCTTGAACAATCATCCGGTGGTGACCCCGTCTGTTATATAGGAGACGATCCAATAAAAGACGGACAGCTGGCGCAAAATTCCGGATTGCCCTTTTTATGGTTTAATCCATCAAAAGAAAAGCCCGCGAGCGGTTTTCCTGAAAATACTGTTGAATTTGATAATTGGACAGAATTATCCGATTATCTCTTTTTGATAATTAGAAAGTAATAAAAAGGATAAGAACTAACATGTTTTTATCCTTTTTTTATGGTTAAACTCCCCCTCTTTTATATTTATTTACTAATCATCTAATTTCTCAATCATCATCTGCCTTTTTTGATAAAGAACTGGATTTTTTTGTGCCAGAATTTCTGAGGCAAAAAGCATAGCATTTGACTCGGGCCATGCTGTAGCTAGAGGAACTTTTGATGGCATTCTGATGCTACTCCAAATGTCCTCTGGAAAGTTGTCTATAGTCGCAGGAATAGCAATAACCGGCCAAGAAGTACGCGCCGCAATAATAGGTCCTAAACCGTTACTTCTACCAACTTTCGTAACTATAACTCCTCCATCGGGATATTTTCCTAATATTTTTTCAAGAATATCCAAGCACTGCTTAGTTGATTTATGACCTGAGAGAACAATATTCTCAATGGCTACACCGGCTGTATTTTCAAATAAATCCAATTTAGGAAGTGGATCGCTGTCTGACCCTCTCCACAATACCAAGACTTGCTTAGGAATTCTAAATTTTTGAGTTAAGGACGCTACAAGTCCATATTTTTTTTCCACTTCATCCATTCCTTCTCCCTGCCGAAAAGCTTCTTTACTTAATTCTTCCCATAGAGCGTCTCTTAATCTCCAACTGTCGTTATCAATAACGTCGGCTACCATTAACTTACCTTCTTTATTAACACCAAACTCAATCTTCATATCAATAATTCTAAGACCTAGTGCATTCCAGGCTCCCTCTAGTGTTAAGAAGACTTTTCTTAACATAGTATCCATTTCTTTGATTTTCTCGGTAAGATTTCCTTTCAAAACTTTATTAGCTTTAATTTCCTTTTTTAAAATAGCACCAGCGTCCCAAGAGGTTTTTTTGGGATGATAAAGTTTCCAAGATTCTTCATAGGGATTTGGAATAAATGGATCCTCTTCCCCTTCTTTAGGATTGAGCCCCTCAAGAATTTTCTCCCCATCTTCATTAATTAAACCTCCTTTGGTGGTTTTAAGAAAAAATTCTGTAACTAAACTATGAAACCTAAGTGGGGTTTCATTATCTTTAGGAGAAAATTCGGGATGTCTTTTTAAGAAACTACCAACTGCGTAACGTCTCGCAACAACTTCCAACGGTATCATTGTACAGTCCGGCGCAAGAAACTCTGTTGGAGAAACTTGGCTCTCATAAGCAACTGATATACCAGCCTTCTTTAAAAGTTCAAAAACTCGACACGTCACAGTGGTAGCATAAACGGCTTTAGTTTTGAACTTTTTAGTAAATGATGAGTCATCGAAAGCCGTAATATCATTTTTATTTTCAATGATTACCAAGTTGGGGTCATTTTCACACGCCCAAATTATTTTAGTTTTACCTTCAATTATTTTTCTCCCCTTTTTGTAGTCCATATTTTTAATTAATTTTATTTAAAATGTTGTTGGCATATTCGACTATTTCTAACGCCTTTTCCTTGGCATCTCCAATATATTTATTGGGACTTTTTAAAAGCTCGTGAAGCTCACTTGGGATATTTTTTATCACTGCCTGTAAAATAATATCATCTTCTGCTTCCCTTTCCAAAACTTCTATTAAGGATATTTTTTCTTTTTTAGCAATAGGTACAAGCTTACTGTTTACTAATTCATGAGCATCATTCTCGTACCCGGCCATTTGTAGAATAATATAAAGCGGTTCTGCTAAAATTAAATGAGAATTTTTTTCAAAATTATTTTTGCAAGCCTTTTTATCAATAGTAATTCTTTCAAGAAAAGCAACTCCCTCTTTATTTTCCTTTAGTAAAGTATTGAGTTGCTGTTGTAAGTTAATTAAAATTATTGGAAAATCCCTCGCGACAGAGCTTCCTACCAGATCTCTTTGATGTTCACTTATTAATGTATCCAAAACTTTTCCAAATTCATTTTTTGTACGAAGCCACATACCTTCAAGATTTTCAAAATTAATCGGATTCCTCTTGTGGGCCATAGTAGACGATCCAACTTGACCCTTTTCAAACGATTCTGCTATTTCAGCAATTTCACTTCTCATTAAATGTCTAGCGTCTCTTCCCAGCTGAGCTAATGTAGCTGACATCATAGAGCAGGAAAATAAGAAATATGCCAACGGTTCTGGTGGTAATATCTGAGTACTTATCTTGGCTGGTTTTATACCCAGCTTATCTAATAGTCGCTCCTCAAAACTTTTGTCTCCGCAAAGGTCAGCAAAACCAATCCCCAACTGAGCGTTATGCGCTCCAACCGCGCCTGATATCTTGCCTGATAAATTATTGCAATATAAGTCAATTTGCTCCCAATTATAAACAAAACGGTTAAGAATCGTAGCTAACCAAAACCCTACCGTAATGGGTAGGGCATGCTGTCCATGCGTTCTACCGATTTGAATTTGATCAGAAAAATTAGTTACCAACTTAGATAGTATATCAATAACTTTTTTTATTGACGGCTTTAAAGCTGATTGATAAGCTTCTCTGAATTGCAGTATACGTCCTGTATCAATTACATCATAGCTTGTCAGCGGTATATGAACCCATTTGACAAGTTTTTTATCTATAATAGCCTGAGTCTTCTTTACCCAGGCTCTAATGTCATGATGAGTAATTTCTCTTTCGATTTTATCAACTTCAGTAGTCGTAATAGCAAGAATCTCTTCTACAATGGATTCTTTTAAATTGTCTAATTCTCCTTTTGGGATTACCCCAATTTCCCCTAATATTTTTAGAGTTGCTATTTCAACTTCAGCTACTTTTTTGTAAAGATTGTCATATCCAAAAATAGGTATCATTTCCTTGGGTTGATATCTAGGATTACCTGGCAGCATTAAATTTTTACTATGAGCATTCATTAAAGTTTCGGTATTAATTTTAGTTAATATGAATTATTCGGTGAAAATAAGGGAGAAATTAACAGTGGACCGTACCGGGATTGAACCGGTGACCTCCACATTGCAAATGTGGCGCTCTGCCAACTGAGCTAACGGCCCCTGGTGGGCGCGGGAGGGATCGAACCTCCGGCCTCTGTCTTATCAGGACAGCGTTCTACCACTGAACTACGCGCCCGAGTGAGGAGTAAAATGGAAGTTTACTTACATTTTCTCCGAACGATGGGTGCGCAAACTTTGTTTACGCGCCCGAATGAGAAGGAAATGTCAGCGTTTCTTAACCAAGTTTAGTGCCTCAAAACCTTCCTTGTCAAACGGAGAGGCCTCTTGGCTAGTTGCTATATCAATACCAAATGTTTTATTGAGACCATCTACTAAAAATATAAAATTATTAATAACAAACCATGTGGTTAATAGAAAAAGGATTATCGCAAGTACCAGAAAGAACACTTCTTGAGAAGGCAATTTTTTGTGGTTGGTGAAAGTTTTTGATTTTGCCATGGTATTATCGAAAATATACCTTTCCTTCCATCGTAGCCTGTATTTCTTTGTCTTTCACTTCTGTACGAAAATTTTCTATAGTCGTGAGATATCGGAAATCCTTAACTTGTTCTACGAAACCTATTATATTATCCAACGTGTCTCCGGTAACGTTAATGGAGAAGCGGACAAATCCTAAACCGATATCTCCCGTCGCTTCCTCTCCTTGGAATGAGAAACCGAAGCCGAGATCTTCCCGCTGTGCCATTCTTTGGAATTCCTGTGATATATTTATCAACTCATCCTTTTCAGGTATAACATTGTACAGAATATTGAAACGCGGCTTGCCGTATGCATTGTATTCATTACGCAGTGCTACTAACGCGTTTAACGTAGAGGTACGCTGTGCTAATTCGTGTTTGCCTTGAATAATGCTTTGTGTATTATTGTTGATATATGATCGCAAAACCATCATACCAATGAGAAGTGGTATGATTATAGCCAACGCAACTCCCAGCATTATTAGTAACGTTTTTTGAAACGAGGTTATGCGTACCATCAGTGTATAGTATAGCGCATGTGAGATTACCCATAAACATGGAACAGTCTATATACTCAGTTACACATAAGGAGACATCGTATCCTTATCTGCTTCGTGAGATTACCTCGCCTCCCTCACCATTATATTATCGTGGCAGGCTTCCCGATCGCAGTGAGCCACTTATTGCTATCGTAGGCACACGCAAGGCAACCGCGCGTGGTAAATTGTTTGCCAAGCGGTTGGCGCAAGAACTCGCCGAGCGGCGCATTACAGTCGTAAGCGGTTTAGCACTTGGCATTGACGGAGCTGCGCATGAAGGTGCGCTTCTCGGCGGCGGTAAAACAATCGCTGTCTTGGCAAACGGACTGGATAGTATCTATCCACGTGAGCATCGTGAACTTGCGGTCCGCTTACTTGAACAACAAGGGTGCATGATTTCTGATTATGTATCGGGTACTCCCCCACTTCCTAATCAGTTTTTAGAACGTAACCGTATTATCAGTGGCTTATGTGTCGCGGTCGTTGTCGTGGAAGCGCCGGCGCGTTCCGGCGCGTTATCCACCGCACGACATGCGGCTGACCAGGGACGTGATGTATTTGTAGTTCCGGGACCTGCGGAAAGCGAGCACTATCGTGGTTCTCATGCATTAATACGCGACGGCGCACGTTTAATAACGACCGCATCTGACATCTTTGACGACCTGCCGCAATTAGTTTCTATATTGACGAATCGCAGAGAACATTTATGATACGCCCATGAAACTAATTATTGTTGAGAGTCCAACAAAGGCACGTACTATAGAAGGGTTTCTTGATAAGGAGTATCAGGTGACATCATCGTATGGCCATGTTCGAGATTTGCCGAGAGGGAATATTGGTGTTGATGTTGATGAAGGAACCTTTGAACCGAAGTATGTAATTCCAACGAAGGTGCGTAAGCGAGTTACGCAACTGAAGAAGTTAGCGCAGAAAGCCGACCGCATTATCCTCGCAACTGATGAAGATAGAGAAGGTGAAGCTATTGCGTGGCACTTAATACAAGCACTTGAGCTGCCGGAAGATAAGGTGGACCGCATTGTGTTTCACGAAATCACCAAAGATGCCATTCAACACGCGCTGGCACACCCGCGCAGTATCAATGCAGGTCTCGTTGACGCACAACAAGCACGGCGTGTACTTGATAGACTCGTCGGGTATAAACTCTCCCCGTTTCTATGGAAAAAGATCGCGAACCGACTTTCTGCCGGAAGAGTGCAATCGGTAGCGGTGCGATTGATTGTTGATAGGGAGAATGAGATACGGGCATTTACATCCGAAAAGTACTGGACTATTGAGGCAGTATTTTCTGATTTTGAAGCCGCTCTTATGAAAGTTGGCGATGAGGCTTTTCCGAAGCCGGGTATGAAGGATAAGAAAGAAGCAGAACACATTGTACACATACTCAAGAAATCAGATTTTACCGTTGCTCGTGTAGTGCGTAAGCAGAAGCACCGCTCTCCCCTACCGCCATTTATCACAAGTACGCTGCAGCAGGAAGCGAGCAGGCGATTATGGTTCTCTGCACGGCAGACCATGCGCATTGCGCAGAAATTATACGAACGCGGTCTTATTACGTATATGCGAACCGACTCTACTAATATTTCAAAAGAATCATTACAAGCAGCCCGTGCGTGGATTAAGAAAGAACTTGGAGGTACGTATGTACTTCCCGAGCCGCGCGTGTTTAAGAAAAAATCACGTCTTGCACAAGAAGCACATGAGGCTATCAGGCCGACTGATCCCAGCTCTGTTCCGCAGAGCATGGGAGGGAAGGTTATTCCAAAACTTGAAGAGCGCGAAGTAAAGTTATATGACCTTATTTGGCGTCGATTTATTGCTTCACAGCTGCCGCAAGCCCTCTTCAATCAAATTTCTGTTGATATCATTGCGGTAAGTGATAATAATGAACATACACTGCGTGCAACCGGGCGCAGTACGCAGTTTGATGGATTTTTAAAAATTTGGGAACAAAAGGTTTCTACGAATGAGTTGCCTCCACTGAGTGACGGTGATAAGCTCACATTAAACCAAGCACGTGCTGATGAGCATGAAACCGAACCGCCTCCTCGTTACAATGAGGCAAGTTTGATTAAGGTGCTTGAAGAGTATGGTATCGGTCGTCCTTCAACATATGCACCGATCATATCGGTTATCCAGGAACGCAACTATGTTGAACGGGATGAACGGCGTCGGTTTCAGCCAACCGAGATTGGAGAGATTGTGAACGGTATGCTCACGGAACATTTTTCTCAAATTGTTGATATTAGTTTTACTGCAAACATGGAAGAAAACTTAGACGATATTTCTCAAGGTAAAAAAGAGTGGAAAAAGATTATTGCCGCATTCTATGATCCGTTCGCTCGCAACCTAGAGAAGAAGTACGAAGAAGTTGAAAAGAGGGAGTTTATACAAAAAGACAAAGAGACGGACGAGAAGTGTGAAAAGTGCGGCAAGCCGATGGTGATTAAAATGAGCCGGTTCGGAAAATTTATTGCCTGCACCGGTTTTCCCGAATGCCGCAATACAAAGTCCTATCTAGACGAATCAAACACCTTTGGGGACTGCTCTGATTGTGAAGATGGTAAGATTATCCGCCGAAAAACCAAGAAGGGACGGTTTTTCTACGGATGCAGTAATTATCCGGACTGTAAGTTTGCAAGTTGGAAAAAACCAGGGTCTGAAGAGGAAGAACCTGAGGAAAAACCTGAGGAAGAAGTAGAAAAACCCACCTGATTATCAGGTGGGTTTTTTCTTTAATCCCTTAATAATTCGCTCCTCTTTCTTTTTAATACCCTCTTCTGTCCCGCGTCTAGCGAAGGAATAATCTTTCTCGTCTACGAGCATTGCACTAGCCAAAATTGGAAACTTTTCTTTGACCAATCTAAATTTTTCTTGTTCAATCCAGCGATAATCAGGATGTCCTTGGGGTATTGTACGAAGTTCGGCTTCCCAGAAAAATTGGCGGATGTTTTCCCATTGGTAAAAGCGGAGCCGGTACGCAAGTGGTACAACATATTGAGCAAGGTCAGGATCATGAACTACTATCTTT
>SDBV01013145.1_pt1 | contig 10562 bp, 10 predicted proteins | sample 2277081 | NCBI WGS metagenome assembly SDBV01 (sample SAMN10402039, study PRJNA504765) | marine sediment metagenome | isolation source: marine sediment core GS10_PC15, 223 cmbsf | place: Arctic Ocean: Southern Knipovich Ridge | collected 2010
GTCAGCAACAGGTTAACCGGATGCAAGAAATATTCGATACGCTCAATACTGCTCAAATGATTATCATCTCTCATGAAAGAACGCTAGATTCTTTTATAACAGATATTTTTACGTTTAAGAAGGGAAATCATCTAACAAAAGTGGTTAAGGAAATATTATAATAATTTATTCCAATTAGATATGGAAGTAAGCTTAATTAAAATTTTGAAGGAAAAATATTAATGGAGTGAATAAATTGGTTAGTAAAAGTCTAGTACATAAGAAAATTTGACTTTGTTCGTTTGAATAGGTGGCTTGAGATATATAACATCAAACCTTATGGTTTTAAAATAAAAAAGCTTAAAGGTATCGAAAGGCCAATATTCACTCGTGGATTTCATGCATCAGGACACGCTTCGGAAAATGAACTGGAGTGGATAATTTAAATTTTTACTAGAATCCTTTGGTAAAATTGATCCAGATATTATTATTCCTGTCCACACGGAGAATTTAGAATGGTTTACTGAGAGATATGGAGATAAAGCAAAGATTTTAGAAAAAGGAAAATCGCTTCTTTTTTAATCATCTCAACTTTAATCTCATTTTTTCTTTAAGTAAAAAGACATTTATGCTAAGGATTCCAATGTGGGACGAATTTGATCTTTTTCTTAAGTCCAATAATATTAGCGTCAGCAATTAGGTTTCTGTAATCTTTTGAAGATATAAATTCATCTCTTTCTTCCAAAGATTCAAATTTATAGAAAAAACCTACAGCATATTTTGGGATGTGGATTGTTTTTCGTGAGGACATATGAAATACCTATATATGTATGTTTTTAAATACATATTATATTACTACTGTTTTAAGCTTTCCTATCAAAGACTCTTAAAGATAAATATTCAAGAGAGTTCTGACAAATTATAAATGTATAGAAATATATACATATAATAACTATTAAGATAAAAATATTATTGTCATGATATCAACATTATTTATATTATTTTGGTAATAGTAAATCTTAATTCGATAACTAAAGTAGAAAAAAGTTGAATAACTATGGATTTCAAATCTAAGATCGAAGATTTAATTAATAAATTTAGAGGTTTTTCAGATAAAGAACTCAAAAAGAATGAAGCTAATGTAAGAAAGGACTTTATAAATCCTTTTTTTAGAGCTCTCGGCTGGAAAATTGAATCAGATGATTATGAAGCGGAGACATATGTAGGAAGTTCAGGTATTGCAGATATAGCAATGAAAATAGACGGTAAAATAGTATGTTATCAGGAGGCTAAGAGATTCAAGCAAGACTGCTTTGGGACTCAGGTAAGGAGAAAGATAAAAGAACCAGTTGAAAGACAAGTATTAAGGTATTGTTTTGAAAACAGCATACAATGGGCTGTTTTAACAAATTTCATACAGACAAGAGTTTTTTTTGTTCCAGAAGATTTAGAAGTGATATCAATTAAAAATGCTGAATATTTAGCTAAATCAGATCTAATACAATTTTTATCACCAGAGAGTTTTAGATCGGGGACTATAAAACAATTAGTTAAGCAAGTTAAACGAAAGGATATTGATTTGAAATTTTTAGATACTTTATCAAAACAACGGATTACACTTGCGAATAGTTTACACAAATCCTATCCTGATATGAATAAAGATAATATTGATGAAAATGTTCAAAGGTTATTAGATAGAATTGTAATCACTAGATTTGCCGAAGATAAAGGATTTATCCAATATGAAAGGCTTAAACGAATCTATGAGGATTGGAAAGCAGATAAAGAGCTAGATCCACTCTGGTCTAACTTAAGAGACTTTTGGGCAAGGTTTGACATGATCTATAACTCCAAGTTGTTTAGTAAACATCCTATTGATAAATTAGGAATTGATAATAAAATATTGGGAAAAATTATTGAGAATTTCTATATGGTATCATTCCGAGCAATATCTCCTTTGGTCTTGGGAAATACTTATGAATTATACTTAGGTTATGACTTAAAACTTGAGAATTCAAGTTTTTCACTAACAAAAACTCTTGCAGCTCAGAAAGCGGGAGGTATATATTATACACCCTCTTTTGTTACTAATTACGTTGTAAGAAATGTCTTTGGAAATAAAATCACCAATATCCTTAAAAGCGCTCAAGTGAAACTTAAAGCTTTTGAATTTAAACAAGCAAGGCAAACTATTGAGCAACTTTTTGATATAAAAGTCCTTGATCCTGCTTGTGGATCTGGTAATTTTCTGGTTTCTGCTTATCAGACATTTAAATTAGCGTTTGAAGATTATAATAAGTTAGCTTCTACTCAAGCAGAAAAGAAATTTAAATCACCGACTATTGATCCCTCCATTATAAATCCAATTATAAAGAAGTGGAACGAAAGAATCCTAAAAGACGTAATTTGGGGTATTGATATAGATGAAATTGCGGCTGAAATTACTACTGTTTCTATAATCATTTCTGCGATGTATAAGAATCAAAAGTTTCCTTTACTTTTATCGGAGACTATTTTCCACGGAAACTCAATAATTCCTGGTATTCTAAAAAAAGGTTTCAGTAAAAAAAAAGTGTTTCAAAGTAAATTTACTTTTAATTGGGACACACTTCCAGTAGGAAAGTTTTCATATATAATCGGTAATCCCCCTTATGTGTGTAGTAGAAAAGAAGAGATAACATCTGAAGAACTCGGATTTTTCAAAAACACTTATAGCGTTGCATCATACCAAGTTGATTTATATCAAATTTTTTTCCAACTATATATTGAAAAGGCAGAGTTTGGAGGAGGCTTAATAATTCCAGATGCGTGGTTAACAAATATTTATAGCGAAACGTTAAGAAAATTTCTTTTAAATAATTGCAAAATTGAAGAAATCGTAATTTGCCCTCCCGACACATTTTCAAATGTGGTAGATACTGTTATTGTCGTTTTTTCTAAATTAATACAAACAGAATATAGTGTGAAAATCAATAAACTTGAAAAAAAAACTAAGGATTCAAAATCACTTCATGAGATTCCTATTAAAAGATTTAAGAATAATCCTAATTTTATTTTCGATATATATGTTTCTCCAGAGGACCAACCCATTATAGAAAAGATAGAAAGAGACACAATTCCTTTAGGTTTAGGAGATCCTAATCTAGCAGCGAGAGGGGTTGGTGTATACCATAGAAGAAAACATTCAGAAGAACAAATTCAAAACAAAACTTATCACTCTAAGTACAAAAAGGATGCTACATATATCCCTAATATAACGGGAAAGCATATACGCTGGTTTGGTATGGCTTGGGAGGAAGAGAGCTATTTAAGTTATGGGGATTGGCTTTCTGAACCAAGAGACTCTAGATTATTCCAAGGTCCAAGAATTTTATTGAGAAAAATATTAGGTAAAACATTTTATGCTACATATACTGATGCAAATCAGATCGTGGAGCAGTTAGTCTATATATGGAAGCCTGACTCTTGCTCATTTCAATTTGATCCATTTTATGTCTTAGCTCTTTTGAATTCAGAACTTATGTCATTTTATTTTCGTCTTAAGTATAATCAAATGGCAAGCTTTCCACATATTAATGTAACTCAATTTCGCGGCTTACCAATTAAGAAATTACAAGTCGACAAGATGAAAGAGATTTCTGATTATGCTCGGTTATTATCATTTTTTATCCAAATAAGAATCAAATTTTTTAAGACAATTACAAAAAAACTTAACCAAATTAAAAATTTATCAATAACATTAAGAAAGTGGATAAGAATTAATAAAATTGACCATATAATTGAGGATGAACACCTTCAAGGAGTATTACGTGAATTAAAAATATTTCTTCGAGATCCGAACACACTTGAACTAAAAGTTTTCTATGAGTTTGAGAAATCTAAGGAATCTTCAAGCGTAGTACTTAACTTTAGAGGAGAACCTATTATTTTATCTTTAATTTATATATGTCTAGATTCCCAAGCGAGAAAATTTAATTTTAAGAAAAAATCTAATGATTTAATGGGGCAAGTTTTTACTATTTTAAAAGTTAATTTTGATACAATAGATTCTAATATCATTAAAACAGTAAAAAATGAATGGGAGAATTCAGTAGTAGACTTATTTAATAAACTTAATATTAATTCCGTTGAAGACTATGGATTTCCTCATTTAAAAACAAAACTTAGAAACAAAGTAGGGCTTTGGTGGGACATTTTTGAACCGAAGGATATTGATGGAGTTATAAGCGCACTTAATACAATTTTTAATAGGAAATTAGAACTTTATTATAATTTAACATCCCAAGAATCTGATCGAATAAGAAAATTTATTTCAATTTTTAATTAAAGAAGTTTAAACCTAGATAGTCTTCTTTTTTTTTGAAGGTTCATGGAGTTTCGAATACCTTTCAACCCAGATTCAATATAATAATATGCTTTTAAAAGAGCGCGATATCTCTCGCTTATAGGTTAGGATTAACTAAAATTATTAATGAACGGTATCAAGATTGAGAGTAATGCAAGTTAAAAATTCAAATTTTAAAGAAGTGAAAGAAAATGGTAAGTAAAATCCTTGTGCATAAGAAAATCCATAAAAACATCCATTCAGAAAAAGATTTGCCTGTAATAGATGTAGAACAAATTGCTCAATTGTTAATAGAGAGTCCTAAAGGAATACCAAATTACGTTAAGTATGAATTAAATCAACATCCCGTAAATTTTCGTAGTGTAATGGAAGGAACTAGAAAAGACATTATTTTCCATTATACTCAACAAGATCATTTCCCAATTTATGGCGAACCCAAAGAGTTGGAAGGAATTCAATTTCGAATCATAATTGATTATGAATAGTGAATTTTATACATTTGCATTTTTTATCTATACGAGATAGTTTTAAAACTGAGGCAGTTATACAAAATTATGACAGTAAACAATATTAAATAGTTGAAGATCGGATAGAAACATACTAAAAAGATCTTAAAATCTATTTGATCGGAATAAATAATTCTAAGATTAAGATTTTGTGTAGTAAAGGAGCTTATTGTGGGGAGTAAGTCTAGTTCTTTAATAAAGGATGTAACTGATACAATTCGATTTGATTACGATAATATTTTGATTAGGGGCTTTTACCATCTTGAAAAAAGTTTCAAGAACGGGCTAACGGAAATAGCTAAAAAGGAATATTCGAAAGCTTTATTCAAGTTCGGATTCTATTTCTGTATAGTCCATGATAAATCATTTAGACGTGTTTCATTAACAGAAATCAGCAAAAAATTGGAGCAGTTATATAAATCAAGTACTATTGATACTCAGATTTCTGAGTATTTCGAAATCGCGTTCAAATATCGCAAAGAGGGAGATTTTGATTCAGACTTTAATTTATTACGATCAAAAACGAGATATTATTTTATATCTCTTCTGAAAAAAGGGAAGACTCATAAGGCAATGAATTACGATGAAATAATATTATTTTTTAGCAAATATTTTGGAGGATTGCCAATTTTAAAGGTGTTTGTAAGGAATAAATTCTGAGATATATATTCTTTAAGCTTTCGAATGTCTTTTTCAATCAAATCAGTGAATTTTTCATTAAATATTCGCCAAAAATGCATTAAATACTGGATATTTAGATTAAAGATATTTATTTTAATAATTTTTGCTTCCCTAGTAGATAAAAAGAGACTGAATTTAAAAAAATCCAACATCAAGCTTCTAGAGACGAATTTTCTTTCTTAGAATTATACATTTCACTTCAAACCCAAATTTGAAGGAATTTAAATAAAAAAAGTAGATGAAACTACTCCAGATGGAATAAAAAAATCTTTCAAAAAAATCTTTTAAATATTTAATCTGGTTTTTGAAAGAATGTATGAATATGCTGTACTTCCGGGAATTTTCTCACAATATATTCATCAATCAAATATATGAATTTAGCTATATCTAACATGCAATTTTCAACTGTTTCAATATTAATTATGTCATACTTTAAAAAAATATCATCTGTTATTCCATGAACCGCACGATGCCTTATTTTCATATAACTTGTGATATCCTGTGAGAAAATTTTTTCCCAGAGGTTTCGAGTTATGTTATATAAATCTATATCAAATGTTTTAAAAGCTGCTTTTAAATAATTTTTCTCTTGAAATCTTAGTTTCTCAGGTAAGAGATAAAAAAGTTTTATTTTACCCAAGGCGTTATAATTTCCTTCAGTTTTATTAATTCTAATATTAAACTTTTGTAAGAAATTCAGGAAATTATCATAAGTAATATTTTCAATCGAAGTTAGCTTTGATAGATGTCGATAGAGCTTTGTAAAATAGATTTCTAATGAAGTAATAATCAAAATTATAGCTATTTGAGTGAATGAATAATATTTAAATTTCTGATTATTTTTCTTTGAATCTAGAATACTAGAATATATCAATATAACTCGATTAAAATGAACAATAAATTCACTAAACGCAACTGAGTGAGCTTTAAAAATAGTCAGATAGCTATATTCAAGGGAATTCGGGCTAATTTTTTCTACTTTTACTCTAACTATATTCCATTGAGATAACTCTTTTTCTAATTTTTTTAAATTACCAATCATAATTTTAATATAATTTAACTCAGATTTATAATTTCTATTGTTATAATAGAATCTATATTTAAATATTTGAATTTCACACATTAAAATAAATATTATAAGCATACGTCTTATCTTAAATATTTAAAGAGAATTAAGATATGGTTCTAGATCTTCTAGTTTTTTGAGTAAAACACAACTGAATTCCTGATCTAACTTCTCCTGCTCAGCTAGATTGATAAAATATTTTTCGCCTACAAGGCAATCAAAATAAACTATTGGAACTACATAACTAACGATATCTATATTGTCACCTGGTAATATTTTTCGCTCAAGATTCCTGTCTCTGGCATTTACTAATGTTGCATGAGTATAGAATAATGGAAATTGTTTCATAAAACTTACTTTATCTTTAAGACGAGGAAAAGTAGTAGGAACTTCAATGATTTTGATCGAGATATAAAAATTTCATATATTGTTTATTTTTTCTTATTTATCAAATAAATAATTAACCATGATAGTAAGAAACTTTGGTAATTTGAATGAAGATTGAAGAAGAACCGTACTTTTTCTCCTAATTTTAAATATATTGATTTAAACTGGGATGATCGAGATAATTTAATAAGAGCTTTTCGAGATCGAGTAGAGGGATATTGGTAGTATAGGTAACATAATTCTCTCCCCCCTTTTAATTGAAGAATTGCTTCAATATATTCTTCAAATCCACCACGTTCTCTTATTAATTCTTTTCCTTTTTCTCCCTTTTAATGCTTTTTCAGAATGGAAGAAATTGAAATCAGTTTGAAGCATTCCTTATTTTTCTTAACAAATATTACATTAAGTTAGTATTATAAAAAAAATTAAAAGGTAATATTAATTAAGAAGAAAAATAAGATTTTGAGTTAATAACTTAATCCAAGGTGATTGTTTTATGCTTGATATAAATGGAATCAAAAGTATTTATAATCAAATAGATATGCAAGTGTTATTTGGAAGTGTTCTGAGAGAAGATTTATTTCTAAAGGATATAATTTTTGATTTTATTAGAGATGTTTATTTAAAAGTTAATCCAAGTGATTTTTTCCCTGATTCGAGAATCTCAATTCCTGATAAATTATCTCCTTTTACAAAGAAAAATTTAAAAGAATGGGAAAAGACAAGGAAGAAAATAAACCAATTTCTTAAATCAAATAAGAAATTCTTAATTTTAGGTAAAGAAAGATCAACCCTCATTTCAAAGATCGCTTGCAGCCATTTAATTGAGACTTTATATTGCTTGGAAAGATCAATATTCTGGTTCTTTAATTACAAGCACAACATAACAATAACATATGAAACCGCAGGTATGCAAGCTTTATATTATTCTAGTTTTTTCATAAAAGTAGCTATTCAAAAATTTCTTGGAATTTCCGTCCTGCATACAAAATATATTGGTAAAGTAATGGTTAAAATCGATTGGAACAATGCTAATGTTGAAATAATAACCAATAAAGGTTGGAGTGCAGATCACAAGAAAATTGCTGACGATTTCTTTGAATTAATGAAGAATGTTGATTTGAAGGAATTTCCAGAAATCCTTGCATTATTCCAATTTGAAGTTGATTCTTTTAAAAGCATTATGGGAGTTTCTTCAGAAGAGATGAGTCGATATCACTCTGATTATCTAAGAAAAGCTAGAATGGATTATGTGTATGATTTTACTACAAGGGAGAGTGATCCTTTTAACCGATTCTATGGTTCAGTAGGTAGTTATTTCACAAATGTGCAGAATCATTGCTTTTTGGATGGTCCAGAAAGGTATAATGATGGAAGTGAATATTATGCAACTAGCTTCGAACCTGATGTATATGGTGGTTGGGGTATCAATGAGCATTTTGTGGGATGTTTAATGAAATTTTTAATTAAGAATTTAAAAGAAATAAGGAGTTTAAAGAAATATTTAACGATACTTAGTCGTAAAATAAAAGTTCCCGAAGAATTCCATGAGATAGCAAGAGAAATAATTCAAAATTGGTTATCTTTTTAAGGTTACTTCTCTGCTTATAAAAAATTATAAACATCCTTCAATTTGAGCTCTCCAGTTATTTGAACAAAGTAATCTTTAGTAAATATTTTGGAGGATCACCAATTGAAGATATCGAAAAAAATCTTGAGAAGTTTTATAACAGTAATTTTATTTTAGGTTTGTTAAACTCCGAATTTATAAGAAATTACTTTAATAATTTAAGAGGGAAAAGTAGTATGGATATCAATCCCTTAATTCTTAGGAAAATTCCAATCCCAATATTAAAAAATAGAGAAGATCAAGATAGTGTTATCATTACTTTAAAAGAATTGTCAAAATTGGCTAAAGAAAGAAAAGCGCTTAGTTTAAAAACAGTTGAAATGATTAAGACAGAATTCAACATTGAAATCTCAAATAAATTAGAATTGTGGTATAATTTAAAATTTGAATCTTTTTTAAAAGAATTAGAAAGGCTTATTCGTAAGCAAAAGAAAAAGGAGAGTAAGAAGTTTACAAAACTCCCTTTAAAACTAAAATCTGAATGGATGGATTTTTTTATTGCCCAAAAAAGGCTCTATTTGGATATTCAGGAAAAGATCGAAAAAGAAGAAATTAAACTTAATATATTAGTTTCAAGTTTTTATAATCTCACCGATACAGAGAGTGAGTTTAGATAATTAAATTCGCTATAATTAAGTTATAAAACTAGTTTCCATTCTTCTTGATGATTCTATATTTTTAAAAGTTCATAACTTAGAATCCTTCTATTTTTAGAAGGCATTATTCTGTTCTCAAATTTATTCCCTATTATTTAAATTTATAATAAAAATTTCAAAATTTTGCTATTATTTTGCTATTTCTAAAAAATTTTCTTTAGTTTCTTCAGTACTTTTACCATCTTTATTTGTAATCTTACATGTAAATTTATTATCAGAAAAGTTAATTTAAAATAAAAATCTATGATTAATTTGTAAAAACTGGTAAGAAATGAAGATAAAAAGAAAAATAAATGACAAGGGTTATATTCATAATTTATTAGTTTTACAAAATAAGGCTCGTTTAACCCAGATCTGCAGAGATTATAAAATTAAAGGTTTTTCTAAATATAGAAAATCCGAGTTAGTTGATTTTCTTGATAATTCCCTAACAGAATACCAATTGGTAAAGATTTTTGAAATATCCGCAAATTTGATTTATACAAAGGAATTTAATTCAACTTCAGATAGGGAATTAGAAGTAATTTTTGAGATTATAAAAAACGAGTATCCAAAACATCGTGCTATTAGTATTGACAAAAAGGATTTTAAACAAGTTGATGTCGAAGGAAATATACAGGGAAAACGTTTGGATTTTACAATTACATTAAAAGTCAATCCTAATTTTGGATTAGCGAAATTAGACTTTATTTCTATTCTAAAAGAAAATCAAGAAGGTAAAATCTTACATCAAATTTACAAACTTGATTTTGGAGATTTTCCAGATGAATGGTATTTTATACAATTTCTTAAATAAAAAGAGTGATATTAAACCCTTATTTAGTATTGAACCGAGATATTAAATTCCGAGCCCATTAGTTTCCATACAATCCCCAATACCAGAGGGAATATCCCAATGATTATTATTATAATCCCCCGTATGGGTGTTTTAATGGCAGAATCGAATGTTATTGACTCCCACTCCTCTAAAGTCCTGATGGTACTATGTATCATAAATTTAAGTATGATCTTGCGGGGCATACATTCTGCTATCTTGAAATTCATAAAATAGTGGAGTTAATTGCTCTAATGAGAGTTGTTGTTTCTCATCATCAGAAGTGCGGTAGTAACCCTGTCAATAATATATCCTTTAAGTTTAATCAGGATAATGTTATTTATAGTATCAGTATAGGAATTCTTGATAAATGAAAATTCTTCCTATTTGTCGAAATTTAAAGAAATTAATTATTTTTTTAAACTAAAGTAATTGCGAGATAATTAATTTTACAAAATGAATACAGTCTATTATCAATTAACTATTTAATAATTCAGT
>SDBV01013146.1_pt1 | contig 10561 bp, 15 predicted proteins | sample 2277081 | NCBI WGS metagenome assembly SDBV01 (sample SAMN10402039, study PRJNA504765) | marine sediment metagenome | isolation source: marine sediment core GS10_PC15, 223 cmbsf | place: Arctic Ocean: Southern Knipovich Ridge | collected 2010
AATGTTTAGACACAGATTAACAGGATTTAAAAGGATTTTTATATAATATTTGTATAAATTTTATTTAATCCGCGTTAATCCTGTAAATTGTATATTAAAAGTATAATTATTTTTAATAAATATTTTCATATTGAGAATTGCCGTTTTGCACCAAAAGGGTATAATAATAATGTTAAAGAAAATTAAGAATTATTAGAAACGCTTGATTATCAATATTATTGATGATAATTTTTATGATATGAAAAAAATAATACTTGTAATTTTATTGTTTATATTACTGTCTGGATGTGTTAAAAATTTTGATAATTCTGTTGTTGTATTGGATACAGGTACTGCAATCAATGTATATACAGCAAATATAATTAAACCTGTAAATAAAAGAATATTTGGAACCAATTTTCCATCTCTTGGTCGAGAGCAATGGAGAATTCCTGAGGATATTAATAGTGAGGAATTAAAAAATCTACTTCATGAAGTTTTTCCAGCTATGATTACTATTGCAAATGCTCAATTTGGTTTTCCGTTTTTTGTGGAATCTACTGGCAATATTCTAAAGAGAATGGGAACCGTAGAAATGCTTTTAAAAATTGGACCTGAAGATGACGAGGAAGGAAAAATTATCTTATCGAAGCTGATGGATGACCCTTTTTATAACAAGAACCAGCCTCCAAACAAAAATTATGATGATCTGTTGCAGTTTATTGAAAATTATAATCCTAATTCGGAAATATCCTTAAGGATCCCAATTATCTTTATTGCTCAGAGTGGTGAATTCAAGAAAATAAAAATAAATCTGGATGCTAAAACAGGCGCAGATCTAGTTCATTACCTTAATGATGATGTGACAACAGAACCTGGAAAATTAAGGGCAGAAAATGGCCATCCGGAACCGTATGAGGTTAAGAACTTTGTTCTGGGAAACGAATTCTGGGCAAATGTTCAGTTTAACGATCTTGAAATTGAACAAATAACTTCCCAGATAATTGCTTTTTCTAAGGCTATGAAAGAAGCAGATCCTGAAATTAGGATTGGGATTAATCTGGTTGATGATTCTTATCCTCACGAGTTTTTTAAGGAGAACACAACTACAGATTATAAGGACTTAATGGAATACAATAACATGGTGCTTGAAAGAGTAAATGAGTATATAGATTTTGTTACCTTTCACCATTATGGTAACCGGGTTAGCGATGGAGATATTATTGAACTTAATGTCGATGAATGGAGATATTCTCTGGCTCAGAGCTATTTTGAAGAAAAATATGATGTAGCCAATAAACACAGGGAAATAGTAGAAAAATACTGTATATCTGATATTGGAATTGCTGAATTCAGCGGTCCTCTTGGTACGCTTGGAGGAGCAATATACAACGCTGGTTATATTGTTTATCTTTTAGAGAATGATTATTATTACGCTACAAATCATGCTTCCGGTTTGTTTGAACCACACACCTATTTCGGTTTAATCAAGGTTTCAGAGCAAAATGATACACCTTATATTAAGAATCCTAATTTTTATGCCTTAAAAATGTTTACTAATTATTTTGGTGATGTACTTGTGGAAACAGAAGTTACCGGTTCACCTACTTTTGAAACTACTGCATTGTCCTGTAAAGATTATTATAACTGGCCTGCTGAGCAGGATATTCCAGGTTTAAAAGTAATTGCCAGCACAGAAGGTAATAAGGTTTATCTGATGGTTATTAACAGAGACCTGGGTTATGATATAAAAGCAAATATTCTTTTAGATAAACAGTCAATTAGCAATGCAAAGGTTTACATCTTAAACGGTCCTTCAATTAATGCAACAAATATTTCCGATCCTGAGAATGTTAATATCAAAACAACCATAATAGAAAATGCATCTGCCTCTTTTGACTATATTTTTGAAAAGCACTCTGTAACTGTAATAGAATATGAAATAAGTGAATAGTCCGTGTTTTTACTGAGTTTACTATTAGTATTTACTATTGATGGTAGCAGCAAATTATCACCAATTATTAATTTAAAACTTTAACCCTACACTTCCTGTCAAAGTAGTATAAATTGTCACTTATAGCACTCTTCCCTTTCCCCGCCCATGAAATAAAGCATATTGCTGTTTCCTTAAATTGCTTTACACTATCAGGCGGAAAAACACGCAACCGATGTATCAGAACATAATAATAATATCACAAAAAACGATATATTGCTTGGTTCAGTTTTGTTTAAGTGGCGTGTTTTGCAGCTAAGCAGAAGGCGACAACGTGCTTGTGGTGCAGCCTGAATTCTGAATGTTATTTATTTAACATTGCAATTTGCTTTGTGAAAAAAATATTTTGACAAATCATTTTGCGGTTATTAGAATATAAGTATGAGAATAAAATTAATAATTTTAATCATATTCTTGATTTATAGTTGTAATACTAAGAAGAATATAGTTTCAGAGAATGGAAATATAGAATCTCAAGAGGAAAATGCTGTTTTGGAATTACAGGAAACAGAATTATCAGACGAAAATATTGTTCAGGAAGAATTGATTCCCGAAGAATTTGTAATTACAGAGGAAATTTATGAAGAAACATTTAAGGATATTAATAATGTAATAAATGAACTTAACAGTATTATTCAGAGTGAAAATTATGATTCATGGCTTAACTATTTAACAGAATATTATATAATAGAAACAAGCAAGCCTTCTTATCTCGAAAAATGGGAAAATGATAAGAATTTGCAGGCAAGTGGTATAATTATACAAAGTCTAAAGGATTATTTTGATTATCTTGTAGTACCACGCCGTTCTAAAGCTCAGCTTGATACAATTGAGTTCATAGATGAGAATCGGGTTTATGCGTATACGATTATTAATGGTGTTCAATATCTTTTATATAATCTAGTAAGAAAAGAAAATGAATGGAAAGTAGACTTTTATTAGGTTATATTTTATTTCTATTTATATAATAAATTTTAAAAGGCTTTGACTATTTTTACCTAAAGTCTTAATATAATTAAAAAAATGTTACTATTTTTTTATTATTTGTTATATAATGATATTTAAATAAAAAGGGCTAAAGAGCTTTATTTTAAACTAAATAGATGAGAGGTATTTTATGAAGGTTTTAAGAATATTACTAATTTTTACTATTCTTTTCATAATAACTTTAATGCCGCTATTATCCCAAGATAATGACAGGATTCCAACAATTGAAGAATTGTATTTAGAGCAGCCGGAATTAATATTAATTCAGGAATATGCCTCTACTGTGGATAGAGATGCAAATTTACGTGCATTAGACCAACTAGAAGACATGATAACAGAAAACAGGCTTAGCGGAAATGAAGCTGTAATATTACAATTATTAAATGAATTAGCTCAGTCCGGAACTACGCATGTAAATATGGAAAATAACAGAGTTATTAATTACTTCCCAATGGTACGAAAAAAAGCAACGGAGTTAATCGGATTATTAGGAAATGAATCCGGTGATGATGAAGTAAATCTAAGAGCTGAAATAATGCTTGTAAATATACTTACAAATGATGATGAGGTTATGGTAAAATCCGAAGCTGCTTATGCACTTGGAGTTTTAGGTCTAAATCAATATGGAATCGCAGTAGAAGCTATTGCAAAACAAATAAAAGTGCAGACTGCAGTTGCTCCTGATAATAATTTTGCTTTTGCTGTAATCCTTGCTATAGAAAAAATTGCAGAAGCACAGGAAGGATTAACGGACTATGAAGGTTATGAGGCTTTAATCAATATAATGCAGGGAAGTTATAATAGAATGGTCAAAGACAGAGCCCTCGAGGCACTTAATTCTATGAAAGACTATTTTTAAATAAAAGACTTTGATATTATAAAATTCAACATTATAAAAACTGTTAAAAGCAATGTTTTCTCTAATCTATTTTATGTTTGCATTAGTTTATATTCTTTCTTTAATTTCATATTGAATGCGCTTGCGTATAATAAATCTTGTATGGTTTGATGAATAATTTCTAAAATTTAAAATGCCAAAGCTTCCCTTTCCAAGATAATGGATCTCTTCATTTTCTGCTAATTCTTCATCCTTAGATATTTCTTTTATTACGCAATCAAAATGAGCAAGTGAGTTAAATTCTTTATGATTTATGGATATTTCAAGGTTTTCTATATTCTTATTACAAACCGGACATATTATTTTATTTTTTTGCGTCATCAATTTCATCCTGTAAATTATTAGTTAGGTCTTGAGCAATACTCTGTATTGCTACTTTCAAATATTCTTCATCATGAATCTTAGTTTTAAGTTTTTCCAATTTCTTTTTATCTGTATTTTTAGCTATTCGTACCATATCATTCACCAAATGCCTGTTTAATATGTAAAATCTCTTTTAATTCATTTTTGATAAAAATAATATCAAATCTAATTATCCATTCATTAAATTCCGAATTATTTAATAGAAAGTATTTTGCAGTTTGAATAATTTTATTCTGCTTTGTTTTATTTATTGATATTCTTAAAGATTCTTCTGAATAATAATCCCATGTTTTAACTTCAATAAATATTAATTTATTATTTTTATATGCAATAATATCGATTTCTCCAATAGGACCTCTAAAATTAACTGTAATAATATTATAATCTTTTTCCATAAGAAATTTACATGCAGTTTTTTCTCCTAAATAACCTTTCTGTTTTTTATTCATTTTCCTTGCCTTCAATCTCTTTAGGATCTATAGGTTTTGCTATAAATAATTTTTTTTGTTCTGTTAAATCTATTATTGTTTTTTTTGTAACTCTATCTCCAAATTTATTTATCATTAATTCTATTTTCGGCCTTAAAGGTACTTTACTATCTACTTCAATTACTTTTCCAATGCTGGAATTATTTAATAAAACAAGGCTTCCTATTGGATATATACCAATACTGTTAATGAATGATCTTACTACTTTAGGATCATAATGACTCCCATTGTCACTTAAAATAGTTTTCATAGCTTTATAACCGATAATCTCGTTTCTATAAGTTCTTTTATTAACCATGGCTTCATAAGCTTCTGTAACGGCCACTACTTTTGCACCAAGAGGAATTTCTTCACCTTTTAACTGTTTAGGGTATCCATTGCCATCCCATCTCTCTTGGTGATACAGGGCTATATTAGCAACTTCTTCCTGATATTTTAGTTCTTTTAATATAATATTATATCCGTAGATTGTATGTACTTTTATCTGTTTATATTCATTTTCATCAAGTTTTGATTTTTTTATTAATAGTTCATCAGGAAGCTTAAGCATTCCTATATCATGCAGCAATGCTCCTGTTGTTAATTGATTAAGCCGGAAACTGAGCATTTTCATTTCTTTTCCGATTATTGTAGAGAGAATAGCTGAATTTATTGCATTTGTTGATAATTTGTTTACGTTTTCGCCTCCTAAAATGAGAAATTGGATTAGATTATTCTTATTCTCTTCTACTTCGTTTACTATTTCATTAACAAGATAATCAATAATTTCCGTGTCAACTTTTTTGTTGTCCCTAATATTATTAAAAACCTCATCAAGCATCTGCACATTTTTAAAATAATCATTAATACCTGCCTTACTTGTAACAGAAAAATCTTTGTGCTCCAGAATACTTATTTTTTGTTTAATTTCTAAACCTTTTGTGTACACAGAATCAATATTCCATCGATTTAAAAGATCTATTTCTTTTTGCTTTAATGGAAGCTCAGGTTGAAGTATTATATTATCTTCATCTACAAATAGAGGCATATCAAACATCATCCCGGGTTTTAGTTCATCTATTGATATTTTTCTCATTAAGTACTCTCAATCTTCTGAATAAATGCAAGAATCTGAGCCATAATCTCATAATATTTCTCAGGGACAAACGATCCAATTTCAAGTTCAATTAAATTATCGGCTAAGTCTATATTATGTTTTATGAATATCCTGTTTTCTTTAGCAATCTTTTTAATTATTTTTGCTAAATCACCCTTTCCTTTCGCTATTACTAAAGGAGCAGGCAGTGATTCATTATATTTTATTGCTATAGCTTTTTCCATCTTTTTTATGTAAACGTATCAATTTTTTTTAATGAAATATCATCCCAATCAGATGAAAATCCATCAAACTCGATTGCTGAATGCAATTTTGTATCAATTTCTATATTTTGTTTGTTAAATGCAATTTTCAGCAATTCTATTTGTTTCTCAAAAATCTTTTTAAACTTTAAATTATTACAGAATACGATTAATTTTGTATTATTATTATTTTCTTTACAATATATATCCCATTCTGAATTATATATCGATTTTACACTAAAAACAAACTTAACGATCTTATTATTATAATAATCATACAGCATTTTAATTTTTCCCTTATATTGAATTCCGTCAATATTAAAATTATAAGGAATAATTATCCAATTTTCCTCTTTTCCATTTAAATGATTAAACAATTGTAAAGGGTGATCCCCTGTTCTTGATGTTTTTTCTATCTGTTTTTTTAATGCTGTTTTTATTTTTTCTTTATGTTCAGGTTCATCCTTGTACTTCTGCTTATTTTTATCTTTTTGATTGCCATCATCAAAATCAAGTATTTTCAAAACAGAATCTATTCCTTCAGAAGATATGTCTATATTTTTTTTAAGAAGAATTGATAAGCTTCGTGCTGTTCTTTTATTATTTTTTTTATTTCTTAAAAGATAGTTTCTAATTTTATGAAGTATCCCCGAAGTTATAGGCATTCTGCTTCTAATTAAGCTGGTAAGTATAAGTTTGGACAGGTTGTCCGAAGCGCCAAACTGATTCATTATATTATGCAGTAATTCTGATTTTGAATCCTGGATTTGAAAATATAATTTATTTCCGGATTGATTTACTAATGCTTTGAGTTTCTGTCCGGGTATTAAATCTATATCCGACAAAGCAGAAAAAACTTTACCTTTTACACTAACGGCCCATTTATTTTTAATTAATCTCTTTACTACATTTATTTTAATAAAATCGCCAGACTTAATATTTAATTTAGGCATGGCGCTTGTTTGTAAAATATTTGAAATGTTTTGAGATTTCATTACTTATGATTCATTTGTAGTGCTTTTTTCTTTCTTTGATTTTTTTTTCTTTAATAATTCGGTAACTTTTGCAGCTTTTCCAACTTTATTTCGCATGTAATAAAGCTTAGATCTCCTCACTTTACCAAAACGCGTAACTTCAATCTTATCAATTTTTGGAGAATATAGTGGAAATGTTCTTTCTACTCCAACATTATAAGAAATTTTTCTTAATGTAAAAGTTTTTCTAACTCCGGAACATTTCTTTGCTATACATAAACCTTCAAATAACTGAATTCTCTCATTTTTCCCTTCTATAATTTTAAAATGAACCTTGATGGTGTCACCAATACTAAAATTTTCTACACCATCTTTAATTTGTTCTTCTTCTATCGTTTTAATTAAATCCATATATAACTCCTTAATCTAATTGTTTACAATTTATATTTCTTAATCCGTAAAGTCTGTTTCCTTTAATAAATCCGGCCTGACTTTTCTGGTTTTTTCTATGCTTTTTTTCTTTCTCCATTCCAATATTCGGGCATGATTTCCGGATAATAATACCTCAGGAACTTCCAGACCATTAAATATCTTAGGCCTTGTATACTGAGGATATTCAAGTAATCCTTCTTTAAAAGATTCTTCAAATACAGATTCTTCTTTTATTACACCTTTAACCAGTCTTGCAATAGTATCGATCAATACCATTGAACTAACTTCGCCGGAAAATAATATATAATCTCCAATGGATATTTCATCAGTAACATATAAATCAATTATCCGCTGGTCTATTCCTTCATAATGTCCGCAGATAAAAATAATATCATCTTCTAAAACAAGTTTTTTTGCATATTCCTGATTAAATAATTTACCTGATGGTGTCAGAAAAATTACTCTTTTATCTTTTGCTTTGATAGAATCTAATGCTAAAGATAAAGGTTCCGGTTTAAGCAGCATTCCGGGACCTCCGCCATATGTGTTGTCATCACAAGTTTTATGCTTATCTAAAGCAAAGTCCCTTATATCAACTATTTTAACTTGTATCTGGCTTTTTAATATTGCCCTGTTAATTATGGATGTATTTAAATACCCGCTAAATGTTTCTGGAAATAATGTTAATATGTGGAATATCAAATAATAACACAGTCCTCCTTAATAAAGATCTTTTTTTCTTTTATATTCACTTCACCAACAAATTTGTTAATAAATGGTACTACAACAATTTTATTATTATTCAGAATAATTTCAAGATTATCTGAATTAGCACCTTCAAAAATAGATTTTACCTTACCAATAATATTTCCATTTTTATATACATTGCAGTAATAAATATCTTTATAATAATATTCATCGTTTTTTAATTCACATGCATGTTCTATGTCTGTCCAAATTATATGGTTTCTTAGCTCTTTTGCTTTTTCAGGAGTATTAATGCCTGTAAACTTAATTAAAATAATCTTATTCGCTATTCTAATATCTTCTAAATACAAACAAACAGATATATCATTTTCTATTATAAAAACTTCTTTTAAATTCTTAAAATGATCTGATTCTCCGGATAAAGACTTTATTTTTACAAAGCCTTTAATTCCATGTGCTGTTAATATTTTTCCAATAGCTATTTTATCTTTCAATCAAGAATTTCTAATACTACTCTTTTTCCGGATTTTGTAGCAGAAGCGCTTAATATTGTTCTAACTGCTTTTGCAATTCTTCCGTGTTTTCCTATCACTTTGCCAATATCACCATCAGAAACTTTTAACTCAAGAATAGTTGATTTTTCTCCTTCTATAACATTAACTTTTACACTGTCTGGTTCATCAACAAGAGATTTCGCAATATATTCTACTAATTCTTTTTCCACATGTGTCTCCTTTACTATTCGATTTTACGCTATTTAATATGAAAATCTTTTTTGTTCAACAGTTTTCTAACTGTATCAGAAGGTTGGGCACCATTATCCAACCAGGTTCTTATTCGGTCCTCCTTGAAACTTATCTGCTTTTCTTCTACAGCAATCGGGTGGTAAAAACCAACCTCTTCTATAGTTTTCCCATCTCTGGGAGCACGTGAATCTATAACAACAATTCTATAAAAAGGTCTTTTTTTCGTACCAAATCTTTTTAACCTTATCTTAACACTCATTTTAGTCCTCCTATAATATAACTATACTCCGAATTGTGAAAGCATTTTAGATTGATATTTTTTATTTTTTACCATTTTCTTCATCATCAATCTGGTTTTTTCAAATTGCTTAATCAATTTATTGACATCAAAAACAGATACACCACTGCCCTTTGCAATTCTTTTGCGCCGTGATGGACCTATTATCCTGTGATTTTTTCTTTCTTTTCTTGTCATCGAAAGAATTATAGATTCTTTCTTTTTCATGTCCTTAGTGTCAACACCATTTTCAGGCATTTTGCCTTTTAAACCAGGTATCATTTCCATTAAGGATTCTATATTACCCATTTTTGTTACCTGCTGAAATTGAGTCAGCATGTCTTCTAATGTAAATTTTTTTGATTCTAATTTCTGTTGTAATTTTTCTGCTTCTTTTTCATCAAAAACTTCCTGCGCTTTTTCTACTAATGTTACAACATCACCCATTCCAAGAATTCGGGAAGCCATTCTATCCGGATAAAAAATCTCTAATGAATCAAGCTTTTCGCCGGTTCCAACAAATATAATAGGCTTTCCGGTAATACTTTTAATAGATAAGGCAGCACCGCCTCTTGTATCAGAATCAAATTTACTTAAAATTATACCTGTTAATCCAAGCCTTTCATCAAATTCTTTTGCAATATCAACTGCATTCTGGCCAGTCATAGCATCTGCTACAAGTATTGTTTCATCCGGATTGGAAACCTTCTGAATACCCTCAATCTGTTTCATTAATGGTTCATCAATCTGAAGCCTTCCGGAAGTATCAATTATTACGGTATCTATCTGATTCTTTTTTGCATATTTTAATCCATTTTTTACAACTTTTATAGGGTCTTTTTCACCCTGCTCTTTATAACATTCTACTCCTGCATTTTCCGATAAAATAGAAAGCTGCTCTACAGCTGCAGGCCTTATTAGATCCGCCGCAACTAATAAAATCTTATTCCGAGTTTTCTTTAAATGATACGCAATTTTGGCGGCAGTTGTTGTTTTACCGGAACCCTGTAAACCGAGTAAAAGAATAACAGATTGAGTATCAGGGCCTTTTAGGCTTAATTCTTTTCTTTCTTCACCAAATAACTTAACAATTCTATCATGTATAACTTTTACAAATTGCTGGCCCGGAGAAACACTTTTTAATACCTTATCTCCTAATGCTTCTTCTATAGTCTGATTCGTGAATCTTCGCACAACTCTAATGTTTACATCAGCTTCTAAAAGGGCTATTTTAATCTCATCAATAGCTTCTTTGATGTTTTTTTCCGAGATATGCGCTTTTCCGCTTATATAATGTACAATTTCACTAAATTTGTTACTTAGTTTATCTAACATTTCCGCCTGAGTTTTTATATCAATTTCAACTTACTGTATACAA
>SDBV01013147.1_pt1 | contig 10561 bp, 6 predicted proteins | sample 2277081 | NCBI WGS metagenome assembly SDBV01 (sample SAMN10402039, study PRJNA504765) | marine sediment metagenome | isolation source: marine sediment core GS10_PC15, 223 cmbsf | place: Arctic Ocean: Southern Knipovich Ridge | collected 2010
GCGACTCGTTCTGCGGCAAAATAAGCGTCTGCAACAACCTGCGACAGGCCGGCATCGGCTACACGCTGACCCGGTCGCATACCGTCAAGGTCGCTTCAGCCGAATTCAAAAAGGAACTCGATGATTTCGCCTCGATCTGCCGGATTATAAAGGGCCTGCACAACGTCAGATTCGGCGCTATCGGCGCACGCACGGGCGCGTTCAACACCGTTCGCTACAGTGAAAAACTGCTGGAGCTTTCCGACATTTCCATTGAGACGATTGACCTGTCGGAAATGTTCGGCCAGGTCCAGCGACTCGCCGACAACAATGCGGGCGTAAAACGCAAATTGAACCATATAAAGGAATATGTAGACACCAGCGCCGTCCCCGCCGATGCGCTCATGAAGATGGCCAAATTCGGCTATGTCGTCGACCGATGGGCAAAGGACAACGACCTGAGCGGAACCGCCATTCAGTGCTGGACGAGTATAGAGGAGTTCTTCGGCATCACGCCGTGTGCCCTCATGAGCATGATGAGCGAGTCCCTCATGCCCAGCGCCTGCGAGGTTGATATTACCGGCTTGCTCGGCATGTACATACTGCAGTTGGCATCCGGCAAGCCAAGCGCGCTTCTGGACTGGAACAACAACTACGGCGGCGACGAGGACAAGTGCATTCTGTTCCACTGCTCGAATCTTCCCAAGTCGTTTTTCAAGCAGGCGAAGATGGACTACCAGGAAATCATCGCCGGCGCCGTCGGCAGGGACAACACCTACGGCACCGTCGTCGGCAGGATCGCCCCGAACGATGCGACGTTCCTGAGAACGACCACCGACGACGCAGACGGCGTCATCAGCATCTACACCGGCCAGGGTGCATTCACCGGCGACAAGCTCGACACCTTCGGCGGCTACGGCGTGATGAAAATCCAGGACCTGCAGATGCTGATGGAATACGTATGCAAAATGGGCTTCGAGCATCATGTCGCCGTCAATCTCTGCCAAAAAGCCGACGCCATCGCCGAAGCCCTGTCAAACTACATGGGCTGGGAAGTCTACAGGCATATATAGGAGTGAGCTGATGTACATTGATGCTGGCAAAAAAGTTATTCTGTTCGCTGTAGTGCTGGCGGCATCTTTGGTCGTCGGGGTTTGCATTGCCGAAAATACGCCAAAGCCCGGTCAGCATGTTTCGATAACCCCGGGCAGTGTCAACAGCGTCGTTATTGAAAGTGGCGGGGCGGACGTCGTTGTCTACGGCGATCCCGACGACATGCTCGGGGAGGCGGCGGCGGTTCTGTTTACGCATAGTCGTCGCGATGTCGTCTGGGCGGGGCGAAAGCTTGTTGAAAACGGTGCGGTGGCGATTGTGCCCGCCGCAGAGGCAGACAGTTTTACCGCCGCCGATGGGTTCTGGCGTGAGTTTCCGCAAAAAAGGTATCATGACTACGCCCAGCAGACGACGAAGATAATCACCCGACCGATGCGAATCGGGCACACCGCTAAGGGCGGGGAGTCCTTTGACGTACACGCCGTCGTTTTTGAAGTGATCGACACGCCCGGCTATACGCGGGGCGCGGTGTCGTATCTGGCGAAGATCGACGGCGTTAATTACGCTTTCGTCGGCGATCTGATTTATGGCGACGGGCAATTGCTCGATCTGTACAGTCTCCAGGATGCCGTCGCCGAAGCCAATATCCGCAGTTATCATGGCTGGGCCGGCCGCATGGGTGAGTTGATTCAAAGTCTCCGCAAGGTTGCGGCAAAAAAACCCGACATCCTCGTTCCGGCTCGCGGTCCCGTGATAAAGAACCCTCAACAGGCCATCGATAAACTGATCGCACGTCTGCAGGCCGTCTACCGCAACTATCTGTCCATTAGCGCCGGCCGATGGTATTTCAAGGAGCATTACGATACATTAGCCGCCAGAGTGCTCGGCCCCGATCCCAAGGTGGACTGGATGAAATGGGCGGTCAAAATCAATAAGCAGCCGCCCGACTGGATTGTGTGCATCGGAAACTCACGGCTCATCATGGCAGGCGACGGCCGCGGATTTCTCATTGACTGCGGCGGGGCTAATATCATCAAAGAAATCCAAAAGCGTCATAGCGACGGAAGACTAAAAAAGCTCGACGGCCTGTTCATCACCCATTATCACGACGACCACACCAATGCCGTCGGCGACCTGCTGAAGGAATTCCCCTGCCCGGTCTACGCATGTGAGCCGCTCGCGCAGATACTCAAGAGTCCGTGGGCCTTTCGCCTGCCGGCGATGACCGACCATCCCATCGTCGATATCAAGATCATGCGTCATAAGCAGAAGATGCGGTGGAAGGAGTTCGATCTGACCTTCTATGATTTTCCGGGTCAGACGATCTATCATGACGCAATGCTCGTTGAAAAGAACGATGCCGAAAAGATATTCTTCATCGGCGACTCGTTTACACCCTCCGGCCTGGACGACTACTGTCTGCTCAATAGAAACATACTTCACGAAAGGGCCGGCTATTTGTACTGTCTCGACATCCTGCGCACGATGCCCCCTGACACGCTGCTGATAAATCAGCATGTAGTGGAGACCTTTGCGTTCAGCCCGGATCAGATCAACAACATGACCTGGATTCTCAAACAGCGCCGCGAACTGATGAAACCACTCTTTCCGTGGGCCAATCCCAATTTCGGCATCGACGAGCGATGGGCTCGCTTCTTCCCCTACGGCCTGAAAAGCTCCCCCGGCGGCACCGTGGAAATGGCGATCAATATCCTGAACCACTCCGACGACGTCGCGATATTTACCGTGCACCCGAATCCGCCCGCCGGTTTGCACTGTACCCCCGCCGACGTATCGCTGCACATATCGCCGCATCGTGAAAAGCACGTAGACTTTCGCATCACCGTCGCCCCGGATACGCCGCCGGGCGTTTATGTCATCACCGCCGATATCGCATTCGACAACCGGAGCCTCAAGCAGTGGTGCGAAGGGCTCTGAAGTCGCCCCGAGCATCCAAAGCCCCAACGGGGCGACATATATCAGCCCAGGGCGAAGTGAAACGAAGCCCTGGGGCAAACCGTCACCATGAAAAGAGCCCTGAAGGGGCGATACAAGACCGTTCCTGCTCTTAGGCTAAACACGTGCGAGGTGGATGCTTCATCCCGTCAATCGGCACTGTCTTTTATGACGGTAACCGGTGCGATAGCTTCCAGGTCGGCTTTTATTTTTTCGGCATCGCCCACGACGACCACCACCATTTTTTCGGCATCGAGCGTCCGGCGGGCAAAGTCGGCCGATTGCTGCGCCGTCGCCTCGGCAATTGCGGCCATCAGCCTTTCGAGATAATCCTCGCCGAGTCTCTGAGACTCGATGAGCCACAGGTCTCCGGCGACCGCCTGCGGCGTCTCACGATTCCGCACGAAACTCCCGGCAAAGAAACTCTTGGTGTCGGCAAGCACGTCGGCGGCCGGCGGCTCATCCCGGAGTCGTTCGATCTGCTCGAAGATCACCTCCACGGTCTCTGCCGTGGACTCATTCTTTGTAAACGTCCCGATTCTAAAGACACCTGCCATATTCATGGGATAGTATCCGCCCCTTGCGCCGTAAGTCAGCCCTCTCTCCACACGAACGGCGCGGTTGAGTCGGCTGTTAAACGACCCGCCGAAATAGAGACTCACAATGCGGCTGATGAAGTAATCGGGCTGCTGGTGCCTGGTGATGCCCAACTGCCCAATCCGAATTTCGCTTTGCATACTGCCCGGCCGATCCACTATATATATCTGTGTGGGCTTAGCCGACGGGAAGTCAGGCAATACCAGCCCCGTCTCGACCAGGCCCGTCTTCCAGCCGCCCAACGTCGTCTTCGCTAATGAAATCGCCTCGTCCTGTGCTATGTCCCCGGCAAAGATCAGCGTCGCCTGATCGGGTCGGGCAAATTTGCTCCACCACAGCTTAAGATCGCCGGGCGTTAGCGCTTTCACATCCGCAACCTCGCCGCTGACGGTTCTGGCGTACGGATGTTGGCCGTAAATCCTCCTGCGAAATTCCTTGTCCACAATATACCGGGGCGTCTGCTGCTCGATCGCAAGTCCGGTGATCACCTGCTTTTTGAGCTTTTCAAATTCGCCCTTGTCGAATGTTGGCTCGAGCATCACCTCGGCCAGCAGACTCATTGTGCGATCTATATGTTCACTCAGGCAGCTTGCATTGACCGAACTCGTATCCATGTCGGCGGAACCATTCAGTGAAATCGCATACTGCTCGAGTTCGGCGGCCAGTTCACCTTCGGTATGCCCGGCCGTTCCCTTTGTAAGCATCCCAAGGGTCATCGACGCCGTTGCCGGCTTTCGTTCGGTCCAGGCGCCGTTGGTCAGCCCGAGACTTACGCTGATAAACGGAACTTCATGATTCTCCACGACAATCACCTTCAACCCGTTATCAAGCACGGTCCTGGTGTATTCCGGCTGGACTTCATATTCCTGCAGGTCGGCAAAAGGCGCTTTTTCAGGAAAATCCTTCGGGCGTGTTACGCCGGTTCGGCCCGGCGGCGGCGCCTGCAGTTCGCCCTTGGCGGTAACGGGTACGTCTTCCTTGTCCTTTTGCCCGGCCAGGGCGCCTTTGGTGTTTTCCTTGATGATAAAAACGATTTGTCCGTCGTCGGTCAGGTACTTCTTCGCCACACGCTGTATGTCGGCAACGGTTACCGCGCGAATCTCATCGAACACCCTGTTGACCCGCGAGACATCGCCTTTGATAACCGCCGCATTGCCTAAGATGCGCGCCTTGCTGGAGATGCTCAGATTGCTCGTCACGACGGACTTCAGGCTCTGGTTGCGCGCCTTTTCCAGCTCCTGCGATGTAACACCGTCGGCCTGTATCCGTTTGATGTGTTTTCTAATCGTTTCGAGAATGATATCGGCGTTATCTTTGCCTGCCTGCTGAACCGCATCGGCGCCGAAGACCCCGTCATGTTCGAGATTAAACGTCATCGCGCCTGCACCTACGGCAAGCTGCCGCTCGGCAACGATCTCGCGGTATAACCGGCTGCTGTTGCCCCCGCCCAGGATCTCACTGAGCAAATCAAGCGGCACCTCGTCCGGGTGGCCTCTCGGCACCGTCCGCCATGTAATGTCCACCATTCCTGCCGGTGCGTTTTCATCATCGATGACGATGGTACGGCTCTGTGAGACCTTCGGTTCCCGAGTCGTCACCCGTTCCGGCTCGGGCTCCGACCGGATCCAGCCGAAGTATTGCTTTGCCAGCGCCTGCGCCTCGGCATGTTTGACCGCGCCGACGATAATGAGAGTCGCATTGTTCGGCACGTAATAACGCTTCCAGAAATCGCGAAGTTCCGCAACGCTTGCCGCCCGCAGATGCGCCAGCTTTCCGATCGGCGTCCAGCGGTACGGGTGCTCCTTGAATATCTCGGCGAATTCCTTCTTGAACAGCGTGCCGTAAGGCCTGTTTTCGCCCATTCGCAGCTCTTCTTCCACGACCTTTCGCTCCATGTCGAAACCTGCCTGATCGATCTTCAAAAACGTCATGCGTTCGGCCTCCAGCCACAGCGCCAGCGCCAACTGGTCCGCCGGCAGCGTCTGAGTATAGACCGTCTGATCGAAGCTGGTATAAGCGTTATTCGTCCCGCCCACACGCTGGACAAAGGCGAAATGGTCCTTCTCAGCCACGCGGTCCGTGCCCTTGAACATCATGTGCTCGAACATGTGCGCAAAGCCCTGCCGTTCGGGGTCCTCATTCTTGGACCCGACATGATACCAGACGTGAGCCGCCACGATCGGCGTGGAAAAATCCTCCAGGGTCACCACCTTCAGCCCGTTATCAAGCTCAATCTCGCGGTAGTCAAAAAGTTTCTGCCCCGCGCGTTCTTCGCCACCGACAAATAATCCTTTCTCGATCCCCTCGCATCCGATGAAAAGCGTGCTTGTCAACGCCAACAGCAGCGAAACGAACATCAATCCTTTTTGCACAGATGACTTTTCCATTTTGCAATCTCCAGAGCTAATTTACAGTTCGTGCCATATCCAGACTATAAGTCGGCTCTTACCCGTATTCAAGCAGTTTCTTTCCCAACGCCCACAAGCCCGAAGCACTTAAATCAGCAAATCAAAGAATCTCCACAAAAAAAATGGCCCCAAAAACCGCTTATTTGACCACCTCAAGCCCATTTACGCCTTCCAAATAAAAAATTTACCCATTTTTTTTGAGAATCGCTTGACAATGTACCATACGCATTGTATTATATTTATTAGTACAATATTGCCCGCAAGATCCGCGGAATACTGACCCGAAAAGAGGATAGTTCAAATGACACTTTGGATACAAATATCGCCCGGCTCAAACAGCCCCATATACAAACAGGTTGTGGAGCAAATTGGCGAAGCCATCGCCAAAGGTACGCTTTCCATCGGCGACAAGCTGCCCGCCGTAAGAAAACTCGCTGCCGAATTGGTCATCAACCCCAACACCGTAGCCCGCGCCTACACCATTCTCGAACGAGCCGGACTGGTAAACACAAAAACCGGCTCAGGAACATTCGTCAGCGACCCCAAACTTAGAAGCAGAGACGCCGCAGACATCAACGCGCTCACAGAGAGGATCGACACACTAATCACAAGAGGACTCAATCTTGGCTTCGAATCCAATGAATTAATCTCATTATTCAAAGATAGAGTAGCTGCATTTGACAACAAACTGGAAAGCAGGAAAAAATGACAGACACAGTACTTCAAACGAACGGACTGACAAAATACTACGGCAAAGATTTGGCGCTCGACCATCTCGACCTGAATATCCTGCGAGGCTGCATATGCGGCTTCATCGGTCGAAACGGTGCGGGAAAAACAACTGCCATAAAATTGCTGCTGGGGCTGCTAAAGCCCACCGCCGGATCGTCACGCCTGTTGGGATGCGACTCACAGCAATTGGCCCCCAAAATACGACAGCGAGTCGGATACGTAACAGAAGGACACCGCCTCATCAGATGGATGACAATAGCCCAACTGGAAAAATTCCAGCGGGCTTTCTACCCGAAACAATGGGACGACAAACTTTTCGCCAACATGATCGAATACTTTGAACTCTCAAAAAAGAAAAAAATAAAACATCTCTCGAACGGCCAGCGGGCACAGGTCTCATTGGCGCTTACACTCGCCCCAAATCCGGAGCTCCTGGTAATGGACGACCCGACCCTCGGCCTTGACCCGGCGATCCGAAGACAATTCCTGGAAGGTATGATCAAGCTTATCATGTCCGAGAACAGGACCATACTCTTTTCAAGCCACATCCTCGCCGATGTCGAAAGAGTCGCAAACCGCATCATAGTCATCGATAAAGGCGTCCTGAGAGCGGACTGTACACTCGAAGAATTCAGAGACGCGGTAAAAAAAATAAACGTCTCATTCAAAGACCGGGCCCCGACAAATGTTGACATAGACGGACTCCTGCACTGCCGAAGAGACGGCAAGGAACTCGAATTAACGCTCGTCTCGACTCCCGAAGAAAAAATAGCCCAGTGGCTCGAAGCCTCCGGCGCAGAAAAATGCCAGGCCGTCAAAATGAACCTCGAAGACCAGTTCATCGAATATACCGCACCGCAAGGACGAAAAAAACTATTCCAATGGGAGACAAACTAATATGAAATTTCTGACTTTGATGCAAAAAGAACTCCGCGAAATCCTGCCATGGATACTGCTTGCCGCGATTTCATTTCTCGCAACAGGCCTGTTCATCATAACAATGGAAAGAAACCATCCAAATTACACCTGGCGATTTGAAAACATTAACCTTGGTTCCGAAGCACGCGTTCACGAGCTCATCATGCCGTCCGTTTTGACCATGAACGGCGTATGGCTATTTACCGTCTCGCTCGCCCTCGGACTTGTCCTTGGCATCCGCCAATTCTGGATTGCCTTCTTTACGAAAACATGGGCCTTCGAATTCCATCGCTCGGTAAAAAGACAAACCGTCCTTTATGCCAAACTTTCCGCCGCAATTATCGCTCTTCTGCTGGCCCTGGGCGCCATCTGGACATTCTTCTATATATATTCGTCCCGCCCGGACGTCTTCACAGTTCGGCCCTCCTTTAGAAACTTTCTCGAAGGGTGGATCTTTATCGCCTTAGGCTTCCTGGCCTATCTCGCCACTGCCCTGACAGCTCTCGCCGGAACACGCTGGTACACAACAAACATATTCGGCCTGGCCTTCGCTTCTCTGATCGTATTTAGTACGACCTCACAGTCAAACCCAGGCTGGGCATTAATAACACTGATAATCGGAACCGTCATACTCCTGTCGCAAGTAACATACACTTTCCTCAACAGAGAATTCTAATCAAGGGTTGAAACTATGACGCTAAAAAATAACCTAAAATATATCGCAACACCTTCAAAAATCATTACAACCGTAGTTATAATACTATCCGCTATCTTCATTTTACAGGCGTTTGCAATCACAATAAGTATGGAGATGGATAGAAAGGCCCGGAAAAAAGCTTCTAAGCAAATAGTAAAAGAACCGGAAAAAGAACTCACTGAAGAAGAAAAAAAACTTGAGATAATAGAATCCACCCAAAAACACTTCCTGCCCGACGGAACTCTTTTTCATGTCCAGCAAAAATCATATTCCCCTGGGGATATCCGATATGAATCAAGAAAAATGAAAATCTACGATGAAGACACAAACCTGCTCTGGGAAGGCCCTGTGATATACAATCCTTATGATTTCATCTCATGGCTGGACAAATCCAGAGGCTTTAACACGCACATCAACTACAGCATGCTTAAAAGATATAGAACGATAACGCCCGAACTATCCCGCTCCATTCAGGTACCTGTACGCTCAAAGAAGAAAACGCTGCAAGTATGGCAATACGACTGGGAGAGAGGTTATTTCAAAGGATACACCCCCAACGGCCGAAAACCCGGATACCTCGGCTCCACAGGATTCACCCAATCAAACGCCGAATCACTCGGAACACTGAAGGATTTCACGGCATGGTACCCCGAAGATTCGTACAGCCCTACACTGCTTTGGCAGACAAAAAGAAAAATCTACCGGATCAACTTTGAAAGACAACAACTCGAATTACTATTCGAAAGCCCGGATTCGGACATCGAAATAACCGGATGGCAAAATAAGCAATTCTCCACAGAAGAAATATCGAAACCACCGCACCAGACAACTCTACCCTCGATCCAATGCCAGACAGAAGACGGAAGGCTCTATTTAATAACGCTGGACCCCGAAAAAACACTCGCGATTAACTTCCCCAAAGACTGGCTGAAAGAAGGATCTCACCCATTATCTGTAACCAAAGCCGGAGTCTTTCTAAGACGGCGTAGTAATATCTTCATGAACATGCCCGAAGAGTACCGGGATTCAAGAATGTACTGGAAGAATCTTAAACTAATTAGTCAATGGCTGGAGAAAATCAGAAAAGAACCGACACACCACTGGGTCGAACTCTACAAGGTAGACAATCAGGGCGACCTCGAGCTGGTCAAACATTACGACTGGACTGAACCGCCTTACAATAACCCAAACCCTTCTGTAGAATACACCATGGAGAAGACTACACGACTTTATGTTTGTAGCGTTTCGCCCACGCTATACGATTTACTATGGAAAATCTATGGAATGTCGGCACAAAAACTCTACCGCGAAAATACCTTTTCAGGTTTCCTGCTGCAGACAACATACCAGCTCGGACCCAATTCCAGCATATTAAACTGGATACTGACCGCACTAATGACATCACTTGTAATATTGCACGCATGGCCAAGGCGAACAACCTGGCATAGACTGATCTTCTGGACTATCTTTACCCTCGCATTTAATTTAGCCGGCCTGCTGACATACCTCGCCTTAAACCACACCACCGTAATAAAATGCAAAGCCTGTGGGAAACGCCGCGGCCTGGAAACAACCGAATGTATAAGATGCAAAGCCGAATTACCAACCCCGCAAAAAAGAGAAACAAATCTCATCCTCCAGTCATAGAAATAAAGAATTGCATGACCGATCTCCACAACCAAGTGAATTGAAGGTAGCAAGAGTGAATTAAAGAAACCAGGGGTTTCCTAATACCCCAACACAACAACAAAATCCGTAATTCTCATTTCTCACTTCCTAATCATCTAAACCGTCCTCGCCCGTAACCCCAAAATAGTAAATAGTAAATAGTCAATAAAATCCCCACCCCCGCCTAATCTACAATATACAATCTACAATATACAATCCCCCTGCCCTCCTCCACTTCTCCACTTCTCCACTTCTCGACTTCTCCCCTTCTCCCCTCCCCCCCAGGAATCCCGCCTGCCCTGAGCCTGCCGAAGGGATCATCCTGTAAATCCTGTAAAAAGAAACTTCGTGCTCCTTCGTCCCTTCGTGGTTCAACATATTTTGTCCCTTTTACGCCCCGTTCGGCTTTGCTCAGGGCAGGCTTTTTCGCGGCCAACCTTTCTTGTGCCTTTTGTGGCCTTAAAATCCGTGAAATCCGAGTAATCCGTGGTTGCAGTTTTTTGGTTGCGGCTATGCTGCTCTATGCCTTTTCGCGGCTAAAAAAAAATCTGTG
>SDBV01013148.1_pt1 | contig 10559 bp, 7 predicted proteins | sample 2277081 | NCBI WGS metagenome assembly SDBV01 (sample SAMN10402039, study PRJNA504765) | marine sediment metagenome | isolation source: marine sediment core GS10_PC15, 223 cmbsf | place: Arctic Ocean: Southern Knipovich Ridge | collected 2010
GATTTGGCCGAAGGTGTCGCGGGGCGACGCATGGATGAACGGAACGTATTGCGAGTCTTAACGGACGAGGAGCAGGATCAGCGGATCAAGAGCGTCATGGATATTGTCCAGAAACAGTCAAACGTGGCTGATCGTTGGACGCAGTTTGGGCGCTGGTATTTGTCAAACGATCCTGATCGAACCATCTCCCCATACTCGAGCCTGCGCCGTAGTGATCTTGCAGAGAGAATCGCGAGCAATCAGCCTGTCACGGCTCCCATGCAGTTATGGGCGCCGCCGCAACTGCCGGTCCCTATCGAAACAAACAACGTTCCAACAGGGGCGCTGGGCGATGTTCCTGCACCCCCGGTTTCCGGCGCAACACCTCTGCCTCTCCGTGTGACACCCAGTTTGCCCGGTACATATGTAGCGGTGATCGGATCAATGGAGAGTCAGGAGAATGCGCATAAGCTTGCCGCGGATGTGGAAGCAAGAGCAGGTTCTGAGCTCGGAAACAGCAGCGTGAAGGTGAAGGAGAAAATGCTCGGCAATAAGCGCTATTATCGGGTGATTATCGAGCCGTCATCAAGCCGCGCCCAAGCGGAGGACGTCTGTAGCCAACTACGTACCATAGGATTCAAGGACTGCTTCCTGGCCACTCGCCACTAACACACTACCTTCATGCCGGCCCATTGAACCTCGCTGTTCGATGCGACCTAGCTCCCGGGTATTTAGCCAATTGGCGCATGGTTAATCTGCAATTGCAACGCTCCAGCAAAAACAGGTACTTAAACTGGTGAAAAGAAGTTTTGAATGGCATGTGAACGTTACCGGACCATGATCGGTCCGTTCGCTGCTTAGTACGCGACGGCACACTGGTTGATATTCGCGGCACTCTTTGGCGAACAGCCCGTGATAGCGCAACCACCAACTCGACAGCCCGAGGTCTGCAATGTCACAGGTGTCGGAAAAGCGGACCGTAGTTGTAGCGCTCGACTTCTATGAAAAGCACTATCGCTCATACATTTCCGCGACAAGAATATGTCAACTCTATTTCTTCTCAATTTCAGCCACCTGGATTTTTATACCTGTATCAGCGCTATACTTACTTTTAAGCGCGCAGGTAGTGTCGGCAGAAGTTTCACCCCAATGGTTCCCGCCCGGTGTTTGGATGCATGCGCCGGTTGTTTTTTTGACGCTCCTCGTCTTTGCTGTATTCGCAAAATGCGTACGGAACATGCTTTCACTTGCCTTCGTTTTCATTGCGCTAACATTTTTTGTTGTTGCTGAGTCAAATGAGACTCTTGCGTTCTTCCAAGCAACCGAATCCCGCGAATTCGAAATGGAAGAATCTCTGGTTCACATGGGGAGATTCGCGGGGTTGATATCGATTAGCCTCTGGTTCTTTTATATCGCAGTGAGGGCCCAAAAATCATTTCACGAATTGAGCGAACTAGAAAGGAGCATCGTATCTGACGTCTCGAATGCCTCAGCGGGTCTTAGGGAATTGGCCTGTCTTCTTTTTATCGTTCCAACTGGAATCCGGTATGCGAAAAACAAGACGCTCGTTGCCTTATCGTCTGGAATTTCTGGAATATTGAATTTTGTACCATACTGGATATTCTGGAGCTTGATTACTTTCGTTTTGTATATTCCATTTCTAATAGCGGTGACCTTCAGTTGGGGTGTGACGGTGGCGGAATACTACGCTGAGAATGGCCTTGACACAGAACTTTCCGTTTATGCAGTGAGTGGGGTCTCTGTTGCAATATTGATTCTATCGCTGTTTTTGGTGGGTCCGTACACGCTATATATCATATCAAGCCGATCGACTGCTCTATCGAGAAATTTTATGAGACGGTCGCTACAAGAAGTGCAAGCCATGGACGATCGTCGGCCGGTACTTTTCTTGAGATCCTTCATTGATGACCAAGTTCGGATCCCCTCAAAAAAATTCTCGTTCGAGCAATGGCTATTGGATAACCGCGCGCGCACACTGAATCTGGATCAAATAATTTTACAGGAAGGGACCATATTCGGGCCAACTGTTGCATTGGGGAGTCCAAGTGATCAGGCGCCGCCCTATGGCGTTGCGCGCGGATACTTTGCCCATGACAATTGGCAGGAAGCGGTAACCGCTCTGTGCGAAACTGCTGCCGCCGTCATTATTTGCGTTGATGGGACGCCGGGCGTTCAATGGGAGCTAGAGCATATAATTGAAAATGATCTTGCTTCGAAGACGTTCTTTGTTTTCGCGCCAGAGTACGATGGCGAGAGACGCACTGAATGGGTTAGCCGCCTCAGTCAGCTTTGCAGTCCCGGGCGATCCAACGCGGCGCGGAATTGTGACAGCGTTGAGCCGAACCAAATTATTATTGGCGTTCGCGTCACGCCTACAGGTCAAGTAGAAACCCTTACGAGCCGATCGGCATCAGTCTATGCCTACATTATTGCAGTACGGCTCTTTCTCTGGCACGTCTTCACCGCCCGTTAGGATTATCTGCCTCAAGTCGCGAGCTCTTTCTCTGCCTCTGCCAGCGACATTAATACGATGATCCTACGCCGAAGGCGGAGTCGAGATCGCGAATTTTACCCCGCTGCTCCTACGCGCCTATCACCTCTCAGGGATCGCCTGTGATTGCGGGACCGGCAGACTCGTCCTCGTAATCTTCCACTATCGTTTGGCAGAAGCGACCCTTCGTGCAGCCAAGTTGGCACCGTGGCCATGATTGGCATGCAAGCTTCATCCGATGAATTCTAAGAACAATTTGGAGGACTTTGCGGAGTTGTGTACGCTCTTGTCATCGTAGCGTGTGCGAGGCCTGACCATGCCAGCAAGCCTAGAGGAGCACCTCTTTGCGCCGGGACCCAAACGGGTTTTGTCGCTTGACGGCGGCGGTGTTAGGGGGATCGTCAGTATCGCGTTTCTTGGAGAGATCGAAAAGGTCCTCAAGGAGCGTTTCGGCCGCGCTGACTTTCGGCTCTGCGACTACTTCGATCTTGTCGGTGGGACATCGGTAGGTTCGCTTCTCGCCGCGCTCATTACGCTCGGCTATCCGGTCTCCGAAATTGAGAAAATGTTTCGAGAATGGGTTCCGGAAATCTTCCGTCGCCCTTGGATAGGCGTGCCCGGCTTCCGGCCGCGCTTTTCTTCTCATGGTCTCAAAAAGCGCGTGCAGCAGGTGCTAAAAGACTACACGCTGGAGAGCCAAGAATTCAAAACGGGCCTCGCGATCATCGCAAAACGTGTCGATACAGGAAGCCCTTGGGTTCTGACAAACAATCCGCGTGCCAAGTATTGGAAAGACCCTGAGGATAGAAGTTACATTGGAAATCGCCACTATCGAGTCTCCGACCTTGTGATTGCGAGCGCGGCCGCCCCAACTTTTTTTGCGCCCAAAAGAATTCGAATCTTGTCGAAGGAGCTGGCCAGAACCTTGCCTAAGGAACTGCGCCGCCACCAAGAGATAGGTTCGTTCGTCGATGGTGCTGTTTCACCATTCAACGACCCATCGCTTCAGCTGCTGATGCTGGCCGGATTAAAGGGCCACGGCTTCAATTGGAAGCTCGGTAGCAACCGTCTTCATATGGTTTCCGTTGGTGCGGGGAGCTACCGCATGCCTCTGGTGGCAGGTTTTCTTGATAGAAGATTTCCGCACATTTTTGCGGTAAAGGCCTTGTTTGGACTCATAGGTGACGCTCAGAACCTGTCTCTCACGCTGATGCAATGGTATTCGGCGCCGAGTCGGCCATGGAAAATTAATAGCGAAATCGGTGCAATGGAGGGCGAATTATTAAGTCCCTCCGAAGAGGATGGTGAGCCTCGGCCGCTACTCTCATACGTTCGCTATGACGTCCTTTTAGAAGAGGGGTGGCTTGAAGAAAACCTCGGGCGGACCACGACCGCGGAAGAACTGGAAAAACTGAAACAGCTCGATCGGCCTGAAATGATCAACGAGCTAAATGATATTGGCACCTTAGTGGCCGCGAAGCAGGTCAGAGAAGAAGACTTTCCGGCGTGTTTCGGTCCGTCGTCGACTGTCAGTTCGTTGATGTCAATCGATCCGAGCCGCTCCGTACATGCAGCTGAAAAGAAGTGAAGACTACGAGATCTGGAAAGCGCGTTAGGGCGCTGCACGTTGGCGTCACAGGGCATCGACCGAACCGGATGCCAGAGCGGCAATTGCGGCGCATCAAGCGCGGTCTTGCGCAGGCGATGGCCAAGATTGAGGCGGAGAATCTAGGCCGACCGCTAGTGCTTGTGACAGGTCTTGCTGAAGGTGCGGACCGGCTCGCAGCATTTGTTGCCCTTGGACGAGGGTGGTCTTTGCACGTCATCCTCGCCTTCCACCAATCAAGATTTGAGAAGGACTTTCCAGATCCCTATGCGATCGGAGAGTTCCGTGCGTTGCTAGACGCTTCGGTTAAATTGGAAGAGCCCAACAAGCGTTGGCATATTCGCAAGGCGCCAGAGAAGGGATACGAAGCGGTTGGCAAGCGACTTATCAAGCTATCCGATGTACTTATCGCTGTCTGGGATGGCAAAGCATCTCGCGGAAAGGGGGGTACGGTAGAGGTCATCGAAGAGGCGCAAGGAAAGAATATTCCCGTTTACTGGCTACATGCGACTAAGGCGCAACGTCTTCGCTTGCTACAAGATAAGGCGGCGAGGAGTAAAGCTCGATCCGTTGTTTCAAACCGTAAGAAAACTTCTAGCCAAGCCTGAGTGTGAATAGGTGTTCGCTAGATTGGCTTGATCATGCTGTACGGAGACACGGTCATGTCGAATATCACCGAGCGCGCTGTGGCTGCTATCGGCCGTGACAACAAAGGTGCGGACTGGCAGCTCAGGCCGAAAGAGCACACCGAGGGCCTACCGCCGGAGGCCGACGCCCTAAAGCGAGTTCTCGAAAGCGACGAGTTGAAACGGCTCACTACCCAATTCCATGAAGCAGACGCCGCTGCCAAAAAAGCGCAGACAAACTACAAGCGGATCGGCAACTGGGGACTTGGGGCGGCAACCATTGCGACAATTGTTGGAGCAGTATTCCTCTTCCCAGCCGAGTCGTGGTTGAAGGACCCCGTGCGCACCATAGTCTCCGTTGTGCAGGTTAGTTTCTTGGTCATAGCGTTCTGCGCGGCGCGTTGGTTAGCCATGAAGAGGCCCTTCAATGCTTGGATGCAAAAGCGCGCTCAGGCTGAAATCGCGCGCGTCGACCTTTTTAATCGAATTGTGCGTGCCGACGAGGTCGTCCAGGGGGACGATATACCGCTACTCCCGCTAAAGCTTGAGTACTTCCGCCGCTACCAGTTGGACGTTCAGCAACGTTATTATCAGGTACGTGGTAAGCAGCACGAGGATAGGTCGTGGCGCAACAATGGATGGCTTAGATTAAGCAGCTGGATAACGGGCTTTGTCGTGGTTCTCGGCATTTTTGTCGTGCTTGAGGTCTTAGAAGCATTGGGGCTGATCTCGCCAGAGTGGCTTGTTTCCGTACCCGAGTTATTGAGGGCGCCGCAGATCAATCGTGTCATGCTGGCCTGGGGCGTTATTGCCTCAGCGTTTTACGGTCTCGGCATCTCTCTCAGCCTGATGGATCTTGATGAGCGCAATGCCTCGCGCTACCAGACCACAGCGAAAAACTTGGAGTTTCTGACCAACACAAATCTGGCTGAAGCGCGCGTGGCGGCGGCGGCAAACGACGCTCAGACTGTATATGATTTCGTTGCTGAGATTCAGGCTCTCATTTCCTCGGAGCACCAAGAGTGGATCCTATTGAGCGCACGTGAGCACGCATTGGACCCGGATAAGCTTCGACACGCGAAGCCGAACTGAATACCTGGCGGGGCATCGCTATGCAACAACTCGATGCGGCGCACGCGATGGTCCAAGGTTGCGAGTGATCGCACACTAAGTCTTGTCCATATCCTCTTCGTCACCTCGGTAAATACTGCTTTTACCGACCGCAGCTGGATGTCGGGATGGAGCCGGAAACACGATAAAGATCTTTATTTCCTATGCTTCGGAAAAGCGCAACTAAGTCGCTAGCGTATACCTGCCTTACGCGACGCTTCAGCCAGTTCCAACGTTGGCCAATGAGCGCCGGATTCTAACTTAGAAACCGGCATCGGTTCGTGGGGCAGGACACATTTACGCGTCATGAGAGCGTTCATCAGCAGCGCCCGTGGTCATGCCAATGATACGAAACGCACCAACGGGACGCCTCAACATTTAGCACCGGTTGAGGTGCAACTCGAGACCTGGCAGTATTGTAAGTGAGAGGTCCTATCTGGGGAGCATCGGTTAAATTGTCTCTCATATTCGTCAGCTATGCGAGGGCCAACAAGGCAAGGGTAGAGCCCCTTGTGTTAGCGCTTGAACGGTGTGGCTGGTCAGTATTCTGGGATGGCGATATCCAACCTGCCGAGAACTGGCATCAAAGCATCGCAACCAAGCTCGAAGCGGCGTCCTGCACCATCACACTATGGACGACGAATTCCGTACGCAGTTACTGGGTAATCGAAGAAGCGATGTATGCGCATAGGCGGGGTGTGCTTCTACCAGTGCTGCTTGACGACATTAGTCCGCCACCAGGTTTTCTTTCGCTCCAATGTGCAGATCTCATCGGGTGGAACGGAGACGATACAAGTCCGGCATTCAAGCAGCTCGAGGCCGCGATTGCAAAGCTCGCAGGTGCCCCCGTGAGGTTGCCTGCGGACGAGGAGCCGACGCCAACCCAAACACCAATTCAAACGCGTACACCTGCCGATTCCCGTAGTAAGACTGAACCCGCGCCGGGGCGTCCCCACATCTATGAAGGCGAAAGCCTGCCTTGGCTCAATTGGACCGTGTTGTTCGTTGCCCTCTCCTATCCGTTATTCGGCGACGCACTTATCCGGCTCCTTTCCAATCTATTTGAAGACATTATAACGGTTTCGCCATTGCAGGCTGCGGTACCAGTCGTTTTGACCGGACTGACGTTGTTGAATTTCCAACCCATCATATGGAGCGCAAAGCGGTATAATTCAAAAGAGGTTTCAGCAATGTTTGTGCTGTCAAGTTTGGCACTCTACTATCTGATGGGGCTAATTTGGTTGAGCAATGAGATCCGGATCAGCGATTTGCAGCCGGTGGAGTCAGGCCAGTTTGTCGCTAGTCTATTGTTAATTGTGCTGGCAGTTGCGGTCTGGCTTGCACGTTCCTATCAAAAAAGCTGGCTTGAGATCGGCTTTCTTTGGCTTGTGGCCTCGGTGGCTGTTGTGATTGCGTCTGTATTTGGCCTCATGGTGTATTATGAAGGTTCGTATGTTGGTTACGGAAGGCTTGATCCTCGCTCAACTGGACTCCTGGTGGGCTCAGTGCTCATAGCCTTTTCCACAACGGCTTTAGTGGTTGTGAAATTCCGTCATTTGTCAGCGGCGGAACTTGCATTCTACTGGTTTTTTGGGAGCCTGGGACTGACATCGGCCCTACGGAGTGTGTCGATTGCCCAATACGGACGCCGCCAAGAACTCGAGACTTTATCCGGCACACTGTTTGGCCTTGCGCTTTCGCTTGCGATCGGCGTTTCGCTAATAAGTATCCGGTATTGGTCTTTGAGAAATAAAACACGATCCCGCCCTGCCTAGGGATCGTTCGGGCTCTCACCCGATATCTGTTTTGGCACTTGGCCGACAGTTGTGGCGCCTCAGAGAATGTCAGGATCTAGGAGTGAAGCGGACATCCCTCACGCATGCTCAAGCGCCTGCTTCCGACCCAAAGTGGACGATGCACTACCCATAGCTACGGGAGGCTCGCCGATCATTCAATCAGTCCGAATTCGCGTCCTGGCGGCAGCCCATTGTCATCTGGCCTTCACGCAACCTATAGTTAATGACGCGCTCTGATGGGCAATAGGGCTCGCGATGGACGAGAAGGAGCAGGCGCGGCTGCCTGCGGTTGATATCGACTTTCCTAGGGCCGCGAAAGCTGAAAGCCAAATTGGCGGTGCGCCTAGTCCCGGCGAAGTTCGTTGCGAGTATTTGTGATGAGTGGGAAGATTTTCATCAATTACCGCCGCGGCGATGATCCCGGGTTTGTAGGACGTCTCTTTGACCGTCTAAGGGATTCATTTCCCGACGATGAGCTTTTCATGGACGTCGACAGTATTACCCCGGGCTTCGACTTCGTGCAGGTATTGGAAGATCAAGTCGACAAATGCGACGTATTCTTGGCGGTGATTGGTCCGCGCTGGCTCGACGCAAAGAATGAGGAAGGCGAACGTCGCCTCAATGACGCGAATGATTTTGTGCGCATCGAAATTGAATCCGGCTTGAAGCTCGGTAAGCGGATCATCCCCGTACTCGTCAACGACGCTGCTATGCCGCGTGTCGAGCATCTGCCCGAACCCTTGCAGTTACTCGTTCGCCGACATGCTGTCCGCTTGACCCACGAGCGCTTCAACGCCGACGCCCAGGGACTGGTTAAGGTTCTCGAAGACGCACTGGCCGAAGCCAAGCAAGCCCGCGAGGCAGCAATCGAAGCCGAGCGACGTGCCAGGGAGGGGGCGGCTCGCAAAAAACGGGAAGAAGAAGAGGCACGCGCCGCCGAGGCCGAGCGTCAGGCGGCCGAACGCTCACGCCAGCAGGCGCTAGCAGGCCTAGAGCCGGAAGCGATTCAGAAGGCCGAGGAACTGGCCAGTTGGGATTTCATCAAGGGCCGTGGTGATGAGCGTGAGCTGCACGACCATATCGCTCGCTATTCGGGCGGTATCACTGAGCGCTTTGCGTGGGCAGAACTTGAGGAGCTGGCCCGGAAGTCGCTTGGCGAAATGCCAGACTTGGCAGCCCTCGAAGCCTTCCTGGACGAGTTTCCTGCTGGCCGCTACTCGGAGGAACTCGCTGTGCTCCGGGCCCACCTGCAATCCGAGGCAAAGGCCGACGAGGCGCGGCGCAAGGCGACGGAGGCCGAACGCCCAAAGAAGATTGAGAAGTCGACGACGCCCCAAGCGACCTCCTCACCCTCGCCCGAGCATCAGGTGTCGCCGAAACCTTCGTCTCAATACAACAAGTTATCGGCTCAAGAGGCGAAGGTAGTCCAACCACAAACGAAAGTGGGCACCACGCGCGATGCGCATGCAAGCTGGTATATCGCAGTTGCTTTTGTCTATGCATTTGCGGCGCTACCGACAGCGATTGGAATCAGCGGTGGTGAGTACCGTACAACTATGGCCGGCCTTGTCTTCGGCGGTCTGGTTATGGCTGGTCTGGCGGTGCTCTTGGCGCGACGGCGAGCCCACTTGCTCACACGAAGAGAATTGAGGCTCTACTGGTTGGGGGGAGTCCTCTCCATCGCGCCTTTCTTGTTCGTGCCTTTTGCCGAGATGAAGTGGAACTCTTTCGATGACTCGGCGAGATTTGGCGCCTTATCAGATCGGGCCAATTCACTGAGTGAAATCGAGCCGCTCAACGACAGTGCTTCAGTGCGCGGCGGGTGGTTAGGCGTCAATATCCAAGACGTTGATAAAGACACTGCTGCAAGCCTCGGACTGAGTGAGGGCAAGGGCGCCCTCATCAGCATGGTTGAGGCCGGTGGCCCGGCTGCCAACGCTGGCCTCAAGGTTCAGGACGCGATCCTGGGCATGAACGGCTACGAGATCGAGGACAGCGGCGATCTTGTCCGCAAGATCGCCGGCTTTGCGCCGGAGACGACCGTCAACTTCAGAGTGTGGCGAAATGACATTGAGAAGACCATCAAGGTCAAGCTTGGAACGGTACCTTCGAGTGCCCTCGTTAGTCCTAAGGATTCCGAACCGATGACCGCTCCGTTGTCTCTAGATGATGAAGCGATAGGGGCCCCGGCGACTGCGGATCCTGCGGCGAAGAGCGCGCCCGCGAACGTAGAACCTTTAACACATGCCTTGTGCGGCCTCTTCGGTATGCTCCCACCGGATCGACAAGAGGGAGGGGATACAAGGGGGCTTGTTCAAGAGGGGCCTTTGAGAGACCTATGCAAAAACTATAATCCAACTGCTGGTAAGTAAGACACCGCCAACGGGCATTTACTCGTCCGGGATCGGCCCCACAGCGACGTGCAACGCGCTGGGCGGAGTGATCGGCATGCACATCGGTGAAGGAGGGCTTTATGATTCTCGACTTGGGTGTTCGACCGATAGCCGACTGGAAACTGCTACCGTGAACTGCTACTGTGTGTAGCAGTAGCAGTTATATAAAACGCCGCAATATCAATAGCTTATAGCTGTGAGTTTCCCCGTCCCCTACGGGGCGCCAAATTTCCCCAAAACTATTGATCTCCCGGAAATCCCTGGTTCTCAAGGGCTTCGGTAACTCGATTACACCCATTCGCTGCGACACGAAGCGTTGGGTAGCCCCAGACGGCGCTGGAGATAATCTTACCGTCAGCATTGCGCCCGCTGACGCGTCTCTTCCACCAGTCCATACGCCTGCCGATGAGTACCGGGCCGCAACTTGGAAACTTGTGACGCCAAGAGGGGCACATCGTCGCCGACTTTCGAGTTTAGTGAGCCCAACCCGTGTATCGCACTGAACCGGTCAGTGGCTGTCGAAAACCGACCCGATGT
>SDBV01013149.1_pt1 | contig 10557 bp, 11 predicted proteins | sample 2277081 | NCBI WGS metagenome assembly SDBV01 (sample SAMN10402039, study PRJNA504765) | marine sediment metagenome | isolation source: marine sediment core GS10_PC15, 223 cmbsf | place: Arctic Ocean: Southern Knipovich Ridge | collected 2010
TCCAAGGTCCATTAGTCCAATGGCTTAAGACGACTCGTTTACACCGAGTAGACCCAGGTCCGATTCCTGGATGGACCATTTTTCCCTAAATCTTTTTAAATTGATTTTATAAGGATCATATATGCAATATTTAGAAACAACATTAAAAGATAGTTTAGAAGGGATTTTTGGTGTCGGAGAAGAATCCTTTAATGAATTTTATCCTAAAGATAAATTTCTCAAAAGATTGCAAGGTAAAAAATACTGGATTTATGTGGCAAAAGAAGAAGAGATAGTTGGCTTTAAAATATTCTATGAAGATGAAGATGGACAAATTTATGATTGGTTAGATGGTGTTAAGCCTTCATATAGAAGAGGAGGTATTGCTTCTGGTTTGATGAATATGGAAATTGATTTTGGAAGACAAAATGGATATTCTAAAATAAAATTAAAAACTCATGAAGGACATCCTGAAATGATTGCTTTATGCAAAAAATTTAGTTTTGTTGAAATAAGAAGAGAACCCCATCATTGGAAAGAGAGTATTGATAAAGAAGCTATATTCTTTGAATTAACTTTGTAATCCTTTGAGGGGTATGATTAATTTTAAATTATTGGCTTTGGCTAATAAAAGATAAAAATGCGCGGACCGAGAATCGAACTCGGCTCACCTCGTTGGCAACGAGATATTCTACCAATAAACTATCCGCGCGATATGAAATTAGAATAAGACATGCTATTTATATTTTTTTTGTATTTTTACCAAAACTTTAAATAGCAGTGGTTTATTTTTTCACTATGGATTCAGACAATTCTGATGAAAGAGATATCCCTGAAATGTCTCTTAATAAAAAGTATTCTAATAAACTTCCTGAAATTCCTGAAACTCCTGACAAAGTTCAGAAGGAAATGGAGAAGGTTAAGAAGGACCTTGAGAAATTGAAGAATTTTATTGTTAAAAAATATCCCTTTACTCAGGCGATTGGAATTTTGCCTCCGATGTCAATTAAGTTGTTTGTCGAAGAGGAAGAAGCTCCTAAGGAAACAGAAAAACATGTTCATTTGTATATGATTGTTCCTGAAGAAAAGTTTAAGGAGATACCTAAGATAAAGAAGGAAATTGTTACTCATGTTGAATCAATGAATGAAAAAATTTGGCTTCATATTAAAACTCCTGTTGATCTTTGGGAAGTTTGCCTTGATAGTAAATTTGATTTGGCTAGCGCAATTGGAATGTCTTTGCCTCTTTATGATAAAGGAATTCTTGGAGCATTGCGAGTTGCAGAAATTCATAAATCGTTGGTTTTGCAAAAATTTGAAAAATATGTTGTTAGTTATGTTATTGGAGGAAGTCTTGTTAGAGGAGAAGCTGTAAAAAGTTCTGATGTTGATGTTTTCATAATTATTAATGATACTGATGTGAAGCGGATGCCGAGATTGGAATTAAAGGAAAGGTTGAGAGGAATTATTCATCAATATGTTGCTGAGGCTTCTGCTTTGGCTGGAGTTAAGAATAAGCTTGAACCACAGATTTATCTTTTGACTGATTTTTGGGAAAGTGTGAAAGATGCTCATCCGGTTATTTTTACTTTTATTAGAGACGGAATTCCTCTTTATGATAGGGGAACCTTTATGCCATGGAAAGCTTTGCTGAAAATGGGTAAGTTGAAACCGTCGCCAGAAGCGATTGATATGTTTATGTCTATGGGAGATAAAACTGTTAAAAGGGCTAAAGCTGGATTGTTAGATATTGTTATTCATGATATTTTTTGGGGAATTTCAACTCCGAGTCAAGCGTTGTTAATGCTTTATGGTTTGCCTCCGCCTGTGCCAAAACATCTTGTTTCTGAAATGAAAAAGATTTTTGTAGATAAAGAAAAGATGTTGGAGAAAAAATATATTACTATTCTTGAAAAAATTGTTGGAATTTACAAAGATTATGAGCACGAGAAGATTAAGGACATTAAAGGTGTTGAAGTTGACAAGTTGATTAAAGATACAGAAGATTATTTGAAGAGGTTGAAAGAATTGCGGGAGCAAATTGAGAAGCGGACTTCTGAGAAAACAATTGAGCAAATTTATGCAGATACTTTTAGTGTTTTGAAAGGAATGTTATTTAGTAAGGCACAAACTGCTATGGTTGAAGAATTTGATAAAACTTTAGTTAAAAAAGGTAAGATGCCGCCGCAAGATTTGAGGATTTTGAAAAATATTATTTCTGCACGAGCAGATTTTAAAAAAGGAAAATTGAATGTTCATAAAGTTGATGAAGCTCGAAAAGAAGCTTCAATTTTGATGAATGATTTGATTGAGTATAATCAGAGGTGTGATTTGGCTAATGGGAAGAAGGAATAAGCGATTAGCAACTTTCCGAAGATTTTTAAATTATTTAGATTTGAGTTTCTTATGAAATACTTATTTGTTTTAGGGAGAAATGTTGAACTTTCAACTTTGGAATTGGAATGTTTTTTTGAACGTGAAGGAATTGCATTTGAAATTTTAAAGACAATAAATAACGGAGTTTTAATTGAAGTTTCTGAAGAATTGAATGGAGAAATTATTGATAGTTTGGGCGGAGTTATTTCTATTGGAAAAGTTTTGGTTTCTGGCACAGAGGAAAAGATGATTCAAGAATTAGAAAGCCAGTCTCTTTATGAAGGGAAAAGTAATAAATTAAATTATGTGATTTTAAATTTTGACTCGAATAATTTTAAATTTATTTCAGATTATTTAAAACAGAGATTCCGAGATGAAGGACTAAAAGCTACAATAAAATCTCTTGGAGGATTTATAAAAATGCAAGATGGAAAAAGTTTTCCCACTGTTTCTTCAAAACTTGTGAATGAAAGATATTTTGTATTTGAAAATTATTTTGGTAGAATTATTTCTGTGTGTGATTATGATTCTTTGGAGAAGAGAGATATGGGGAAACCTGTTAGACGAAATGAATTGTCGATTTCTCCGAGATTGGCAAAAATTATGATAAATCTTTCACAGGTTGAAAAAGGGCAAACTTTGTTAGATCCTTTTTGTGGTATTGGAGTTGTACTTCAAGAATCGCTTTTGCAAGGAATAAATGTTGTAGGAGTAGATAAAGATAAGAGTGCTATCGCTGGTGCAAAGTCAAATTTGGATTGGTTTGGATTTTCTAAAAAAGATTATGAATTGATTAATTCAGATTCATCACGAGTTAATATTTCTTTAGTTGATGCGATTGTGACAGAGCCTGATTTAGGAGCACTTCAGAAAAAAAGTGTTTCTTTAGGAGAAGCGAAACAAATTTTAGAGGAATTTGAAACTCTTATGATAAATGTTTTGAATAATTTAAAAAAATCTGTAAATGGGAGAATTGTTTTTACTGCTCCTTTGATTCTTACCGGAAAGAAAAGGGTTGGTTGTAATTTTAAAAGATAATTGCAAAAACAGGCTTAAAACTGGTTGCAGGACCAATAGCAGATTTTCGAAAAGATTCTATTGTTGGAAGAGAGATTGTTGTTTTGAAATAAGTAAAGAGAAGTTTTAAAAACACATTTTCTAAGTAGTTCAATGAATAATAAAACTAAAAAAAGATTAATAGAAGATGTAGTAAGATTTTCAGAAGAAGAATTGGGATTAAAATTTGGAAAATCTTTTTTAAGTCGGCAAGGTTTACCTTTTTATTTTGTGTATGTTTCTGAAAAAAATAACTTGCAAATTCCAATTAAGGCGTTTATGGTAGGCAAGTCAAAGTTACGCTTTAGAACATATTGTTCGGCTTTTTTATTTCAAAAATCTCTTCAAATAAGAAATTTTGATACCATGATTTACAAATGTTATGCGCATAGCCAAGAACTTTCAAAAGCTTTATTTAATTTTTCTGCTGGAGCTGTAACTCAAGTTTTATTTCATGAGATTTTTCATAATCATATATTAGGAAGGATAGAAGATAGACATAGTAATTACGAGGAATCTTTTGCAGATGCAATTGGTTATCTTGGGGCAATTGAATTTTCAAAACGAACATCATTATTAAATACAGATTTTCTCCTTGAATCAGAAAATGCTTTTGAAAAAGTTTCTTTATTCATAAAAAAATCTATTGATAATGTGCGCGAAAAAAAAATAGGAAATAATTTTTATTTTGATGCTCAAAAAAATTTAGAAAAAATTACTTCTGGACTCGATGATTATCAAATACAAAGATTTAATTATAAATTTAATAACTCATTTCTTGTAAGGTGCGAACCTTATTGTTATAATTATTCTTCTAATAAAGATGTTCTTCTTAATCAAGATAATCTTTTTGATTGGGCTAAAGCGAGTGTGAAGTATATTCGTGATGATTGGGCATTTGGATGGTAATTAATCAATTAGCAACTTTTAAAAACTAATTTTCTTGATAATAATTATAATGAAAGCGAATCTTTACAGATTCTCATTCATTCGCTTACAGGAGTAATCAAATGAAAGGAAAAGTAATACAATTTAGACGTGGTAGACACACGATTCATGAACGGCACTTTTTGATAGAGGTTGGTGCGAAAAATCGAGAAGAAGCTGAGAAATTTGTTGGGAAAGAAGTTGAATGGAAGTCGCCAGCTGGAAAAGTGATTAAGGGTAAGATTGCAGCACCGCATGGAAACAATGGAGTGGTTCGAGCTATTTTTGAAATCGGTTTGCCAGGGCAAGCTGTTACAACAGAGGTCGAGATAAAATAAAATGCCACCATTAAGAAAAGCTACAGCGTATTCAAAAAAGAAAGTTACTCCTTATACTCGGGTGAGCAAGAAAAAAGGAAAGTCTTATATTAAAACTGTTCCGCAACAGAAAATTGTTAAGTTTGCGATGGGAAAAGAAAAATCATACTCTAGCGGGAAATTGCTTCACACTATGACAATGATTTCTACAGAAAATGTTCAAGTTCGACATAATGCTCTTGAAGCTTGTCGACAGTTTGTTAATAAGAAACTTGAAACAGAATTTAAAGGTCAATATTATTTTCGGATAATTCCGTATTCTCATCATGTTCAAAGAGAGAATAGAATGCTTACTGGTGCAGGTGCTGACCGTATGCAGACAGGAATGCAATTATCTTTTGGGAAAGCTATGGGTAAATCTGCGATATTAAAACCGAATACGCCTCTTTTCTTCGTCGCTGTTGCGAATCAGAGAAATATTGCATTTGTTAGGAAAGTGTTTAAGCAGATTCGGTCAAAGCTTCCTGGAAAGACAAAGATTCTTTATGAAATTAAGAAGAAAGAATAATGTTTAATTCTTGAGGGGTAACATTTAGAAAAGTTTATAAAGGTGGAATTTGTGTGGAGAATATGGCACTTGAAGAATTAACAATGTATGAATCAGCTGCTGTTGCAGCCACGAATGTAGAAAATGCAGGATTAGCTGTGACATCTATGAGAGATTTTTATAATTCAAGAGGAGTTGGAGACTCTGCGGTAATTCAACGTGCATTAGCAGATGCTTTTGAAGGTCAGAAGAATGGTGCGAAAGGAATTTCTCATCCAGGTGTTGTGAAAGATATTGGAATTTATTCTGGGAAATATGAAGCTGCTTTTGTTGATACTAAAATTTCTGACATTATTGGATATTTATCTGATGGATATAATATGCCAGAAAAAGCTAAATTGTCTCTTGAAAGTTTTGGAGATAAAACATTTAGGGGTTTGAGCGAGGAAGTAAAAGCTAATGGTATTTCAGAAGATTCTAAGAAAGAAATTAGAAGAGCAATAGCAACTATTGAATTATTGAAGAATCGGAAAATGCAAGCAGGTACATTGGGGGTTGTTAATAAAAATACAACTCAAAATTTAGAAGCATTATATACTGAAGAAGCTTAATTAACATACTCATTTACTAATTTAGCCATTGTTCTCATGAAGTCTTCTGTTCTTTCTTGCCATTGATCAATTTCTACTCCTTTAAGATCATTGATGTCTCCGTGGGCGATTTTTTTGTGGAGCATGAGTAAATCTCTGTACCATAAAGTATATTTTATTTTTAATTTTCCTGAGTTGACAAAAGTTTCTTTTAAATCAATTGAAACATGTTCTGGTGATGCTGGAGGAACGTCTGCTGCAATGAGTGCTGCGTGAGCAGAATCAACCATAGCCCAATATAATCCTTCGATGGCATTTAATTCTGCTGCCTTGCTTCTTAGAATATGTTGGGGAGCTCTTTGCAAACAATTGTAAATTGCTTCTGGTGTTGATTTTATTTTTCCTCTTATTAATAAGTATTTTAGAGGTTCGAAAAATCCTGCGAGGTCAATCATTGCTTCGCCGTGACGGATGACATTTATTACAACAGGATCTCCACGCATTAAATCTTCCCACCATGTGCTTAATTTGATTGTGTTAATGTGTAAATGTTTTTGGTAGGGATTTGCTCTAAGAATTTTATCGAGTTCTTCCCTGTACCAGGCAGTTAATTCCTGATCCCAGTTTATTGAAACATCGTCGATGATTATGATTATGTCAATGTCAGAGCCAGCTGTTGAGGTCTGCTTGACTGAAGAGCCGAAAAGAATAACAGATTTAATCATCTTGTTGTATTTTTTGTAGAGCTTTATGGCAAAGTCCATCGCTATTTCTGATTCGTTTTTTAACTGCAAGCTTGGAACTTTTTTTTCATTTGGAAGTTTCTTTTTAGATTTTTTCCTAGGCTTGCTGGGAGATTTAGATTTTTTCTTCACCATCTTTTATGTTTGTAGTAAGTTTGAGGAGTTTTTAAAAGTTTTGAAGATAAAGATAGTCACTCACGGTGTTCGTGAAGATTAATTATGTTGATAATCTAAATTCGCGAACAAATTGAGAACTTGCTACTTCAAAAATCTTTTGAACCTACCCTATCTAATCCTTCAAAGTAAATTTTATCATCTTTGAATACTTCAACAACCTTATATTTTCCTTTTGTATATACTTCATTATCAATTAAGAAATGAGTTGCTTCAATAATAACAATGCTAGCTCTTGGTCTAGATAAAATTCCGTTTCCTTTTGTTTGCAATAATGGAATTTCACCAAATAACCAATAATTTCTTTGGTCTTTTTTCAAAAAAGGATATGTCTTTCCAGCTTCTAAGTTTCCCGGAATGCATTCTTCCTCTTTTCTATTTCCTTTTTTGAATTCAGAAATATCTCTTAGAGCCAAATCAGGATTAAATTCTACTTGTATTCCCATATGATTTGAAAATATAGGGTTGTTTATTAAAGTTGCGGCAAGTTCTCAATTATGTTTTATTACTCCATCGGCTTGCCACTCATTCTGGAACCTTGTGCTCCTGGACGTTGGCCTCCAAGTTCGTTTGGTAATTGCGAAAAGCCGGCTCCAAATGTTTCATAATTCATTTGTGGGAGCCATTCACCTGACATGCCTCCCATATACCCCTGCTGTAATCCAAGAGATTGATTCCAATAAGGAGCCATGTTCATTGAATAAATCGGAGAGCCAAATGCTTCTAAGGTTTCTTTGAATGGTGGTGTTTTGAAATGTTGCCACCAGTTTCCTGCTTCGATAATTTTCTTTGCATCAAATCCTTGTTTTCCAATTTTTTCAAGAATTTCTTTTATTGGGACATTTCCCATTCCCATTGGAAGTTCTGTGTGCTCGAATCCGAAGTTGTCTGATAGGTGAATGTGTTTTACAAGAGGAGCAACCGCTTCTGTTTCTTTTACAATATCTTTATCTTCATAGCCGTACTTTCTGAGCATGTTGATATGTCCGACGTCCCATGTTACTCCTAGAATTTTTTTTGCTGCTTGCTGCGCTTGGTTTTTTGACATTCCCAAGCCCCTTTGATCTTTAGGGAGATTGTAACTATCGGCTTTCATTGCCCTTTTAACAAATTCTTCTCTTGCTTTTTCAACAACTTCTTTAAGTTCTTCCCCTGTGCTGAATCCCCCGCCAGCAGGAGGATTTTCAATACTAATTATTGGAGAATTATCCTTGAATTTTTTATAAGACTCAAAGGCAATATTTGCGAAAGTTTGGACTGTTTTTCCTTTGGCGAATGAATCGATTTCTGTGAGTATTTCTGGAGGGGTCATGTTCTTTAAAACACCAATTCCTTCATCAATAACTTCTCTTTTTAGTAGAGCTTTGTCATACATGCTTTTTGAATCATTTATTTTTTCTACTTTTTGTGTAATTTGGTCTCCTAGTTTTTTTATTGTTTCTTTATCATTGTCTGTTGCTGCGTATTCATATGCTGATTCATAGGTTCCCTTGAATTGTCTGTATGCATTATTTAGGAAAGTATCTGCCATGGCAAATGCCTGCTTTGCTCTTTTTTCTTTTTCATTAATTTCTCTTCCTGCTGTTTCTTCTGATTCAGCTATTTCGGCAGTTGTTCCATATGCATCAATTAATTCACCTCCTCGTTCGTTTTCATATGAAAGATGACTGAGGTTCTGAAGCCAAGATTCTTCATTTGCTTTGTTTAATTCTATTTGAATTATTTCCCCTTCGGTTTTAAGTTTCTTTTTGTCTTCTTCTCCTGGGAAATGTTTTTCTTCTTTTATGGGAATTCTATTAATCCCCCCAGTTTCCCTATTGATGACGAGCATTTCTTCTGCTTTTTTTCCTTTTTCTCCTATTTTTCCTGGGAGCATTACAGAAGAGTGGAAAGTTACTGGGATGTTTCCGTCGGGGTTTATTTCGTGGCTTTTTTCAACTGCTGAGATCATCTGACGTTCTGCTGCTTTTCTGTTTGTTTCTGTGAACCCTTCTTTTTGAGTGAGTCCTGATGCTTCTACAATTGGACCGTGAACTGAAATATCAACACCAGTTAATTTGCTTAATCTATTAATTTCTTTTAGATGTTGTTTTGGAATTGATTCAAATACTTCTGGTTGGATTGCAGAAATTTCTATTTGCTTTACTCCTGTTGCAAGATTTTTTGATACTTCCTGAAGAACATTTGCTGTTCGTGGATCTGTTGTTAAACCAAAACCGCCGGCATTTATATTGTAGCCCGTGAACACATCACCATAACTAGGTTTAAGAGAAGAATACCCTCCTTGATAAATACTGCTTAGAGTATAACCACCTGTTTTTGCCATCTTATGATTAAATAAAGAGAACTTTATTTATTAATTTATCTACAATTGGACTTTTCGATATTTTTTTTGCTCTGGTTCAAAAGGCATTCGCCTTTCTTGTTCAAGAGTTGTTGCTTCGATTCTTGTTCCATTGTTTTCTTGAAAGTTAATTTGAGGTTCTGTTCCACTCATTAAAACTTCCTGATTTCTACCAGTTAATCTTGTTGATTCTAATACAGGAGCACTAACAGGGGAGTCATATTTTTTCTCAGATGCACCTGTTTTTCTGAAGTCGTTATATCGGGGTTCATTCTCTGAAATTGATGTGGTGGAATAATCAATTCCTGTTTGATTTCTATTATTTTCTTGTTTGGAATTAGAAGCTAGAGGGAGATTTAATTCTAGTGCTTTTTGTGTTTGGACCCTTTCAAGAACTGGTGCGCGAGAATTTGTTTCAATTTGAATGAAGGGTTGTTTAAATCCGGATTCTTCAATTCCATTTGTTTTTTCCCTAATGTTTTTTTCTAATCCTGATTTAATCTCGACTATTTTTTTCTTTTTTTTAATCTCTTTGATTTTCTTTTTTTTGGTTTTAGAAATTCCTTTCTTTTTATTTGACATTATTAAATTAAGTGAAACTTTCCATTCCGTGAGCATCCTTGTAAATATCAAATAAATCAAAAGCGGCTTCTTTTGCTGCATTTGCTGCAAAAGGTCTGATGCTTTCTGATTCAATAAAATTGTCTGGTTTGAGGGGAGTTTCTGTTTTGTCTTTTCCTTTTTTTGTTTCTTTCTGGTCGTATTTTCCAATTAATGCGAAAAAGGGATTTGATTCGTCTGTGGATTTCTCTTTATGTTTTTTTACTGTGTCTATTTTTTCTTCATCTTCTAAAAAGAAATCAATTTCTTCTTGTAATTGCTTTAAACTTTCATCAGTTGTTCCTTCAATTAATGTTAAGACATCGCCGACATCTGATTTTTCCAATTCTTTTTCGAATTTTTCTAATTCTTCTTCATTTAAGGCATATCCTCTGAAGGTTATATTAGCTTTTCCTCCGAAAACATAATGTGGTTGCTGGCCTGTTCTTTGGGGGATTCCCCTGAATACGAAATCAATTAAGACACATTTATAGTACTTTCTTTTTAATGATTTTCTGAATCCTTCTTTTGAAAGTTCTTTTGGCAAGTTTCCTGCTGCTGCTTCTTCCTCGATATTTATTTCGCTTTTGCCCAACAAAGTTAATTCGAGAAGGATTGTATTGAATGTTTTTACCAAGGCAGGTTCTCTTGAGTTTTCTTTTGATTCGAGTTGTTGTGCTGCTTTTAAGTATGGTTTTACCCATCGCGAATAAAGTTTTAAACTATTGACCTGGCTTCTTAGATAATTTCTTTCAATTTCATATCTTTTTCTTAGTTCTTTTTCAGACTGATCTAGCCATGCATTGAATTCCATTATCCTTGGTTTTAGGATTCTTCTCACTCTGTCATTTAAGTCTAATTTGTCAACATCTTTTACATCCTTTGAAACAAGAAATGCGTCAAT
>SDBV01013150.1_pt1 | contig 10557 bp, 7 predicted proteins | sample 2277081 | NCBI WGS metagenome assembly SDBV01 (sample SAMN10402039, study PRJNA504765) | marine sediment metagenome | isolation source: marine sediment core GS10_PC15, 223 cmbsf | place: Arctic Ocean: Southern Knipovich Ridge | collected 2010
GTTGAGCGGTTCGAGTGTCATGTGCTTCCCGACGGGCAGCGCGAAGAGCGATGGCTCGAGCATCGAAGTCTGCCCATCCGTCTGGGAATCTATGCCGGCGGGCGCATCGAAAGCTACTACGACATCACAGAGCGCGTGGCGGCTGAGCGTGCACTGGAAACACACGCGCGTCAACAAGAGGTCGTGGCCGAACTGGGCCGATACGCGCTGAAGGGCGACGACCTAGCCGACGTGATGAACGGGGTGGTCAGACGCCTGGCCGAAACCCTGGGCGTCGAATACTGCAACGTTCTCGAATTGCTGCCCGACGGTCAAGCTCTGCTGCTGCTGGCGGGGGTGGGCTGGAATGAAGGTTGCGTTGGGCGAGCCACCGTTCCCTGCGGGCAAGATTCGCAGGCCGGATACACGCTGCTGTCCGAGGGACCCGTCGTCGTCGAGGATCTTAGGACCGAAACACGGTTTTCCGGACAGCCGCTGCTGCACGATCATGGTGTGGTCAGTGGGATGTGCGTGATCGTTCAAGGTCCCCAACGCCCGTGGGGCGTGCTCGGTGCCCATTCAACGCAACGCAAGATCTTCAGCAAGAACGACGTCAACTTTCTCCGGGCTGTCGCAAACCTGCTGGCCGATGCGATCGCGCGGAAGCACGTCGAAGAGGAGTTGGCAGCCTCGGAGACAAACTACCACGAGGTTTTCAACACCGTCAACGATATGATTGTTGTCCATGAAAAGGAAACCGGGGCCATCCTTGATGTAAATGACACATATTGTCGGGTGTTCGGGTATACTCGTGACGAGGCACGGCAACTGGTCGTGGGAGACTTCAGTCTCGGGAAGCCTCCTTACACGCAAGAGGATGCCGCTCGCTGGATAAGAAAGGCGGTTGAGGAAGGTCCGCAACTCTTTGAGTGGTTGTGCAAGAAGAAAAGCGGTGAGTTATTCTGGGTCGAGGTCAACTTGAAACTTGCCGTCATTGGCGGCGAAGATCGTGTCCTGGCGGACATCCGCGACATCAGCGAACGCAAACGGGCAGAGGAGGAGCTGGGGAGAACTCTGGAGCATCTCAGCGGTTTGTACCATTCGTCCAAGGATGCCATTGGGTACGCCAGCCCGGAAGGATTCTTGCAGGATGCGAACGAGGCCTTTCTGGAGATGACCGGTTACTCAAAAGAGGAGCTGATCCAAGGGAAAAGATATCAGGACATCACGCCGGAGGAGTACGAACAATACGAGGCAAGACTAATAAAAGAAGTCTTGGAAACGGGGAAACCGCAAGAGTATGAGAAAGAGTACGTCAAGAAAGACGGCTCGCGTGTTCCCGTCTTGATGACCGTTTTTCTTGTCAGGGGATCTGATGGCAGAGTGCTGAGTCTTGCTGCCATCATCAAAGATTTAACCGAGCGCAAGCGGGCGGAGGAAGAGCGGGAAAACCTGATCATGAAGCTGGAATCCCAAAACGCCGAGCTGGAGCGATTCACTTACACCGTCTCTCATGATCTCAAGAGCCCGCTGATCACGTTGAAAGGGTACATGGGTGTTTTGAAAGAGGATCTGGCCGCCGGCGACGGCGAGGCGATCGAGCACGACGTGGCACGCATGGCCAGTGCGGCCGACAAGATGGGCCAGTTGCTCAACGAACTGTTGGAGTTGTCGCGGATCGGACGGGTGGTCAACCAGCCGGAGGACGTGGCGCTGGGGGAAATAGTCAGGGACGCGATGGAACTGGTTGGGGGAAGAATCACCCGGGAGGGGACGCAGGTCGAAATCGCTGCTGACATGCCGATCATCTTCGGCGACCGCCGCCGCCTGGTGGAGGTGCTGCAAAACCTGATTGAGAATGCGGTGAAATGGACGGCAGACCAGCCTGAGGGGCGCATTGAAATCAGGGCCCGGCAGGATAACCGCGAGACCGTCTGTTATGTCCGCGATAACGGCACGGGTATCGATCCGCGCCATCACGAGAAGATCTTCGGCCTGTTCGAGAAGCTCGATCCGAGAAGCGAAGGATCTGGGGTGGGTTTGGCGCTGGTCAAGCGGATCATTGAAGTACACGGGGGACGCATCTGGGTCGAGTCGGAGGGTGTGGGGCGAGGCTCGACCTTCTGTTTCACCCTACCGCAAAGAACCGATTTGACAGAACACGGAGAGCTCACCAAATGAGGAACGAGCCTATAACCATTCTGCACGTCGAAGATAACGTGGACCATGCCCGTATCATCGCACGATGTTTGCAAAAGCACGGCCTTGCCAACGACGTCCGCCTGGTCGAAGACGGCGAGACGGCGTTGGATTACCTGTTCCGGCGAGGTGACTATAGGGACCCGGAGAAGAGTCCCCGTCCGGATATCATTCTCTTGGACTTACGGCTACCCAAGCTTGACGGCTTGGAAGTCCTTCGCACGATCAAAACCACCAGGCACCTGCGGAGTATTCCAGTTATCATTCTCACTTCGTCCGAAACGGACTCGGACCTCGCTCAGGCCTACCAGTGTCGCGCAAACAGCTACTTGCTCAAGCCGGTTAACTTTGACGAGTTGAGCCAACTAATAAGCGACCTGGGCTCTTTCTGGCTCGGCTGGAACCGGCAACTGCGGTCGGCAGGCGTCTGCTGAAGGTATGAGGAGCCAGGATTCCCCGATGTTGAACAGACCACGGTATACGCCGACCGGCCAACGCCGGGAGTATAGCGGTCGCGTCCTGCCCGCCGAGGACGACCCGCACATCCAGGCGTTGATGAGTCGCTTCCGCGATCAAGGGCAGTTGGAAGTCGATCTGGGGGACATTTGCGAGTTGTAGGCGGGTCCCACCTTCAGACGCGGTTGGGGCGGCGGTGGCCAGCGTTGCCGGAACAAGGAGGGCCACACACAACCAACCCGCTGTTCGCCCGAGAGTTGTTATCTTCATCGAGATATCTCCCGAATGCCCGTTGACGTTACCCAGGGCCCGATGCCCGGGCCCCGATTTCGAGACCCCGGTGGGGCTGAATAAGGCTGACGATACCACGTCCCGGTCTCATATTCCACCATTCGGATAGTACCGTTTGGCTCGGCCAGAACAACGTCGGGCAAGCTCGGCCGCTAAACGACGATCGATCCGGACATTGGGCGGGAGGATTAGCAGGTCCCGGCCGAATTCGCTGCGGCAGGGCCGAAGTCCTGAACCCGGAACATTGACCGTAACCCAGACCGTACTCTCATAGTTCCCGGTATGAGAGGGGCAAGTCGGCACGAGATCTCCGGTTTCAATCTCGACTTACCGCGGGCGAAAAGAGGATAGCCCCTGGCTTGTGGCGAGAGTTCCGATGGTCCCGAGAAGGGGACAGGTCCGGTTTGCCGGGACGGCCCGGGGGGGGCGCAGAAATCAGACCTGTCCCGTTTTTGGGAGCGGTTGCACGGCCCTAAGTATTGAGCTACCTTCCAGATAGGGCGATTGTGCGCAGACCTTGCGCCCCCTCTGCCTGAAGATTGTGCCATGCCAGCAACTCTCCCCGACAACTCCGACCACGCACTGCTGCGGCTGGAACGGGTCGACAAGACGTTCCGGATGGGGGAAGTCACGGTCGAAGCACTGCGCGACGTGTCGCTCGAGATCCGTCAGGGCGAAATGCTGGTGCTGGTCGGCCCCAGCGGGTCGGGCAAGACGACCATCCTGAACATTGTGGGTGGCCTCGACACGGTCACCGCCGGACGCGTTTGGTTCCACGACCGCGAGATGACGTCCTTCTCGCCTGCCGAGCTGACGCAGTACCGCCGCGACACGGTGGGGTTCGTGTTCCAGTTCTACAACCTGGTGGGGAACCTCTCGGCCAAGGAGAACGTGATGGTCTCGACCGAGCTCAGCCGCAACCCGATGGATCCCGGCGAGGCGTTGCGGCAGGTGGATCTTCAGCAGCGCAGCGACCATTTCCCCTCGCAACTCTCCGGTGGCGAGCAGCAACGGGTGGCCATCGCCCGGGCACTGGCCAAGAGGCCCGAGCTGCTGTTGTGCGATGAGCCCACCGGGGCGTTGGATTTCAACACCGGCAAGCGGATATTGCGGATGCTGGTGGATTTGAAGCAGCGGCTGGGCAAGACAATCGTGCTGATCACTCACAACAGCGCGATCGCGCCGGTGGCCGACCGCGTGGTCCGCTTGCGGAGCGGCCAGGTGGTCGAGGTGACCGAGAACCCCCAGCCGGTCCCGCCCGAGGAGATTACCTGGTGAGCGTGCTGGATCGCAAACTGGGCCGCGAGTTGAAGTCCTCCTGGATGCTGCTGGCGGCGATTATCAGCATCATCGCGGTGGGCGTGGCCTGTTTTGTCTCGATGGGCTCGGCGTACTACAACCTGAACGAGGCCAAGCGGCGGTATTACGTGCAGTGCCGGATGGCCGACTTCTCGATCGAGTTGAAGAAGGTTCCGCTGGCCGAGCTGGCACCGCTGGCCGAACTGCCCGGGGTGACCGAGATCCGTCCCCGCATCCAGTTCAACGCCACGGTCGATCTGGAGTTGGCGCTGAAGCAGCGCACCGGACCGGGTTCGTGGGGGGCGTTGAAGGCCGCCGACGGGCCGTTGAACGGGCTGGTTCTCTCGCTGCCCGAGCAGCGGCAGCCGATCGTCAACGACGTGGTGCTCTGCCAGGGCGGGTACTTCACCGGGGCGCGGAAAAACGAGGTGATCGTCAACGACGCCTTCGCCCGGCATCACAAGCTTCAGCCCGGACAGTGGATCCACCTGGTGCTGAACAACCGGCGGCAGGAGCTGTTGATTGTGGGCACGGCGATCAGCAGCGAGTTCGTCTACCTGCTGGGCCCCGGGGCGATTGTGCCCGACCCCGAACATTTTGGCGTCTTCTATCTCAAGCAGAGCTACGCGGAGGACGTGTTCGACTTCGACGGGGCGGCCAACCAGGTGGTCGGGCTGCTCAGCCCGGAGGTGCGGGAACATCCGCGCGCGCTGCTGCGGCGGATGGAAGGCAAACTGGCGCCCTACGGCGTCTTTTCGACCACGCCGCTGGCGGATCAGCCGTCGAACAAGTACCTCAGCCAGGAGATCCAGGGTCTGCGGAGCTTCGGTCTGGTGATGCCGGCGATTTTCCTGGCGGTGGCCGCGCTGGTGCTGAACGTGCTGTTGACCCGGCTGGCAGATCAACAGCGGATAGTGGTGGGAACGTTGAAGGCACTGGGGTATTCCGACCGGCAGGTCTTCATGCACTTCCTCAAGTTCGCCCTGGCGGTGGGGCTGACGGGCGGAGTGCTGGGGTGCGGTTTGGGTTACTGGATCGCAGGTAAGTGGACCGCGTTGTATCAGCAGTTCTTCGAGTTTCCCGACCTTCAAAATCATTTCTACCCCGGGCTGCAGACGGCGGGGCTGACGATCAGCGTGGTTTGTGCCGTGGCGGGTAGCATCCGGGGAACTCGCGCGGTGCTGAAGCTCAAACCTGCCGAGGCCATGCGACCCAAACCGCCGAAGCAAGGCGGAGCCGTGTTGCTGGAGCGGGTGGGATGGTTCTGGAACCGGCTCAGCTCCGGATGGCGGATGGTCTTGCGGGACGTGATCCGCAACCGGGTCCGCACCGCCGCGGGGATCTTCGCCGCCATGATGGGCGCCAGCATCCTGGTCTGCGGTTTCATGATGATCCAGGCCACGAACTACCTGATCGATTTCCAGTTCAAGTACATCCTCCGCAGCGACGTCGACCTGACATTCAAAGGCGAGCACGGTGAAGCGGCCCTGCTGGAGGCGGCCTCGCTGCCCGGCGTAGACCGTGCCGAACCCGTGCTGAACATCGGCTGTACCTTCTTCAACGGGCCCCACCGCAGGAAGGGCGGGATCACCGGGCTGGCACCGGGCGCAACGCTAACCGTTCCCCGCGACCTGGACGGGCGCCCCATCCGCGTGCCGTCGGCCGGGCTGGCGATGAGCAGCAAGCTGGCCGAGATGCTCCACCTGAAACGGGGCGACGTGGTAGCCTTCCGCCCCGTCAAGGGACTCCGCCGCATGCACGAGGTGCCGGTGGTTGAGACGTCGGAGAGCTACGTGGGAACGGCCGTGTATACCGACATCCGTTACCTCAGCCGGCTGATCGGCGAGGAACTGGCCGTAACCGGGGTGCAACTGGCCACCGACCGGGACCCGGCCCACACGGCCGCGCTCTATCGCCAACTGAAGCGGATGCCCGCACTCCAGGCCGTCAGCACGCGGGCCGACATGATCGGAAACCTGGAGAAGAATCTCACCGATTTGCTGTGGATATCCGTTCTGGTGCTGGTCGGCTTTGCCGGGGTGGTGTTCCTGGGCAGCATCCTGAACTCTTCGCTGGTCAGCCTGGCCGAGCGCGAGCGCGAGGTGGCCACGCTGCGGGTACTGGGCTACGGGCCCTGGCAGATCGGCAGCCTGCTGTTGCGCGAGAGCCTGATCGTCACGCTGATCGGCACCGTGCTGGGCATGCCGCTGGGATATGCGCTGAGCGTGCTGGTGGCCGCGGCCTACGATACCGAGATGTTCCGCTTCCCGGTGGTCTCCTCGGCAGGAACCTGGATCTGGACGCTGGTCCTGGCGGTGTTGTTCGCCCTGCTGGCTCACCTGGCCGTGCAGCGGGCCGTCCACCGCATGGACTGGCTGGAGGCGCTGCAGGCCAAGGAGTAGCTGGTGAATGTAGAATGATGAATGCAGAATGCAGAATGGTGAATGGTGAATGATGAATGATGAATGATGGAGCGATCGCAGGTGTTGTGGCGGCCGCCGGCAAGGGGACCCCCAACCGTTGAGGATGCTTCTCGGAGCCCGATAATGAGAAAAAAGACCTGGCTGATCCTCGCCGGGGCAATCATTGGCGTAGTGGTGGCGTGGCTCGTTGTCGCGCGGCTCTACTCTTCCGTCGAGGTGGAGGCGGCCACGGCCGAGATGGGAGCGATCCGCGAGTTCGTCGACGAGCGGGCGAAGACGCGGCTGCGGCAAACCTATCTGATCACCATGCCCTACACCGCACGGATCAAGCCGATCACGCTCACCGAGGGCACGCCGGTCAAGCAGGGCGAACCGGTCGCGGAGGTCGTGCCGGAGGACATCGAGCTGGCCGTCGCCGAAGCCACGGCAGGGCAAAGGGAAGCCGACGCCGCGATCGCAGAGAATGCGGACCTCGGCGTGGAGCAGTCGTTGCTTCAACAGGCTGCAAAGGTGGTCGAGTCGATGAAGGGCATGACCGCCGCGGCGGCCGCTCAAGAGGAAGCCAGCAAGGCCAGCTTCGAGTACGCAGTTAACGACCTGAACCGGATCAGGGAGCTTCGCAAGAGCCGGGCCCGGACGGCCGACGAACTGGAGCAGGCGACCCTGCGACGGGAAAGAAGCGCCGCGGCTTACCGGCAGAGCAGGGGGATGCACAGTGCGATGAAGTGGCTTCAGCTCGCCGCCGATCTGACGCCCCAACTGATCCGGCGCTATATCGCACGGAAAAAGCTCAGCGCCGCCGTGCTCCAACAACGCAAGGCCGGGATCGACGCTCGGCTGCAAAAGGCGCTGCTCGACCGGGATCGCGGAACCATGACCAGTCCCGTCGACGGAGTGGTGCTGAGTCGGGCCTTGAGCAACGAGCAGTTGGTGCCGGCCGGCACCACGCTGCTTCAGATCGGGCGGCTGGAAGACCTGGAAATCGAGGCGGATGTACTCAGCCTTCACGCGGTGAAAGCCGAGCAGGGCGACAAGGTGGAGATCTACGGTCCGGCGGTCGGCAAGCGGCGAGCCGACGGCAAGGATTACGCCCAGGGGATCGTCGAGAAGATCTATCCCGCCGGATTCACCAAGATCAGCTCGCTGGGCGTCGAGCAGCAGCGGGTGAGGGTGATCATTCGCATCAGCGACGAAGATCTGGCGTGGCTGCGCCGGGAGCGGAAGCTGGGGGTGGGCTATCGCGTCCGAGTGCGGATCATCACCGCCGAGAAGTCCAGCGCGGTGGTGATCCCCCGCTCGGCGCTGTTCCGCGGCACGGGCGGCCAGTGGCAAGTTTATGCCGTCCGCCACGGTCGCACACAGATCCAAGACGTTCAAGTCGGCCTGATCAACGACCAGTCGGTCGAGATCACGGCCGGTGTGTCCCAGGGCGAGCAGGTCGTTTTGGCGCCCGAGAGCAACCTGGAGGATGGGGCGCGCGTGAGGGTGAAACCGAAGGAGGGGAAGAAGGATTAGTCCACGGCTCTCAGCACCGGTGGTCGCGCCGGGAGCGACAGCCGGCGGTTTCTAAGAGCGTGTTTGAGAAGCGCGTGTTCCCACTGCGATGGTTGGTCAAACGGGTGCCATGGCCACGCTTGCCGTGGCCATGAATGTCGTGCTTTCCCGTGTGTTCGCGTGCCCACGGCAAGCGGGGGCATGGCACCCAGCAGGCATTTACCCCCTTCTCAAACACGCTCTAAGGTCCTTCGACGCGACCACCGGCCGCGGTTTTGTGCAGAAGGAGCCGGTGGAGGAGAAACCAACCGAGGATGCAGCCGATCGGGTAGGCGGGCAAGTCCCAGCAGGAGAACTCGTTGCCCAGCAACGCCGCGCCGAGAAAGTGCCGCCGGACGGCCTGTAGCCAGGGCGGTTGCCACAATTGGAGCACTTCCAGAACACAGGTAACCAGGCAAACTCCGACTGCGATGGGGGTGACTGCTTCTTTTCGGGGTACGACGAGCAGGGCCAGGAGCATGAAGAATATCTCGTAGGCAACGCTGGCCGGGCCCCAGTTGTTCACCCACCATCGCCCGGGTCCGGGATAGAGCTTCATAGCCAGGCCGATGGCCGCCACGGCGAGCAAGGCCAGGATGATTCGCAAACGGACGGCCGACTTCACCGGGCACCTCGTTTCCGGCAGAGAGTTGTGATTCATATTTGACGGCGACGGCAGAGGCGCGGCAATTTCTCGTTCGTGGGTCGCGGACCTGCCAACCTACTCCTGCCCGGCCGCGTGTAGCACCAGATGGACGATCTCCGGCGGACAATTCAGACGCACCGGCGTGAGACCGGAGACGCCGCGGGTGACGTGCATCACAGTGGGCGGGGCGTAGAACACGCCGGAGGCGTACTTCACGCCTTCGCGGGTGGGCGAGAGGATCGGACCGATCAGCGGAAAACGGATCTGGCCGCCGTGGGTGTGGCCCGCCAACAGCAGGTCGGCGTCCTGGGACTGGGCCCAATCGAACTGGTCGGGACTGTGCGCGAGGATGATCCGCAAGGGGCCGCCGCCATTGCGCGGAGAGCAATGGCTCATGTCGGCCGCGGGCACCAACCAGGGAAGCTCGTTGCCGGCCAGCACCACCGGTTGGCCCCGGATCTCGATCTGAATCCAGCGCCCGCCCAGGTACACCAGTCCGCTTTGTTGGAGCACTTGGCGGAGCCGGTCGGTATCTACGCGGAGATCGTGGTTACCCAGCACGTAGTAGACGCCGTATCGGGTCCTCAGCCGGCCGAGTGTGTCGGGAATCCAGTCGATGCAGGGCGGACGGTCGACCAGGTCGCCGGTGATTGCCACCAGGTCGGGCTCCATCTGGTTGCTCCGTCGGACGACCTCCTGGAAATAAGCCTTGCCCACTCGGCCGCTGAAATGAAGGTCGGAGAGGTGTACGATCGACAGACCGTCCAGGACCGTTGCCATCCGGGAGATCTCGATCACCCGTTCGGTTACGTCCAATTTGAGGATCTCATTGCGCGGCAAATGCACCAGGAAGTGATGGGCGTGCTCATTGAAGGCCGGCCGGCCGGAATGCTCGGCCAGGTCGACCAACCGGGTGCGATTGGAGCGGAGCACGGCCGGGGGCCGATAGAGCATTCCTCGGTGGACCCAACGGCCGATGGCCGCCACGGCGGCCACCCAGCAGACGCCCAGGTAGAACACGATCGACAGCGGAATGTCCCGCCACGGCACGCCGCCGAACACGTCAACTCCCGTGTGGATAAACCACCACGCCAGCCCGGCCGGCACCCCTACGAAACACGATATACAAAACGACGAGAGGCAGAGGGTTACCCAGTGCGGCATCGTCGTGGCGTGGACGCGGTTGCCGGCTGCGACCGACAGCACGGCGTGTCCCAGGAGTGCCAACAGTAGCAGGAGGAGGTCCATAGTTGGGGTTGGCCTTGTCGAACAATTGCGATGAATCGGTTCAATTAGACAGGATGGACAGGATTAACGGGATGATCTTGTGATATCCTGTTCAGCCGATGAAGATCTGGTCGCTCCCCAAACAGTTGACTGGGCAGAAACGTATTGAAATCGAGCGATCACGGAAACTGATGGTCGAGAATCCAAGGCCAGAAAGCGATTGACGATGGTATTCCTGCGTTCTGTTGGTGCTCACCGTCTCCATTGTCATCACCTGCCAGCTCCGAATTCTGGTTGGGCACACTCCCGGTATTCTTGGGGCCGGGTCTTGGGGTCCTCCGACGGCGTGTTGGAGGCTGAATAACACCTTCTTCGGTAGTTGCTCGAATCGTCGTTGCGTTTCCGCTGCCGGTTCAGGAAAGTCTCTGTTGCCAAAACGATCGACGGGATTTCGCCCGGATTCAACGAACGACCGTCACTCGCCCCAGTCCTTATCCTGAACAT
>SDBV01013151.1_pt1 | contig 10557 bp, 7 predicted proteins | sample 2277081 | NCBI WGS metagenome assembly SDBV01 (sample SAMN10402039, study PRJNA504765) | marine sediment metagenome | isolation source: marine sediment core GS10_PC15, 223 cmbsf | place: Arctic Ocean: Southern Knipovich Ridge | collected 2010
CTTCCCGACGGTGCGCACCGTCATCGACGTCCAGGGACAGTCCAGCCAGGTGTTGCGCGTCAGCGAGTCGGGCCAGGTGACCGATTTCGTCGTCAGCGAGAAGTGCGCCAGCGGCTGCGGCCGTTTTCTTGACATAATCGCGAATGTGCTCCAGGTTCCTCTTGATGAATTCGGGCCGCTCTCGCAGAAATCGCGAGACCCGGTTGCCTTCACCACCGCCTGCGCCGTCTTCGGAGAATCCGAGGCCGTCTCCCGCGTCGCCGAGGGGGTTGCCAAGGAAGACCTCCTGGCAGGTGTCCTCAAGGCGCTGGCGGAGAAGCTGGCGTCGCTGGTGGGCAGGGTAGGCCTTGAGGAGGACTGCGCCATTGCCGGTGGTGGCGGCCTCAACGCCGGACTGGTGGAGTGGCTTCAGAGGCGGCTCGGCATCTCGTTGCTGGTGCCGCCGCAGCCCCAGTTCGTCACCGCCCTCGGTGCCGCGATACTGGCTGAGGAGCCTGATCCGGCCGACTAGGCGGCGACTGTCGCACTTGCTCTCATTGACACTCCAGGCGTCTCGGGGTACTATATTTCCCGTTACGCACAGAGGAGAGGGAGGTGCCAATAATGTCTGACGAAGCAGTACTGTACGAGAGGAAGGGCGATGTCGCCATCATTACCTTGAACCGTCCCGAGAAGAGGAATGTCTTCGGAAATGAAGTAAGCGCCGGTATGCGTGACGGCTTCAACAGGGTGGCGGCGGACGACAGTATCCGGGCCGTTATCCTCACCGGAAACGGTACCGCCTTTTGCGCCGGGGTAGACCTCAAGGACCCGGAAGTCCACGCCGGTACCGACGTCAACGCCCACGTCGGCCTGAGTTCCGGAGATGGAAGCGGCGAACTCCGCCCCCAGAGCGGCCAGGAGCGCCACAACTGGGATTTCATCCCGAGACTGGCGGCCCCGGTGATTGCCGCCGTCAACGGCTACTGTTACGGCGTCGGCATCGAGATTGCCATGAACTGCGATATCGTCATCGCCTCAGACCGCGCCAAGTTCGGTATGCAACACATCCGCTGGGGTCTCTATTCCGGCGGCGGCGGCCTGGCGCGAACGGCGGCGGCGGCCGGCAAGAACCGGGCAATGTACTACGGCCTCACCGGAGAACCGTTCGATGCGGAGACGGCCCTTTCCATGGGCGTCGCCAGCATCGTCGTTCCCCATGATGACCTGATGACTTTTGCCGAAGAGAAGGCCAACGTTATCTGCCAGTGGTCGCCGCTGGCCGTCAAGTACACCAAGGAATGTGTCCGGCAGGTAACGGAAGACCCGCTGGCGCAGGTCGAAAAGACGGACCACTACCGGATCTTCACCATGTACTCGACATCGGACAGAGAGGAAGGCCACAAGGCCTTCGTCGAGAAGCGAGACCCCAGCTACAAGGGGAGCTAGTCTGTTACCCCTCGGGTTGCTCCACGGGCGCAGTGCCGATGACATTGTCTTCGGCGAGGCTCTCGATTTCCTTTTCCGACATGCCCAGGAGGTCGTGGAGGACGTAGTGGTTATGCTGCCCCAGCGTCGGCGCCGGTTGACGTTTCTCTCCTGGTGCGCCACCGAGTTCCATTGGCGCAGCCCTGGGGAGAAGACAAGGCCCCATCAGGGGGATTTCTACTGTCTCGTAAACGCCGCGCGCGGCGTAGTGGGGGTCAGCCAGTATCGCCGGGCCGCTGGGGATTACGCCGGCAGCGACGCCCGCCTCTTGCAGGTTGTTCATGACGTCGTGTTGGTCCTGGGTTAGCGTCCACACCTCGATGAGGGTGTCCAGTTGGACGTGATTCTCGCGGCGGCCGGCGGCGCTCGCGAATAGCGGTTCCTTTGTCCAGGCCGGGTCTCCGATGACGCGGCAGAACTGTTGCCACTCCTCATCCGTGGCGACGGCAATGGCGGCCCAGCAGTCCTCCCCCCGGCAGCGGTAATAGCCGTGGGGTGCCATCTCCGGGTGCCGGTTGCCCCGGCGGGGGCGAATCCGGCCGTTCATGGAGTATTCGACAATCGCGTCGCCGAGCAGGCAGGTGACGGCTTCAACCTGGGACATGTCGATAAACTGCCCCTCACCCGTCCGCTGGCGGTGGAGCAAGGCCAGCATCAGCGCCACCCGGCCGCTGGCCCCGCCAATGATATCGGCAAAGCCCCAGTCGGTCATCTTCGGAGGGCCGTCGGGCCAACCCGTAAGCTGAGGGAGGCCGGACATCTGTTCAAACAGGGCGGCAAAACCGGAGTAGTCCCGCCACGGCCCGGTCGTGCCGTGGGACGGCATCGAGAGCATGATGATGGCCGGATTTACCTTCTTTAATTCGTCGTAGTTCAGCCCGAAGTTAGTCATTACCCGCGGTGTGTAGTTCTCAGCGACGATGCCGCTCATCTTCACCAGCCGCTTGAATATCCTGACGCCCTCGGGGTGGGTGAGGTCGAGCGTCAGGCTCAGCTTGTTGGTGTTGACCGAGTTGTAGAGCGGCGATTTATTCCAGCCCTCCACAGAACCGGCTACCATCCCCCCCATCCGCCAGGGGTCAACCCACTTGGTGGTCTCTACCTTGATGACCTCGGCGCCCATTGCCCCCAGGAACTGGGTGGCGTAGGGGCCTGCCCATGAGTTGGTGACATCAACGACGCGGATGCCTTCCAGGGGAAGCCTCGGTTTGTCGCCACTGGCCGGTGCCTGTTTCCTCACCTCCGGCGAACGACCGATGACACTCTCGTTGTGCTCTCCCAGCAAGGGTGCGGGATTACCCTTCCGCCAGGGCGTGCCCATCAACTTGAACGGCGCCCCCGGCATTTTCACCTTGCCCATAACGGGGTGGCTGACCTCGTCAAAGAAGTCGCGGGCGGCGTGCTGCGGCGAGTCGAGTACCTGGGCAGTCGTCGGTATCAGGCCGAAGGGAATGCGCCACTCGTTACCGGCGTGGAACAATTCTTCCTCGTCCCGGTCTATGACGAGGTCATAGAAGTACTCGCGGGCTGCGGCGAGGTTGGCATTGACGCCGCCTTGCGCCCCAAACAACGGGTGCTCCAGAAGCTCCCGCAGGCCAAAGAAGGTGCAAGTCATTTCCCAGTGGTGGCCGGCGTACAGGTTGAGCCCGATGTAACCGTCCCGGCAGGGGAAGATGCCAAGGTGATTGCGTCCGTAGGCGCTGTGGGTGGTGCCGTTGAATTGGCAAACGGTGGTCGTGTAGATGGGGGCGGGCAACATACTCTCGTGGATGGATACGTCTACATACTGTCCTTTGCCTGAGGCGTTTCGCTGGAAGAGGGCGATCATCAGGCCGGTGGCGGCGTGCAGTCCGGCGATGAAGTGTGTTATCCAGCCGCCGGACTGGACGGGCCTGATGCCGGGGACACCCTCAACGTAATGCCCCCCGGCCATGCCCCAGGCGATGAGGTGATTCAGCTTGTAGTCACGATACGGCCCCGTCTGCCCGAAGTTGGAGACAGAGGTCATCACCAGTCCCGGATTGATGCCCTTCAGTGACTCGTAGCCGAGGCCCAGTTTGTCCATTACGCCGGGTCGGAAGCTTTCAATGACGACATCAGCACCCCGCACCAGTTCCCGGAAGGCGTCGCTGCCCGCCTCCGTCTTGAGGTCAAGCGTCACGCCCTGCTTGCCGTTGTTCAGATAAAGGAACAGACCGCTTCGTTCCGGGCCTGGCTCATCATCGAGGAATGGGCCAACCAGTCTGGCGGGGTCTCCCTTGCCGGGCGCCTCGACCTTGACGACGTCGGCACCGAAACCGGCCAGGAGACGAGTGCAATACGGCCCGGCGATATACTGTGTCAGGTCAAGTACTTTGATTCCGCCGAGGGCCTGTCCCATCTAGTCTTCTGCTCCTGATGAGGGTATCGAACGTGGTTGAGACTTGCCGCTAGGAGGGGACTGCCGGGATGTGTTCCGGTGGTCTTACCACCTTCATCGCGAGGGCTTCCGTCACCCTTTGTGGCTCAATCCCTGTTCTTTCCGCTACTTCCTGCGGCATGCCTGGCAGTTCCACCGCAATCCGCGCCTGGTCTGAACTCATCAGTTCTTCCAGCACGCTACGCAGGCTGGTGGAGCCGGGATAACCCAGACGCTGCACGAGTACGTCGTAGGGATTTTCAGTCACTGGGCTGGCCTCCTTCGTGCCTCCCCCCGAGTTGACACGACGACGTTCATTCTAGTCGTCGCCGTGGGCGAATGTCAATCTCGGAGCACGGGTTCCTCTCTCGCCGCCATTGACAGCCAGGTGCCAGGTGCCTATTATTGGCAACAATGGGGCGGCGACGCCCCGTAGCATGTTGACCGGGCACATTCCGGGGAAGAGGATAGAGGAAATGGCTATGGCTCTGGAAGGGATAAAGGTCGTGGACGCCGCGCAGGTGGCGGCGGTACCGATGGCGGCGCGGCACCTGGCTGATTTCGGAGCGGACGTTATCCACGTGGAGCCGCCGCAGACGGGTGACTCGTGGCGGTATTTTCAGGGTGGGCCGGAACTTCCTACCGAGATCAACTACTGCTTTGAGGCATTCGACCGCAACAAGCGCGGCCTGACGCTGGACTTGTCGCAAGAGGACGGACAGGCCGTCATGGGGAAGCTGCTTGAGGACGCCGACGTCTTTACCACCAACATGCGACCCTCGGAGCAAGAGAAATTCGGGGTGGATTACGCCACCCTGCACAAGCGCCATCCGAGGCTGATCCACGGCTCGATTACGGGCCTCGGGAAGAACGGTCCGGAACGGGATCTGCCCAGCTATGACGGGTCGGCGCTCTGGTACCGCAGCGGCGTGCACCACGCGCTCTCGCGGCCGGGAACGGACGGGATGATGTGGCGCGCGGCCTTCGGGGATACGGTTGCGGGGATGTCACTCTTCGCCGGGATTACGACTGCCCTCCTGGCGCGGGAAAAGACAGGGATGGGGCAACAGGTTGACCTCTCCTTGCTCAACGTGGGGGTGTACCAGCTTTCCTATGGCATCGCCGGGTTCCTGGCCAGCGGGACAGATTCCTTCGAAGTGATGACGAAGATGATGGAGGAGCAGGCCGACGAAACCCCCGGCATGCGGTTGCTGGCCGAACTCACGGCTGAGGCGAGTCTGGCAGCGACGCGCCTGCGACGGGCGCAGTACGGGGCAGCAGCCCCATTGTCGTCCGCCTACGATACCAAGGACGGCCGTATCATCTTCCTCAGCATCGTGCTGCCGGACCGCTACTACCCGAGGGTCTGCCGGGCTATCGGGCGGGAAGATTTGATAGACGAGCCGCGCTTCGCCACCCAGGAACCGAGGAAAGAAAACGGTGCCGAACTGTACGGCATTCTGCGAGACGTCTTCCTCAGCAAGACAGTGGACGAATGGCGTCCCATCCTCAACCGTGAAGAAATCCCGTGGGCGCTGGAGCAAACCATACGGGAAGTCGTGAATGATCCCCAGGCGCGGGCCAACGACTTCTTCGTTCCGTTTGACCATCCAAACTACGGCCGAATGGAAGTCATCGCCAACCCGATAAAGCTCAGCGAAACGCCGTCATCGGTTCGTCTGCCGGCGCCGGAGTTCAGCCAGCACACCGAGGAAATCCTGCTGGAGATCGGCTACTCCTGGGAGGACATCGCTGCTTTCAAGGACAAGGGCGTCATCGCCTGAACCAGTGACTCGAATCGGGAGGGACAGCCAGCCATGAAGATCACGGACATCAAGACTTACCCTGTGGCCAATCCGCCTCCCCATCGTGGGGGAACCCACTGGGTATTCTTGAAACTCACGACGGATGGCGGGGTGGAGGGTTTCGGTGAGTCCTGGGCGGTACCGTTTCGCCCGCAAACGGTGGTACGGCTGATTGAGGACGTTGGCGCGAGGCATGTCATCGGCGCCGACCCGTTCCAGATTGAGAAGCTGTGGCGCACGATCTACTCCAGTGGCTTCACGCAGCATCCGGATCTGACAGTGATGGGAGTGCTCAGCGCATTTGAGATGGCTTGCTGGGACATCGTTGGAAAGGAACTGAACCAGCCGATCTACAATCTGCTCGGCGGGCGGTATCATGAGAGGCTCAGGTCCTACACTTATCTCTATCCGGCGGCAGACGATCCTGGGATGGTGTTCACCGACCCGGAATGGGCGGCGAAGAGGGCGGCCGAGTATGTTGAGCAGGGTTTCACCGCGGTCAAGTTCGACCCCGTTTTGCCCATGATGCCGCTTTCCCCGGAGCAGCTTTCGTTGGAATCACTTCACAGGGCGGAGATGGTAGTCAAGAGCGTGCGCGAAGCAGTCGGTGACAAGTGTGACATCCTCGTGGGCACCCACGGACAGATGGTCACCTCCAGCGCCATCAGGCTGGCCAAGAGGATTGAGAAGTACGACCCGCTGTGGTTCGAGGAGCCGGTGCCTCCGGAGAACCGGGACGAGATGGCTCGCGTTGCCCGGTCCACCAGCATTCCCATCGCCAGCGGTGAGCGGCTGTCCACCAAGTACGAGTTTCGTGAGTTACTTGAGAAGCAAGCGGCGGTAATCCTGCAGATGGCGCTGGGACGGGTAGGGGGGATACTGGAGGCCAAGAAAATTGCCGGGATGGCTGAAGCCTACTACGCTCAGGTCGCACCGCATCTGTACTGTGGTCCGATCGAAGCGGCGGCTAATATCCAACTCGATACCTGTAGCCCCAACTTCTTGATACAGGAGAGTATCGGGACGTTTGACGGTTTCCACGCCGAGATTCTCAAGACGCCTCTTCGGTGGGAGGACGGCTATATCATACCGCCCACCGAGCCGGGGCTGGGTGTCGAACTTGACGAGAATGTGGCCGAAAGCCACGCTTTCGCCGAAGGCGACCCGATGTACTAGGAAGCTCGGCCGACGGATGACACCGGCGCTGTTTGTCAGGCGTGAAGCACGCTTCCGTCGGTGGAAGGCGCCGGAACGGCCTTGACAACCGTCGTCCGCCGACTTACAATGACCGTCATTATAGACGAATGGCTCGTCTCTGCTCGACCTCGATACAGGGGTGAAGTCCTTGAAGGTGGTGGGTAGTGGAAGATGACGAAGTCGCTGCTCCCAACGAGGGCGTAGCGATGCAACCGAAGTCACCGGCCGAGCCGGATGCTCAGCCCGCCCCGATCGAAGACCGGGACGTGAGTGAGGATCCGGTCCACCTCTATCTTTACCAGATCGGCAAGGTCCATCTGATCACCGCCGACGACGAAAAGCGGCTGGCGCGGATGATTGAGGTCGGCAAACGGGCCGGCGACATCCGCCGTCAGTTGCAGCGCGCCGGCCTCTTCCCCACGGCGACCGACATGATGGTCGAGGTCGTCAGACAATTGGGCGAGACGGCGCCGCTGATTCACACCCTCCAGGAAGTTCTGGAACTGGAACGTAGCGACGACCTGGCCGGCAGTATCGCTAATGCTGAATTGATGGACCGCATCACCGGTGTCATCGACCAACAGATGATCCAGGTCGTCGCCGAGAAGATGGAATTGACCTCCCAGGAGACGGAGCAGCAGGTCATCGCCCTGTCGACCGCTTGCGCCCTGCTCACCGAGGAAGTAACCCGGGAAATCGACGGCGATCTGGCCTTGGCGGACGCGGAGCGGCTCACCGCCGACCCTGCCTTCGCCGAGGCGCTGCAGGCCCATGAAAGCGTCTTCGCCGCCCACCTGTCGGTCATCGGCCAAGAGGCGGAGAAGGCCAAGAACCACCTCACCGAGGCCAATCTCAGGCTCGTCGTCAGCATCGCCAAGAAGCACATCGGCCACGGGATGTCGCTCCTCGACCTCATCCAGGAAGGCAACATCGGCCTCATCCGTGCGGTCGAGAAGTTTGACCTGCACAGGGGCTACAAGTTCAGCACTTACGCCACCTGGTGGATCCGCCAGGCAATCACCCGCGCCATCGCCGACCAGGCCCGCACCATCCGCGTGCCGGTACACATGATCGAGAGGATCAACAAGCTGCTCCGCCTGAGCCGCCGTCTCGCCCAGGAGTACGGGCGCGAGCCGACTTCCCGCGAGATCGGCGACAAGATGGGGATGCCGCCGGAGAAAGTCAGGGAGATCGCCAAGGTCGCTCAGTTGCCGATTTCGCTGGAGCTGCCGATGGGCGAGGAAGAGAACAGTTACCTCGGCGACTTCATCGAGGACCGCGACGCCGTGCCGCCGGTGGACGCCGCCTCGAAACAGCTCCTCAAGGGACAGATCGACGAAGCCCTCTCCAGCCTGACGCACCGCGAGCAGCGTGTCCTCCGGTTGCGCTTCGGCCTTGAGGACGGCCGCAGCCGGACCCTGGAGGAGGTCGGCCTGGAGTTCCAGGTCACCCGCGAACGAATCCGCCAGATCGAGGCCAAAGCCCTGCGCAAACTGCGCCACCCGAGTCGCAGCCGCAAGCTCAGGGACTATCTGGAGTAGTTACTCCGGCCGACACCTGAAGAGGAATCTGTCTGGGCGAGCCTTGAGAAGGATAATGTCTCAGAAGACCTCGGTTGCGTACTGCAGAAGGTGCCTGGAAGACACTCCCCACGGACGAGGCAGGAGATGTCGCTGGCATTGCCTAGCATGCGGAGGGGAGAATCTCCAACTCAGGCCCACGGGGAAAATCAGGCGCGGCTTCCCGCCGGGTTTTCTGCTGCAAGAGCATGCCGATGGCCAGCTCGGACTATATGCGATGGTTCCAACGGTTCACGGGCAACATGGATTGAGCAAGACCGCGTATTATCTGAAGGGTGTCTTCCTCGGTATTGCCGAGCGCTCGGAGATGGAGGACTACGCCTGGAAAGTGCATCTGGCGCTGGAGGCAGAGACGGAGACCGTGCAACCTGCGTCGAGTGCTCGGCGTCTCCTTTCGACTCCGATGTAGTCAGGGACGAACACTCACCGACTGTCACGTCACCCAGGAACGTCACACCTTCTTTCTTCTTCCCAACCACAAGGCCGGGAGTACCGCAACCAGGCATATTACTACCGCCGCCAGGAAGAAGTCACGGAACAAAGTCAGAAGCGAGGTAGTAAGCTGTTCAGGGGCAGCCACTATCTCTCCTAAGGACATGCCGGCCGCCATTAAGTGGAAGCGACCCATCCCCCATGAGGTTATTGCGGCAAGCCCTACTATCATGCCGATCATTCGCATCATCACTACCAGCGACGAGGCAATCCCTCTTTGTGCTTCGCCAACTGAGTCCATAACCGCCGTGGCAAGCGGGGCGATGACCAGGCCAAAGCCAAACCCGCCGATCGCCAGGTGAACGGTCATCCCAGGGTCGGCGATGTCAAGAGTCCAGCCTTTCATGAAAAGGAAGCCAATACTGCTCAGGATTAACCCCAGTATTGTGGGCAAACGATAGCCAAAGCGCTTACACAAGAACCCACCCGCAATCGCTCCGGCAGACAGCATGACAGTCAGCCGCAATAACCTCAGCCCTCCTTCCACTGGCGAGGCGCCCATGATGGTGTTACTCATAAGAGGAATGTTGACCATGGCTATGATGAGGGCCGCACCAACGAACAGGTTGGTTACGTTAGCACTGGAAAAGGTGATACTTTTGAACATCGAAAGCTTGATCAGCGGATCAGAAACTCTAACCTCCCTCAGGACGAAGAAGGCGAAGAAGAGCAAAGAGGCAGCCAGGAAGGAGAGAATGTAGGCAAGGAAATGAGGCTGTCCGGATTGCTGAGACAGACCCAGGCTGAGAAGGGCAAGCGCCGCAGCCAGCAAGAACCCACCGACGTAGTCGATCTTGCCCTGAGCCCGAGGACTGGGGCCCAGGAAGAGGCGAACGACCAATATCACCATGAGACCGATCGGCAGATTGATCCAGAATATCGATTGCCAGCCCCAGAACTGAGTGAGGGCTGCGCCGTATAACGGCCCGACAGCGCCTCCTGCTTCCACAGAGGCGCCGATAATCCCCAAAGCAACCGCCCTGCTTCTCCCGGTGAAGACATCACCTACAATTGCCATTGCTATCGGTACTACCGCGCCCCCGCCTATCGCCTGCAGAATCCTTGCACCGACCATCCACTGAAGGCTGGTAGCGAGGGCCACGAATACTGAGCCCAGCATAAAGATCAACATGGCGACAATATAGACTCGGCCATGACCGTAAACGTCTGAAACCCTGCCCATCAACGGCATGACGAAGGTATAGCCCAGGAGGTAGCCGATGACGATCCACGCCGCCTGGTCCAGCTTTGTCACTGGAAGGCGTATGTCGATCATCATGTCAGGCAGAGCGCCATATATTACCGTTTGGTCAAGCGCGGCGACGAAGATACCAAGGCAGATTACTGCCAGGATAAGCTTGGGAGAAGAAGTCCGCTGAAAAGACGCTCTAGTCGGAAGCCGCATTCACTCTATTCTCTAATTTGCTTGACGGTTATGATACTTTACTCAGGCAGTTCAATACTAACTTCTTCATCGAAGTTGGAGAGTTTCAGTGTCCTGACAATGCCCGGTACCTCAGATTCGGTGATCTTGCCTTCAAGCTTGATAAGACGCACGAAGAAGTCCTCTTTCCCAGTCCAGATCTCAGCGTCGATTGTCACCCCTTCGACAGAGCTG
>SDBV01013152.1_pt1 | contig 10556 bp, 11 predicted proteins | sample 2277081 | NCBI WGS metagenome assembly SDBV01 (sample SAMN10402039, study PRJNA504765) | marine sediment metagenome | isolation source: marine sediment core GS10_PC15, 223 cmbsf | place: Arctic Ocean: Southern Knipovich Ridge | collected 2010
AACAGCTTGGTACTGTCCTGACCGAACTGTGCGAGTGACAGATCCGCGTTGATGCCCTCGCCCGCAAGCTGCCCTGCGATGGTGACGTTGGCCTGATTCGTGGCAAACTGACTGGCCGCGTTCTCGTCGAGAGTGCTGACGGCAGAGGACAGAGGAGCCGAGAGTCCGGTCTGGGTCGTACCGCTGACCCCGAGAGAACGGGCAACATTGAAGGCTCGCTCTCCCGACGCCCCCGAGGTGAGTTGATTCTCACGCCCGAGCGGACGGAATTGGTTGAAGAGGGTTTGGAAGTTCTGGAACGATAGAATACGACGGATGCGCTCTTTCTGCTTCCGCAATTTCCGCGCTGCCTTCTTCTTCTTGCGTCCTCCGAGGAAGCCACCGATTACGAATCCCGCAGCAGCCCCGATAGGACCGAACGCACTCCCCGCCGCTGCGCCGCCGATTCCTGATTCGAGTTCAAAAGCCATCTTAGTTCGCCTTCCTTGCCTTCTCGTGCCACACGTCGTCGAAGCGTATGAGAGTCAGCGTTGAGAGTGCCGCTGGCACAAAGTTACTCACTCCTGCGAGATCAATCAAGGCCGCGTTGTTGACGACCGTGGTACTACCATCTCTGAAAAAAATTGTAACCTCCTGCCCGTTGACCCCACCAACCAGATCGGTGATAGCGGTAGCAGAAGCGTTGTTCGTGATTAACAACGTTCGCCCGCCCGTCACATCAGGAACAGTGTTGCCGTCACTCACCTCAACAATACCTGCCCCCGCTACGCCAGCGGGAGGATGCTGAAGCTGTTTGTTCATGCGCGTAATAGCACGGCGCGTAGCACGATCCTCAATGCCCCGAGTCACGACACCGGGATAGGATGGTATGCTCACGCCTGTCCTCCATCTTCGAACACCACCGAGAACGCATTGACTCGGAACGACCCGAGAGAGTCCTTGTTGATGACGCGGAGCTTGTGCGTGTCTGCGGTGACTTGCATCCCTATACGAGCCGCCTCGCGCAATGTGAGATCCAGATCCCCAAAGCTCTGAGAGTATTCAGGAGCACCTCTACGAGCAGCAGTAATCTCTGCGGCGAGGACTTGTCCTTCCACTCCCGCGCTGTGATGGACGTAGACCTTCTGCCACTCAGCGGTCTTTTCAAGACCCGCGAACCGGCGCTCGACGTTCTCAAGGACGAAGTTGAACGCGGCGCCATCGGAGAACACGACACCATCAGCACGGGTGATACCTTCGTTCTCAAGGTAGAGAAAGCCATCGTCCCGACCTGTAAACACTCTGTTCTCACCACTTACGAGTACTTGTGCGGAGGCGTTACCGCCCCACGGCACGGGGCCGGTGATTGTGAGCCGTCCGTCACCCTTGATCTTCGTTGGGTGGTAGTGGAACAGGAGCGCCTCCGTTACGTTCGTGCCGCCCTTCGGCACGTAGGCGAAGATGAATAAGTAATTCTGAGGGTCGTTCTGAACGATGAACTTGGAACCTTGCGCCACGTTGACGCGAGACTTGTAGTCGAGGTCCGCCCCAAGATCGATCCACAGATCCCCATCCGTCCCGATGATCCCTTCCGGGGAAGCGTAGGCGTATAGCTCACGCCCCTTGTAAAGAAACACATCCCCCGCCTCACGCCCGAGGATGCCCTGCGCTCCCGTGATGTCATCAATGAGACGCTCGGGAGAGAAGGCATCATCAACAGTTTGAGGGAGAGTGAGAGCACGCACCATCTTCGTGTCGCACGCGATGATGAATACATCCCCTACACTCCGAACGTCGAGCACACGGCCACGGAGGGTGCCAGAGCCGGGACGGGCGAAAAAGTTTGCAGGCCACTTGTGCGGCTCACCGGGGAAGCTCCACCGGATGCGCTCATCGTCGTCCACATCGTCGCTCACAATCTGATCGTCCAGCACGGCGAGCGTGCGGGCGATTGGTGCAGCGCCATTGCGGGGCGTGTTCGAAGAGACTCCCTGAAACACAAGGCTCACTTGTTGGTAGAGAGCACCAGAGGGGAGACTGGGATTCGTGCCCGTACGGGTGTCGTCAATGAAGAGAGTGGCTACTGGGACTTCCTTGATCTCCGCACCGTTGGGGAACTTCCCGTCAGTAGAGGTAGCGTAGAGCGCCCAGTCCGTTGTCTCGGAGTCGAAAGATATAGGGGCGATACGTGGTTTATCAAGGCTTCCGTCGCCAGTGAGTTCTGCAACTCCGCCTCCCGCTGTTGATTCAGTCGTCGGCGGCGATTGCGGGACGCTACGCTTGAGGATATTGCCAGCAGCATCTTTGACCCTTTCTTCAAACCAGTAGCGAATCTTCTTGTTGAGTGTGAGCGTGAAACCTACTTCAATACCCGTGTCACGCGCAATGACGGGGGCGGTGGCGTTCTCGGGGAAGCCGACTGTGCTGCCCGTAGGGAAGTCCGCACCGTAGATCCTCATCCTGTCCACACCGTTCGTGATGATAACGTGGCGATCCAAATGCGCGGCGTCGAGACGGACGGGTGAGGCAGAGAGGCCCGTGAAGAGGTCAACGAACGCTCCTGTCTTGCCCACAGCGGCCTTGCGAATGGTGGTGCCTGAGAGAATGAGAATCTCTTTGTTGTTCGTGATAGTATCGATGAACACTACACCCTTGATCGCACTCTCCGCACCTGTGTTGAACTTCGTGCGCCCCAACATTTTCGTAGGTGCAGAGTCAGCGGGGTTGTAGAACATGTCGTCCGCACGGCTGAGTGAGCCGTCGGGTGCGCGGAGGGGATCGACACTATCGACGAGTCCGCCGGAGAGATCGATGGGACGTTCAGCCATTAAATCAGGAATCTCCGTATAACGAGACGCCGTTTATCTCTTGCCGTAGCCCCACCACTGGAATCCTGTCCCCACCCATCTGTGCTGGCTTGGCACGTTACCCGGATGTTGTTCACTACGTCGGTACGCCGTGCCATGAACGTACCGCCGAACGCGAAGCCGTGGGACGTACCACCCGTTAAGGCCGGGGATACACTCTCAGCAATCGTGAACCATATTCCAGCACTATTCTCACGTCGGGCAATACGAACTGTGAGCGTTCCACCACCTGTGTCCTTGTCGATAAGCCCGGAGAAGTAGGCGTAGCACAACTGGTTCTCTGAATCTCCGGTGAAGGTAACATTGTCAAGCTGGTTGTAAGCGATCTCGGTCGTCGCCGTTTCAGATTGGTCGTCAGTTCCAGTCGTCGTCAGGTCGGTCCAGAACGTTGCTTCATCGATCTCTGTTGCCGAAACAGAATCAACGGGAAGCGTAAGAGCACCAACGACCGTCAATCCTCCACTAAGAGTCGTAAGTCCCGCTGTAACTGTCAGACCTCCCGATGCGACAGTAAGGCCCGTGAGTCCGCCGAGAGTGCCAGTGATCGTAGAGTTCCCGGTGACGGTGATCCCGCCAGCCGAGACGAGGATGCCTCCTGCTACAACGGTAAGCTGCTCTTGCTGCGTAACCGCACCATCCCAATCGAGCTTCCACTTCTCAGTACCATTGATGATGGAGAGGATCGTACCCTGCGTCAGCGTGGTAAGAGTCTTGATCGTCCCCGCGACAACCCCTGCCACGTCCCGAACAATGAGTTCCCAGATGTTGTCGAGTTCGCCGTTGTGATCGGGGACGCCCTTCGCGGCTACACCCCCGCCGCTGAGAACATAGTCTACGGACGGCTCTGCTGCGTAGCAATCGGCCGCGCCGTCTGCTCCTGTCTGTAATGGTGATACAGCATTAGTGAGCGTGTTCTCGCTGAAGAGAGCGGGCTTCGATCCCTTCGGAGTCCACCGCTCGCCCGCTGCGATGGTGAGTGCCGCTCCGGTGTCGTTGCGAACATTGACAACCCGCGTAGCCTCGGTAATCGTATTGACTCTAACCGTTCGGGTAATGTCTACCGTGCTCTGATCAAGCTGAAACAGATCGTCGGTAGCAATGAGGGAACGAGGTATGTCGCGAAGAGTGATATTACCACTCGCTGAGTCTGCCAGCCCCGCGAAGCCTACCTCGACATACGCGCCCTGTCGGTATATATCGACCGTAACAAGGTTTGCTGGAACCTGTGCGAGATTGGAGCCGGAACTATCCTTGTAGACTTGGAACCTGAAATGTTTGCCACGAACGGCCATTAGACTACCTCAAAGTCAGCGAAGTCCCCGTACTCATTCTCAACGGCGAGCCGAGCAGCAACAGCGAGACGCTGCTCAATAGTGGGGGAGAACTGGTTATCACGCGGTCGGCGCTTCTGGACGATGATGGAAACCGCGAGCGCCTCGATAGCTTCTTCCACTTCTTCAGGGACGTTTATGAAGCCATTGTTGGTGTAAACGATACGGCGATGAAAGTGCAAGCGCATCGTAGGATGAGTGAGAGTAGCCGTGTTCAAGGATGGATGCACTATGATCCTCCCTGTCTGGTGGAGATTCTGCCATGTGTACTTACGGGGAATAGTGCCGAGAGTTTTCTGTTGTGGCACCTCAATGAGCCACCGGGAGAACTCTACCCACTCCACATACTCCCGTGTGTTGCCATCAGAATCCACGACCCACGCAGCGAGGGTGTTACGAATTGCGCCGTCGGTATCGTACTCGTTATCCTCACCCGAAACCGAAACAGGTGTGGAGAGATCTATGTCCGTCGTGAGACGGTTGAACGTCCACGGGCGGTTGTTGAAGCTGCCGATAGCGCGACGGATACACCGACCCGCCAGAATTTGACCTTGCGGATCGTCGCGTAAGCCGACGTACTCCGCAATGTCTTTGTTAAACTCCGATGCCGAGCGACCCGTTCCCGTCTGCGGGAATCCTAATAGACTTACGGAGTCACTTGTTGCCATTACACAATCTCCTCTTCAGGAACGTTCGGAACTTCCGGAGGCGGAGGAGGGGTCGGGATGCTAGGATCCGGACCGCCGAACGTCTGATCAGGCAACGCCGCGTCGATGAACTTATCATCGTAGTCGTGGTTCAATCCCGGCATAGCCTGACGCGCTCGGTGCGTCCTGTTCATCCGTCCCTCCTCAGTCTCGTTGGGATCGATAACACTATGATCCTCAACCGGAGGCATCTCGCCATCCTGCACGAGTTCCAGTTCCTTCAGAATGTCTACCCCACGATGCTTTCCTTCGTGGAGCATCATCTTGATCTTGGATGGCGTGGTGAATCGGCATGAGCCGTACCCGCACATCCACTTGCTGATCCCACCCGAGGTCATACGAACCTTCGCACGCTCGGCCTGCCAGAACTTGAGCGCGGAGAAAGTTCTCTTGTTGATCCCCACGAAGAAGCACTTGTCTACGTACTTGAACATGCGTCCACCGCGCAGATGCTTGATGACCACATAGGAGTACGCGCCCATGTCGAGGGGGAGAACGACTATATCAGCCGCGTCCTTTGACTCGAATACGAGCGTGTCCGTAGGGAGCGAGAACACTCGCACCGTTGAACCGGGTGGGATACCAAACTTCGGGTGTCCTTTAAGTGATACTGTGACTGCCATGATCGACCATTACCTTCCCAGTGGGACGCCAACGAGCACGTTCCTTGTCCGCTTCCTTACTCGACTCCTTACGCACGAACTCGCAATCGTCACACAACTTCGACGCGGCAGTAGCCTTCATAAAGATACTATCCTTACGACAGGCGATACAGTATCCATCCCACCCGTCGTAGTCGAGGTTGATCTTGAAGATGCGGTTCGCCGTGGCCTTGAGTATGACGTGACTGTTCACGAGCTTGTCGATCACAGCCCGCCATCCACGTTGGAACATAAGTTTACCTTCGAGTTGTGTGAACTCGGGGATCAACCCATGTGGCAACGCAAGGAGGAAGCGTGAGCCTTGTGCGTGTGGCTCCCCAAGCCAAAGTGTCGTTACGTCGATCTCGTGCGTTGGACACCGGATCTTGGGATTACACTGACGCAGACCTTTCACAAGGTCCAAGTGGCGCATCGCTTCACCGAAGGGGTTTATATCCCCTCCGACTGGCGCGGTCATCAGATACGTCTTAGGTAGCATCTCACCAGAGCGAATGCAGGGAAGCCCGTGGACCTCCCGCCATGATACTGTCACGAGCCACGGCCCGATGGATCGTCTAACCGATCCCGGTCGCGTCTGTCAGGACTTCCTGACAGCGGAAGTTCTCGGAGAGAACCGCCTCATACAACGCCCACCAAGCGATAGTCCCCAAGTTACGAGCGGGCTTATCAACCTTCATCTCGGGAGGCGTGATGATCACGCGAGGCTGGATGACAGCAGTATCCAGCGCGGCAACCAACAGCGCATCCTTTCCGAAGATCAATGCTTGGTCGTCATCCGGGGTGGGAGTAGCCACACGAGGGACGTTGTTCGACACCTTCACGATGGCTCCGTACAACTCAGACGACAAGTCGTCCATGAACGGAGTAACCACCGCACGTCGGAAATCGTCACTCTTGCTCTGTGCCCACGTCGGGGCACCCTCACCGAGCATGTCATAAGCCTGCTCGGAACTCAGGATCGCGCAGTAGAACTGCCCGCCCGGAGTCAGAGGGTGTGGATCAACTTCTGTGACCACGTTCTCACCAGAGATGGTGCCACGTGCTCCCTTCAGCTTCGCAACTGCTTTACGCAGCGCTTCCGCTGTGAAGGAGACGCCTTCATCTGTGGATTGAGTAGTAGCCGCCAACGCCTTCGCGCTTCGACGGTCAAGGACGGCACCGGCCTGATGGCCGACCTCATCTATGATTTCGTCGAGCGTTCCACTAACGGCAGTCAGCTTCAAGAACTTCGTGTATTCGTAAGACCTACCGAATTCCACGAGGGTAGCTGCTGGTGCGTTAGTGGTGAAGTCGTCCTGCGCGGGGTCGTTACCTTCCGTACCGATGACGGCAGTAACGTCGTCGTAGAACGTGGAACTCTTGACGAGTACGTTCCAACGAACGTCCTTACCAGCGCCTTCCGGCATGGTCGAGGGACGGCCCAACGAGGCAATAAACAGCTTCCTACGCATGGCCCTGATGAACCTTGCCTCAACGTATACGTCAGGTAGTACGTTGCCTCCAAAGTTCGCCAGAGTGGTAGTCAGTCTAGCCATTTACTTCACCTAGTCTGTGCTCCCCTAGAAAGAGGCGATAGAGGATTACCAAGCGCTGCCGGACGGTCCTGTTCATTGATCTCGATTGCACCGAGCTTGTAAGCCTCACGGAGATACTCTTCGGGCGATATTTCCTGCCTCTGGAGTTTGTCCGTAAGAACTTGCATAGCACCCTGTGCATCCTCAGTAGGAGCCGCTGCTCCTGAACCGACCGGAACACTTTGACTCTGCGTGCCGACCATAGGGGTAGTAGTCGGCGTCGCCCTAGCTGCACGAAGGTCCGTCAACTGCATCTTGTTCCACACGTTACCGATGCTCTTTTCAAAGTCCACACGGAAGGTGACGGACCCATCAGGATGCTCGATAGGTGTGTAAGCTACATATTCGGACACTTGGTTCTGGTCCCGCAGGATGCGAACGATCTCATCCTGTCGCTTTGACGCTTCCGCATCGCGACCGAAGAACCGCGTTGTCGCCATCTCAAACCGGAGGTTCCTTACCTCTTCACTCTCAGGTTCGAAAGCGGAGGTAGGTCCGGGCTGAGGGGGCGGCGCGGGACTTCCCGAGCCATCACCACTGTTCTGAACGTTCTGCCCACTTGAAGCGTTAGCCGTGAGGAATCGCTCGATCTTCTGGAGAGAGGTTCCCTGTCGATCCACGAGGGTCCGTAGATTCTGGTAGCTCTGTTCCGCATCTCTAGCTCTCTTCTCGGCTGCTTCACGTGCGACGCGTTCAGCATCGGGCGGCTGTGTTACACCAGCAGGCGCGACGGGCGGGGCTTGTCCGGGGACCGGGGCCACGATAATCGGTTCCTGTGGTCCTCCCACAACGGGAGGTGCTACGGGTGCCACCGGGGATGCAGGCGCGCTAGGCGCTGGAATCTTAACCGGGGGCGTATAGCCTAATGAATCGGGCATGTCTGTTCTCCACGGGGTCTGTCGTCAAGACTTGACCGTGTTACCTCTCCACGCCTTTCGTGAAGAGAGTCCCAACCAAACGCAGACCGTCCTCAATACCTTGATAGTATGCGTTTGTGTAGGGCGACGAAAGCTGTGCTCGCGCGTTGGTACGCGCTTGCGAAATTTGATCCTTCACCCACGGCAGGAAGAACTCGCCGGGGTGTGAGTTTGAGGCCCACGCTAGCAAGGAGTCTTTCTGACTGTTGGCTCTGGTTGTTTCAGTTTCCTTGATCGCGTCTTTAAGCCCCTGCTGGACGCTACTACGACTCTCAGCGTCAGCGCGTGAGGTGAGACGCACGGCCTCGCGAAACGCCCTGCCAGTATTCTTTACCCTTTCCGCTATGCTCAAATCGGGCCTCCGTTAAATTGAGCGGCGGTGGCTTCGGCATTTCCTCCACCCGGACTGGCGCTACTGGCAGCTTCAGTTTCTTCTCCCTGCTCCTGCTGGGCGTTAAGGATCCCAATAAGGAACTGACGATACTTGAGGACAACCTTCTCGGCGTCCGCGATCTCAAGCTCCTGCGCCATACGGATTGCAATTTCTGGTGCTCCGAGCACAACGTCCTGATTCTGTTGCAGCGTGAGCATGAACTTGTCGAGCGAGGCGACACGCTGGAACTTGGACTGCGAGGAGCGCGACCCTACGAACCGGATGTCAGCGTCTCGATCAATGTCCTCAAGGCGTATAGTGAACGACTCTCCGGCGAGCGAAAAAACTGCTCCATCGTCGGGCATGTTCTGACGCACCCGCGAATGAAGGATTCGCCCGACCCAGGGGAACGCGTCCGATTCGATGGGCTGTGCGAGCAACTCTCCAAACTGTGACGCCACGCGCACAACCTCACTGGTCTGCGTAGCAGAGGCACGATCTCCTACAACCTCCTTTGTCGGGTTAATGAGGTTCGTCCCCGACGCCTCCCGCATACGCAAGCGGCCTTGAGCCATTGCAGAAGCAGCGAGAGTAATAGCATTATAATCAACAGGAACAGGCGCAACGGCGGTAACGTCTCGACACTCGATGAGGTCCAGTAGCTTGCGGCGCTTCAGTTGTTCTAGGTTTCCGAGGAACGTTTGTCCAACAAGCAGAGGCCCGGCGACAGCAGCGTTAACTGCATCAACAAAGGCCATGAGTAAAGAGTCGTTTGAGTCTTGGAGGAAGCGAGTAACCTCCGTAGGCGCAAGCCCGTAGTGTCTGCCGGACACCGGATTGACACGGAACTCTTTGATCGGGATGTTTCCGTCAAGGAACGGGTTAATCGTAGATGCGACATTTTCCCCTCCCCACACGACGATGCGTCGGTTCTTGGCTGTGTCGTTGGATCCTTGTCTGTTAACAACTGAGATGCCCCACTTCTCGAAGCCCGTGATCTGCCCGAAACGGTCGGGCGGGTCGGTTGCGAGGTCGTCAAACTTCCTCTGGGGGTTAGCGGAAATGTCTCCTAAGAGAGACGTAGACACCCCGCCGTTGGGGAACGAAGCGATCTTGGAGCGCGAGATGGCACGTTCCACCGCTTCGCGACTGAACAATGCAGGCTCACCGGGAATAGCAGGAACGGTCAACGCACGTGCTTGATCCTTCGTAAGCCTGAATCGCTTGATGACCCACAGCATATCCTCCTGAATGTTCGTGCCCGAGGGGTCTACGAAAATGTCGTAGATGTCAGGCTCGCGCTGGAGAGGACGGTCACGATACATGACTTCCTGCGTCTCCAAGCGCCAGCCGAACTGCTCGCCCGTGCCGGGATCGATGTTGGGGAGCTTCACGACCTGTTGGCGCGTGCGTGTCTCCCATCCGAGTTCGAGATAGGAGGTGCCGAAGATGAGAGCGTTCTGGATAATCTGTTGATATGTCTGCACCGTTCCCGGCTGTGTGAGCAAGGACATGATGAGCTTCGAGATGAGACGCGCCTTCTCGGGATCGTCTGCACCGAGGGGAATCGCCTGCACGAACTCACCACTCCCGCGCAGCCCGAGGATCGTGAGAAGCTGCCCGAGTAGGGACATGACCATCTGGTGCGTCTCGGGATCCTTGAGTACGGATGCTCCGGTACGCGAACGGTTCGGGTAGAAAGGAGAAGGCCACCCCACACCGGGGCGACCACTCCGCCCACCACCAATAGGGGTCACAAAGAAGTTCTCAATGGCCTCATCCCACATAGGAATGAAATCCGCCTTCATCTTGTCCGAGGCGCGGATACACTCCATCGTCTCTTCCACTTCGTCCAGTGAGATGATCATGGACTTCGTGCTAGACGTTACGATTGCGGGTGCTTTTGTGGTTCCAAAGAGATCAGCCATCAGCCGTACCGCTTACCCTTCTTTTTCTTTTTCGCCATTGATAGCCTTCTGCAAGAGCATAAGCTCAAGTTTGATGTGCGGGAGATGGTTGTCTTTAATGTCTTGGACTTCCTTGCGAACGTCGCGGAGGAGCCATAGCACGAGAGGTGCAATCGCTGTGACTGTGACATTGGCGACGTTTGAAATCAGTACAGTCCAATCCATTCACTCATCTCCAG
>SDBV01013153.1_pt1 | contig 10555 bp, 7 predicted proteins | sample 2277081 | NCBI WGS metagenome assembly SDBV01 (sample SAMN10402039, study PRJNA504765) | marine sediment metagenome | isolation source: marine sediment core GS10_PC15, 223 cmbsf | place: Arctic Ocean: Southern Knipovich Ridge | collected 2010
CACTTCTCGAAACAACTGTGATAGCGGCTTTCACGTCTGCTGATGCAACTCCCTCAATTTCTTCCGGACATCTTTTTTCGGTTCCTGCAGCGGTGACAATTACCAACTTTGATGATCCTCCGGGCACGGGAACAAAGTTGATTGAGGTTATCGCTTCAGTTGCTTCTGTAAAGATAGCCCACGATGCCACAAAAATAAAACTGGTCGGTGAAACCTTGGTAACTATGGGAGCCGACGATTCAATGATGTTCCGCTATAATGGAACAATATGGGTAGAAAGACAAAGGATAATATTATGAGAAAAACAGCTTTTTTGTTGGCAAGTATAATAGCGTTTATCGTGCTTGCGTCTTTTATGCAGAGAAATACCAGATATTACTCTGTTCGGGACATCGGGGTAAAAGAAGGCGCCCGGTATGATGTTCGTATGTATGGAGCGATTGCCGGTGACGAGATAAGCGATATTTTGGCTATACAAGCCGCGCTCGACAGCGCAGGCAATGACGGCGGAGGGACAGTTTTCTTTCCTCCCGGTCAATACGAATGGTATGGGGAGAATGTTACTGTTTCTTCGAATACTACGATCTGGGCTTATGGAGCGGTTTTCAATGATACTACTGGCGGGGAATCATTCTTTGTTGTAAACGGTGACAGCGATATAACATTTAAGGGCGGTGAGTGGAATGGCAATGCTGATGTTGACGGAGGATATAACGAACACAATCACGGCATAGATCTTATTGATGGATTTAGGATTTACATTGAAGATACCTACATGCACGATCTGGCCGGTGATGGTGTTTATGTCGCTGATGTGGATTATTTAACATTCACCAATAATACGATAATCTCAACCCATCTACAGGATTCTCCTTATATTGGGAGAAATGGAATTGCGGTAGTCGAGGGAGATAATATAATAATATCTGGGAATATTTTGGAGGGCGGAGCTCCGGCAAACATTGACATTGAGCCGAACACCAGCATAATTGCCAGAAATATACTCATAGAGGGCAACGAGTTAATCGGCGGTATAAACGGACTCTCCCTAAATGCGGGCGCGGCAAGCACAAAGAATGATTCTATTAATGTGATAGGAAATTTAATTTCGAGACCGGAGAATAACGGTATTAGAATTCAACTAGCTAATTATTTTAATATTCTTGGAAATACAATAACATCTTCGGGTTGGCAAGGTATCTGGGCGGATTCCGGATCACACGACTTCAAAATATCAGACAACTCCGTTACAAACGCGGGGCTCACCTCCTCTAGCGGTTCTGGTATAGAAATAACGGAGGCGTGCAGAGATTTTGTTATATCAAATAATATGGCTTGGAATAACCGGATTGATGGTATTAATGTAACTGGGTCCAGCGGAGAGGAAAACTTATTCGCCACGGTAACTGGAAATGTGTGTTGGAATAATGATAATCTAGACGCTGGAGCAAACGGTGGAATTAGGATTTCCTATACTGATAGCAGCTATATTGATGACAACTATTGTTTTGATAGCGGGGACAGCAAAACTCAAACTTTCGGATTTATTTTTGATAATTGTGATGTAACAACCTTTGGAAATGGGAACAGGGGCGTTGGGAATGATGCCAGACTGTATGCAATATCTACGCTGACAAAGGAGATTATCGGACAATCGGCTGCATATACCTGGATAGTTGATGATATCGTCCAGGGTCTTGGATTCACAGATATGAATATTGCCGGGGGTGCTATCTCAGAGATAACAGTTCCTTTTGATTGTCAGATAATAGCACTATCCCTCGCAACCTCGGATACGGTTACTGCTAATGATTATACTGTTACTATTTTCAAGAATGAAGTAACAACAGGTTTTTTCGATACTATTTCATCTGGGGGAGATGTAAGGTATGCCTATAGAACGTTATTAGAGGATAGTGATTCTGACCTATTGTTGGTCACAGGCGACAGAATACAGGTTAAATATAATACAAATGGAGGAATGACTCCAACTGGCTCTTTGGATGTTAGTGCAACTGTTTTAGTAAAATATTGAGGATAAATGAAACCATTACCAGCAATACCGATATCAGACCTGACATTCTGGAATTGGGTTGCAAGAAATTTAGCTAATTTTGAGATTGTTTCGGCTGTTCCTACAGTTGAAAAGCTGAAAAATGGTGACGCGATTATCTATGAGTCTGGCTCAACGAGAAGGTTATATGTCAACATTAATGGCACAATTCGCTTTCTTGGGATCAATAATGCAAATAAGATTATCGATCTTGATGGAGATTCCTGGGTCGAGGTTGAAAGAACTGCTGACGGAGATATTGTTTGGATTCGAACAGCCGGGACCGATAGAATAAAGATAGACGAAAGTGGGAATGTTTTTATTGGCGATGCGGGCATTACTGATTATCTAAAAATTGAACCCGACGGGACATTGGAATTTAACGGAAACGCCACCGTTTTTGATGATCTAAGAGTCCCGGTAACTTCTGTTAGGGTCCCTGGCTCTAAAGCTCCTACTTGGGTGCCTTATTCAGCAGGTAAACTGTTAGCCTTTGATTACCAAGCTGTAGCTGGAAATGAGGAAGAAATATCTTTTGTTGCTCAATTACCACATAGCTACAAAGAAGGTACGAACATAACTCCACATGTTCATTGGATACCTGATGTTAATGATACAGGCACAGCTCGTTGGGGTTTAATATACGAATGGGTAAATCGTGACGGTACTTTTAGTGGAACGACAACAATCTATGCAGATCAAGTTATTGACCAACGAATTAACGACCAAGTTAAAACGTTCTTTTCTGCAATTAGTGGTGCAGGCAAGACTATAAGTTCTACATTGATATGCACATTGTTTAGAAACTCCAGTCATGTAAATGATGATCTTAATGGGATGGACTTATTACTTTTAGAAATTGATTTTCATTTTGAAATGGACATGGTTGGCAGCAGACAAATACTTACAAAATAAATATTCAGGAGAATATAAAATGCCGTTACCAAATGTAAGTTCAACGCCAACATTTCCAAATCGGCCTGAAAACAGACAGGGCCAGTCGATGCTCTCAATTAATTCCGATAGCGGACTGTTTAATGACTTGCGAAAAACCCAGACCGCTCCACCCTCGCTATCTCTGCAATTACGGAGGGAACTTGAAGGCATAATCGGTGAGGGTGGTGTTGGCTTATCTCCGGAACAATTAGATGTTCAATTCAAAGGAATCGAGCAGCAACTACAACCAGGGTTTAATGCTCAGATCCAAAGAATCGACGAGCAAGCATCCCGGCGTGGAGTGTTTAGATCTGGAATTCCATTGAAACAGACTCAAACAACTCAGCGAGAGCAATCCCAACAATTAGGAAATATCCGGACGCAAATGGAAACCGAGAACGAAAGAGCTAAAAACCAGACATTACTAACAGCTCTGGGGATGTTACAGTCTCTTGAATCGGATCTTGCGAACAGAAAATTGTACTTACAAGCTCTCGATCAATTGAAAGAATCCCAAGATCAGGCCGCGCGTAATGAATTGATAGGTCAATTTGGAAGATTTGCGCTAAGTGCTATTTTTCCCCCACAAAGTGGAGGACCTTAATAATGCCTTTTAGACCCCCAAATTTTAGCCCCGTCCTCCCTCTTTCTAAAGGAGCCTCATTGTCTAAAACTCTTGCCGGTGTTTTACAAAGATTTGGAGATAGGAAAGATCGGGAGAAACAGCAACGTCAAGAACTTTTAGCTGCACTTGAATTGCAGGATATAAAACAGCAGAATGCGATTGCGCTCCGGAGACTAACATCTCAACTTGGGACGGAAGAGGACCAGGCCCAATTCGACAGGGAGGCTCCGGAAAGACTGTTCGAAAGTCAGAAGCTTGGCAGTCAAGAATTTCAGAAAAGACGCGACAGGGAAAACCGGCTGGAGATTGCCAGAATAAGGTCGGCGGGAGGAACCGCCCAAGATCGAGTTGCCCAGAGATCCATCGATAAAGAGAATCGTTTGAAAAAAACCACTTTCGGAGGCCGGAACCTGGGACAATTATCAGACGATATAAGATCGACCAGGCAATTGCCATTAAAGGATGAGTTTGGAGATCCAACAGGCCAAAGGGGTTTTGAGACTCCGGAGCATCAACAACAACACGAATTCAATAAAACATCTTTTGAATTAAGAAGTGCGGGATTAAACGATTTTGACCTAGAGCGATTAGGAATAAGCTCAGACGAGGCCATATCCCAGTACACAGAAATAAAACAAGGGATCTCGTTTCCGACAATAAGGCCAGGAAAGCCGGGACAGGTGGAAAGGGTAACTCAAACACCGCTTACCAACCCAGAAATTATAAAATTAATGAAAGCAGGATTAACTTTAGAAATGATAAATAACGGGATTGCGACTTTAAAATCAAATCCCAAGTTTGCCAAGTTTTCCGATGCCAGGCTTTTAAAACTTCTTTTGCGAGAATTAAATAAATAATGCCACAAGTTCAGGAAAAAAATGAAATACTTTCGGCTTTTGGGTTAAAACCTAAAACTGCGGGACAAAAGAAACCGGTCCAGAGAGGTGCGGTACTGGATGCTTTTTTTAATGCTCCGGCTACCGATGTTGTGCCGACACAAGCGAGGGCTCTACCAAAATCCGTAGCTGGAAGGGGCCCTGAACGACAATTTGAGCCCATACAATTACCCAAACTTCAAACAGCAGAACCGGTAAGCACCCGGGTTGAACCGAGGCCGGCCGGACTACCGAGATCTGAAACTATTTTGGAAAAAGTTTTGACAAAACCCCTTATCGGTATTAGCCAGTTTATTCCAGATCCAGACGATCCTAAAAACGCTGCCTTGGTAGAAAGTTTTTTTATAGGGACTCCGCTCAGAGGTGCAAGCAAAAACGTAAAAAAGGCTGTTTTCGGTGGTTTAAAGGGTGGAGTTGAAGCATTGGAGGGATTGACCACCGCAACCAATATCGCCTTGCTGGCAAGCACTTCTGGGGCTTCAGCGGTCATTAAACCGTTTATCTCTTTGGCTTTTGCTGCACACATGGGATATGGCCTTGGAAAAGAGTTCACAGATCTAAAGGAAGAGTTCACCGCGGCGGTTCAGAATGAAGATTTTGGGAAAGCTGCTCAAATAGCAACTAACACCCTGGCCACGGTGGGATTTATAACCGGAGCCACCGTCCATGGCGGGAAAGGATTTGCCGAACAACTCGTTACCAGGAAAACCGGAAAACTTACCGGGGAACTTCTTCCCAAGGAAATTGTTCCGGAAAAACTTCCACCGACAGTTAAAGAGGGGATTGCTGCAGAAAAGATTACCAAGCCGGTCCCGGAAGCGCCAATAAAAGTTACTGAAACAGATAAGCCCATCCCTAAAATTGAGAAACAACCCGACGCTGAATTTATTGGGATGCAGGAAACCGGAATAGAAGGTAAGCCTCCAATACCATTATTTAATGTAACCAAAAAGGGACATCGGTTAGAAAAAAGTAGCGTAAGTTTAAAAACATTAAAAGATGAAGGGTTGAAGGTTCCAGATTTTCCCGGAAAGCCAAAACCTAAACCCATTAAGCCCAAACCAAAAGAGAAAACTGTCTCAATGCCGTTCATTGAGGATCCAATTACGCCGGCTCCCAAAATTCCGGTTACTTTAAAACAAAAAGGGACTAAAACGGCGACTACGGTTACGGGCAAAACAGAAGTTTTGAAAGAGGGAGATAAATTATACTTTGTAGATCCGGCAGTACTCGAGGTCGGGGAAAAATTAACCTCCATCCAAAAAGCTATAACCGGCCAGCCAACATCTGAAATAAACGCTTTTGCCCGGGAAGCGGTTACGGTCCGGACGGGAAAGCTCAGAGTCGAGCAATTCAAAACTAAAAGATTTGTAGATAGGGGGAATAAGGAATTTACGGTAACGGAACTGGAAGATATGATTTTCGACATAGAAAAAACCGGGAATGTTTTCAGGGAAGCAGATACCCACGCACAACTTTCTGAGAGGCTTTCTCCCAAAGCCAAACAGTTTGTAAAATTGGTTCAGAATAGATTTGATAAGATGCGGGAAATAGTTAATGAAAGCGGTTGGTCCCAAGAAGTCGCTTTTGTGGAAAATTATATCACTCACCTCTACGCAGGAAAGAATATCAAAAAGGTTTCCGGGGACCTGGCCGCCAAATGGGTAACTAAAAATCCCTTTGCAAAACAGAGAACCTATGAGACATTTCAAAAAGCCATCCAGGAACAGGGATTGATCCCAAGATATAAACGGGTTACAGATTATCTCCAGTACTATGAGAATATGAGTAACCTGGTAATTGCAAATAACCGGCTCATTAAAACCCTGGCTGCAGAAAAACTTCCAGACGGGAGCAAGATGATAATGAGAGAGGGATCCGCCCCGCTGGATTATGTCAACATAGATCACATTGCGTTTCAAAAGGTTTTTGTAACCAAAGAGGGAAAGCCGGTTCACTTTAGAATGAAAGTTCATCCGGAGATTGAAGGACCTCTCAGAAGAATTTTTGATGAAGGATTACAGTTTCACGGCACTCTTGGTAGTATTTTAAATACTTACAGAACCATAAACGCCCTATCCAAACAAACAATGTTAACTTTTTCCTTCTTCCACCACTTAGCCCTTGGTGAATCTGGAGTAGCTTCTGGCAGATTTCCGATAACTGCCTATAAAAAAGGCGCTAAATATCTAAAAGATGAACAAATAACCGGGAGGGCTATCGAGGCGGGATTACAGTTAAATGCCACAGCGGATGTTCATAAATTAATTTTGGACGAAATGTTAATTGGCTGGGAGAGAAAAGCTCGTGGGATCCCAGGGTTGCAGCAAGTCACAACCGCGATGCGCTGGTCAAAACAGCAATGGGATGTTTTTTTGTGGGACAAAATTCATTCCTATTTAAAAATGGACGCATGGTATCGGAAATATACCCGGGATTTAGTCAAACATGGGGACGAATTTCCCGAAAAAGTAATTGCCCGGGATGCTGCCAGCTATGTTAATGACGCTTTTGGTGGCCAGAATTGGGATGCCTATTTCAGAAGTAGTAAAAAACTTGAGAACATCGCACATTTGACTTTTTTAGCTCCGGATTGGGGTATATCTAATATCCGGATAGCTGCAAGAGGTTTTGGAGCTATAACCAAACTCGCCACATTTGGAAAGGTTCAACTTGGCCGACCAACACAGATTAATTCTGCTGGTTGGTATTGGTTGAGAGCCGGTCTTATGTTCACGGTTGGGTTGGATGCCGTACAATGGTTAGGCTTGAAAGCTGCCGGGAAAACACCACACCATATTTGGGAAAACGATCCCGGCCAGAAGTTCAGCGTAGAACTGCCATGGAAAGACGATAAAGGCAGAAAAAAATATATCAAACCATTGAAGCAGGCCCGAGAGGTTTTGAGATATATTACACAGCCTAATGAAATTATCGGCAGCAAATTAGCCCCAAATGTCAGATTATTGATTGAACAGTTTACCGGTCACTCTCCAGGATCCGGATTCAAGCAACCGTTTGCAGATATGGAATTTTGGGAAAGTATTCCGACCCGGATAAAACATTCTATTTTTATGGTTACTCCACTTTCCGTAAAATCTGGCGGGAAAATTACATTACCGTTTCCACTGGATAAATCGGGACAGAACTTTCTCTTTGCTCTGCCGGCCAGTACCGGGATGAATAATTTCAAAACTACAAAATATTTCTCCAATACTCTTCGGGCATGGGCTGAGAAGAAGCGATTTATCACAAAACTTGGCAGACCGCTCTCAGAAGAAGAAGTGATCGAGTCGTTGAGAGAGATTGCCAGGGCATCGACTGAAAACAATCTCGACACCAAAAGGCTTTTGAGTATGTCTCTTTCTCAGTTGAGGACCACATATTACGGGGAATTCTTCTCCGCTCTGAATCGTGACAAAATGGAAGAAGCTGAAAAATGGGCGGAGGCGCTTACCAGGTTGAACGCCACGAATCAGAATATGAACGATGCTATTAAAAATAGATTTGCAAAGATTTTGCAGGAAGGAACAGACTTATCTCCACGGGAAATTAAAACAAAAAGACGGGAAGCTCAAAGAATTTTCCAGTCAAAACGTAAACCGTCAGCGGTAGAAACATTCATAAAAAGCGTAAAATAGAGAGGTTTCAAATGTTGAACAAAAAAGATTTATTCGCAATATTCTTAGTGATAGCCATTATATTTACCAATTTTTCATTTATGGGATCTGATGTCGGGAATGATCAGGCTTTCGTGTTTTACGATAGGGTTGTTCTGGCTGCTACCGCTAGTGACACCATGGGTTTTTACTGGACTCCGAAACGAAGTGGTCGTCCTGGATTGGGAAAAACAGAGGGATACTACACTCTTTTGATTGTAGGCGATTCATCAGTCACAGATTACGGTGGGGATGGCTTAACCGTCTACTCTAAAGGCCGGTTCTATCTTCCCAGGGTGAAGGGAGTCATAGATGAAACCCTGGCCGATCTGACTACAAATGTTGGAATGGCGACTTACCAGGTGTCAACAAACGACTCTATTGTTCACGCATCAGGACAGGCATATAAATTTAGGCGGCCTCTTGAATACACCCTACAAGTTAATATGGCCGATGGTGTGGTTATCTTCCTCACAAACGATGATGCTGCCGGTGATTCTACTTTGTTCCACGTCTATGTCTACAATAAATAAATGAGGTTAAAAATGAGAAAATTAATATTTACGATTCTGATATTGTGCCTGTTTGCTTCTCTTGGATTGGCACAACCGCATAAATCTGGGGCCCATAAGAATACTACCCTTGCTACGCTCATAGCGGGGGCTGTACAGGGCGATATCATCTATTGGGATGGAACTGCATGGGTAAAGCTAAACATCGGCTCTAATGGAGAGTTTTTAACTACCAACGGCTCAATACCTAATTGGGGCGCTGGTGGTGCTTCTGCCGATTCAGCTTGGAATATTATCACGCTTGGCAATGATGTTGAGAACGCAGATGGAACTGCTGTATTTATAAATGCAACTGGCGGAACCGGGAACATAGCAATATCAGGAACCAGTCTTATGTTTAATAGTTTTCAAGGTTACACCTTTGATAATGCAACTATTGTTGAAGATAGCCCTGTTGCAATATTTGGTGTAAGGTCAAATGATGTTTCTGTTGTTGCGGACCAAGAGGTTGGACGATTTACGAGCTACTCAAAAGATACTCACTCAGGTGCTGCTTTAGGTAGTATTGGAGTATTTTCTACAAACATCATTACAGGAGCGGGGGACGCTGAAGGCTATATGGTTTTCAGCACTGCTAATGCAGGAACAGAAGCTGAAAGGATGCGGATTGATAAAGATGGTAATACTCGTATTGGTCAATCTGCTGTATTAAATGAAAATCGCCCATCATTCTCAATCTTAGGCGATGCACTTAGTGCCGGATCTGCCACATCTGAAACCTTTACAATTTCCTTGATTGCTGCCGATCCTGCAACAAGTTCTCTTTGGAGAATGGCTGACACACAAGGCGCTGGACTTGATATTGACATGCCGTTGATTGCAAGCACCTTGACGAGTGATGGCAAAATATTTGTTGATGAAGTGATAGAACATTTTGGCGATGCTAATACAACGTTATCCTTTTTCTCTGATCAAGCTCAATTAACAATAGGAGGCACCACTCAACTTAACATAACACCTTCTATGTTTAAGGTGAACGCTAGTAGTGTGGATAGCGATTTCCTTCTTGAGACTGCCAACGAGGATTCCGCTTTAGTAGTCGACGGTGCTGATGGCGATGTTTTTATGGAAGGGCTTGGGTCTGGAACTGGAACAGCATTATCGCGGGTTTCAGGAACAGATGAAATTGTTGAACAGACATCGAGTAAGAGATTTAAGAAGAACATAAAAGATTGGGATATTGACATTTCCGATTTTATGAAACTTCAACCAAGACAGTACACGTGGAATGAAAACAGTGCTATCGAGGGTAGAAAAGGTTTTGGAATGATAGCGGAAGAAGTGTTGGAAATCGCCCCTGAAGTTATTGTTTATAACGGTGACGGGGAAGTAAATACGTGGTGTCAGGAAACTATGATTGTCTATTTAACTAAAGTGGTGCAAAACCAGCAAAAACAAATAGACGAACTTAAAAAGTTGAACGGTGTGCCGGTTAAATCTAAAAGCTGGTGGAAAAGGATTTGGTGAAAAAACTATTATTGATATTGTTCTTGGTTTCTTCGGTAAACCAAAAGGATTAATTATGAATAGATCTGATTTTAAAGGTGTCCACCATGCCTATTTAGGATTCGTGTTAGGCGCGATAGGCTTTTCGACTATATCCGCTACTCTACAAACGTTCAGTTATCCGGAACGGGTTTCCGGAATATCCGCAAAGACTACTTCCCCTCAATAGAACGGCATGTCACCGCGCGCACGACCCTCCGTCGCAAGTTTTCCTACCGTATGGCTGTAAAAGGTATTTCCTTAGACACCGAACAAGCAACTACAAGTTACGTTACCATATCGAGCGATCAACGGTTAACCAGGCAGGA
>SDBV01013154.1_pt1 | contig 10555 bp, 10 predicted proteins | sample 2277081 | NCBI WGS metagenome assembly SDBV01 (sample SAMN10402039, study PRJNA504765) | marine sediment metagenome | isolation source: marine sediment core GS10_PC15, 223 cmbsf | place: Arctic Ocean: Southern Knipovich Ridge | collected 2010
ATCTTACAAACTCTGATGACTCATAGATTCCCAAATAAGCAGCTGATACTGAGCTAACTAAGAAAAGTAACGAAAGCAATAAAATCAATGCAAATTTAAATTTCATGGTCATAAAAGCCTCATTAAACATTTAAATATCTTTCTAACCTAAAATAAGCCTCCTGCCTCCTAAAGTTGTAAATGATCCAACAAGGGATTTATTGGCTGCTGGGACAACAACGATTTCTTCTGCTACAGCTCCTGCAAAAATTAAACTTGCCTGTGTTGGTGTAAATGAAAAATTCCAACAAGCCACTTCATCCAACATACCTTTCCACCAAGCCCCCGCAGCATCTCCGTTAGCACCTATTACTATATTTGATGTCATTGAAGTGCCGAATGCGGCTGCTGCCGAGCCTTGGGACACATTTGAGCCATTATGATAAAGAGTTAGGGTAGTTGTAGAATCTATTGATTGAATTACAAAACCCATAGATTGATTTGTAATAATATTATCTAAGTCTACAGTGTATGTGATATCCGTCCTTGAACCAGCACCAGTTCTCATTCTTGCAAATAAATCATTAGTGCCTGGTGAGTAAAATAAACTGAAGTGTCCATCTGTTGCATCATTTCCCCTTTCAACAATTTTCATATCTGTTCCTGTGTTAGTTGTGTTTCCCCATCCAAAGCAGGATACATTACCTAAACCTGTATATTGGCTTGTTGTTCCTGTAAGAGACACAGCATCAGTAGTGCCAAATTCCCCAGTCTGTGTGCCTACAAAAGGATTATCTGACATCAATCCTATACTACCTGTTTCTGTTCCATCATCATCATAGGGAGAAATATCATCTACAACAGAAGCCTCAAAGCCCATGTTAAATATTGCTCTTTCCAATAATTCTTCATAAGTTTCAGCAGATGTCAATGGAACTAATAAAATTATTACAAGAGTTAATACAGCGATTGAAGTGATAATATTTTTAAGTTCCATTTTTTAGCACGGTGTGGGAAACAGAAGATTGCCATGAATAAAACATGTAATGCCGTCAACAGAAGTGCAGAATGTGTTGCCGCAGCTTACAAACGGATTACTTGGCGTGATAATTTTAACGCTTGGTTCTGAAGAAACAAAGGCTGATAGTTCTTCCCAAACTCCACCAGTGCACCTGTCTCCCTTGGTAACATCCGGAGCAGTCAGGTAATAGCATGTTATTCCAGAGTTGCTTAATCTTGAGCATTCCTTGACATTATCTTCAGGCTCACAATAATAAGATTTCTCCATGTACTCAACAATAACAGCTCCTGATAGAATTAAAGCTAAAGAAACAATTCCATATAATTGCTGTGTTGATAAAGTTGGCATGGTATCATGGTGATGTTGAAAAGTCTATATCAAAAAATTCCGATTTTGCCGTGCAGCCTGAAGCAGATACATTCAGCCAGACACTCGCATTTTCTCCCGGGCTAAGAGAAGTAAAAGCTTGGCCGTTCTCAGACAAATTAATCGCATTGCTTATATTTCCGAAAGCCAATGCGGAGGAATTAAACAAGCCTGTATTGAAGCAGGAATCAAACGGAGTAAGGGACTTTACAATTAAATCAAAAGTTACGTTTCCAATATTCCAGATAGTGAAAGAAGGAACTGTATTAGTTTGCCCTGCAGGAATCGCTGAGGAAGTTGCAGAAGAAAAGCTAAAATCCAGAAAATCAACATCAGGCTCTAATGAGAAATTCATCAGAGTATTGTCAAAAGAAATGTTTACAAACCTAAGCACAGGATTTTCAGACGATAAACCCCTTCTTAGAGTGGCCCTAAACTGCCAGAATCTGGAAGATCCAAAACGGTCAGCCAAATCTTTGACGGCAGAAACCCAGCTTGAAATGAAGGATCCTGGGAGATACTTGGAATCCGAACTGTCCAGAGAAGTCTGAACATAAGATAAGATTGCATTAGCCTGGCCTGAATCGTTTCTTGACAGCAAATAAAGCCTGTTAGTTCTTGGGATATCCCAGCTATAAAACAGATCAGAAGCCTTAAGCTGCCCATCTATGTAAATAGATCTATTTTTTGTAACATTGTTCCAGATAACCCTGATGGCAACAGGCTCGTCGATAGTTATGTTAAATGCGGCTGAAATCCCTGACTGATTAATTCCAAGGATAGCCTTAAAAGAGTTATCTGTGGAATCATAATAGACGGTAAAATTATCATTCATCCAGAAAATATGCTTGAAAACATTGACAGTCATGAGCCTGAAATCAGAGTATCTTCTGGCATAAGTTGAATTAGCTAAGCATTCAAGAGAAAGCTTAACATCACCTTCGCCAAAAGTAATGTTGATAGTCCTGTTTATAGAGGCATTGTTAATTCCCTTTACAATCAAGGTGGAATTCAAGGTGTCATTTACAAGCACAGAGCAGTTAATCTCATCAGCGATAGAGAAAAGGCTTGCTGTGTTATTTGGCTGAAATATAGTAAAATTAATCTGGACATCAACAGTAGAAAATCTTGTGTTAAAAACATCATTTGCGTTAGGATAGTCCCATGAAACATCGGGCTCAAATACATTAAGAACACTGGACGGCCTTTTGTTGATATGATAAATAACTTTTGTAGCATTATTGATTGCATAAAAGTCAGGCCTGTGTACAGACAGATTTGTCAGGAGGGCAATATCTGGAAAGGTGTTCAAGCCCCGCCCGGAAAGGCTGCTTAAGTTAACGAACTCAACAAGAGTTGTATTATCATCAGTTACATAAACCAGGCCATTCCTGTCATCCAGAATAAGCAATTCAGAGTTTCCTCCGTTGCGGCCGTCGCTGCAATCCAGGCCTCCAACTGTGGTAGTCCCTAAGATTGAATAATTAAGCGACTGATAAACAGAATTATTTCCACCGCCTCCATATTCAGCTATGAGATTTGATACTCCAAGGGCAATCCAGAAAGAGCTGGTATCAGTGCACATGCCAACAACACTTTCAGCCGAGCTGATATTACCAGGAGATGGAACAAAACTGCTGGAAAACCTGTTTGACATGTTCGATCCATTTACGAAGGTAATCCTCTTTCCAATATCATCGAGCAGGGCAAAAGTCATCTGGTCTCCTGTTTTATTATAATTGCGGATGCCGGTTATTCTTGACAGTCCTAGTATGGATAAATTGAATACAGATGTTGAAGAAGCGTTAGTTTCATTCATCAAATTTCCCTGTCCGTCCAGGATAAATGCCAGCAGTGAAGCTGGAGAAGCCTTGTCTATTATGACAAATCCTCCTGGAATGACAGCCAAAGCCTGGGGATTTGCCAGGAAAGATGATGTGTCAAGAGTTTCTGAAATGAAATAGTCAGCTGCAGCAGAATAAGCTGCAGGCGATAAAGCCAATGCAATAGCCAGTATGATTAATATTTTTAATTTCATTTGAAAGTCACCAACATATCAATATATCCCTGGGATAAATTTATTGTATAATTTGCTCCGGCTGCAGTGAAGTTTTCACCGTCTCCTAAAGATGAATTAACCCCTAAATAAAGAGTGTCAGTTCCCTCGACAAGAACACCATCCAAATCATTCAATGCTCCTGGCGCAAATGAAGTTCCCGAGCCGAATGCAGTTTCCTCGTCAAAGCAATTGATTGACTGGTTGAATATGCACCTGGTTAATACTCTGGAATCATTGTCTGGAATTATCTGAGAGCCTGCCCTTAAAGTCAATTCACAATAACCAGCACCTACATTATCCTCGCAAATCATAGATACATTATCAGGGGATCTCAAATTTTCTGATCTTATCCAGCCGGAATGGTATTCTGTGGAGAAGGCTCCGGACTCATCTTTGAAAGAAACATTTTCCAGGTTATTGCAGTTTGAGTCGCAAAAGCCTGCTTTGAATATTCCTGTGCCTGATGAGCCGGCAGAAGATAAGTTGCCAAACTCGATTAAAGGATCTATTTTAAAATTTCCAAATTGCTCAGTATAATACGCATAATTATCCTGCCTCATTTCAAACAGATCATCATTATAAAATATATTTAATTGCTTTTCAAGCTTCATGTAATCCGCATCATCCTGAATGACTTCTATGTTTGGAGTTGTTTTCCAGATGACTCTCCATTTCCTGTTTGTATATTTTGTATCAAACTCCAGGGATAATTTTATTTTGTCTTTAGTTACATATGCCGTCTCAATCATGTTTCCAGCTGTGCCGCTCCTGGATTTGGTGGCATAATAAGGAGTTACCTTTTTTACAACAATCCCATTTTCTGTTTCAGAAACATCCAGAGAGATTAAGCTTGGCTTTCTCTGCAGCCTGACCCATTCATCATCTCCATAAGTCTTGTAATATTCCAGATACCATTGAGCGTCAAGTAATTTCCTATAGCCGCATTTCGTTGTCACCTGGTCCTTGGTAATCCTGAATAAAGCATACGGACATACGGAAGATTTTGTGACAATCTCAACCTTATTGCCGGTGTCATACTCCAGGATAAAAACATCTTTATCCGGCATGCCTGTAAATAATAATTTGTAATCAGAATTATAGAGCCTGACTCCGCTAATGGAAAGTACAACTAACACTCCGACGATAATGCTTAGAGTATATTTTGCCATTTTTTAACCTTTCCAATAATATAGATAATAATTTGTGCCGTTGTGATTAATAGTAATGATATTTTCAGGGCTAAGCCCCTTGTTAGATATAAACTGTAAGATTGCAGTATAAGTCCCTTCGAAGAAACCGAACCTATTAATCTTCTCCTCGGCAGATGCTCCTTCGACTGAAAATACTACTCTTGCTTTGGCCATAATCTATAACCTCACTTGACGAGCTTGCCGAAGATTATATCATTCTTGACTAGATTTTTGAGTTTTTCTAAAATACTTTTACGAGCCTGACCTTTTTCTTCTGCCTTGATGATATCCTCGACATCTCTTTTTTTCAAATTCTTTTTTCCCACAGCTGTTTTAACCCTTGAGACAACAGTGCGAGCATTCTGGTCCAGGTAAGCTCCTGTGCTGACCTTTCCTTTTTTCTTTTCAAGATCATTTATTCTGGCATTAAGCCTTTCAATCTCTGCTTCTTTGTCGTCTATAGCTACATCCTCATCAACAGCAGCCTTATTATCCTCAAGGCCTTTTTCTGTCAATACCTTTGCATTTGCAAAAGCCTTTTTCCTGTCAGCTTCTGAAGGAGCATCCTTACCTTCTTTTTTATATAATGCAGCCAGAGATTGCCTGTTTGTAACACCATGGCGTGTAGCTGTATTTTTAAGCTCTGCATTTTTGGCAGCGCATGCGCGCGCAGCTTTTTGCCCGGCTTCAGTATCATCAAAAACATCAAAAACTCCTTCTGCCAGGGGATATCCCGGATGCGGAGCAACCTGCCCCTGCCTTATTTTAAGGCTAGCATTTGCAATTCTCATAGGCTGATCTGGTCTAAGTACGATTAATTGTCTCATTGAAATCCCTCCATTTTTTAAAAAAAACAATGCCGTCATCGAGTTGATCCTTTGAGGGAATCCGGTTGTTTAAACCGAAACCTCTCGAGCATTATTTTTTATTTTGCCTGATTTTTTTGAATTATTATCTTGCTGAGCCTAACAGGAAAGCATCAATAACTCCAGCTGAGTCATCTGTAGTGTAAGCCTCACAAGCAATAGCAAAGCAGTTTCCGGAACCAATAGTTCCTTTCTGGGCAATCTTTGATGTTGTAAAAGATGAAATAAAATCAGCAACTGAAATATCATCTGTCCCATCTACTTTAAGATATTTTGTTGGGCCATAAGTCTGAATTCTTCCCCGGGCGCCATCGGCAATAGCTTCTGCTGCCATTCCGATAACCTGGTCATCATCTCCACCTGATGAAGTGTCAAAGTAATTTCTTCCTTTGGCTGCATCGAGCATAACAGTATCTCCTCTGGCAACAGCGCCTCCAGAATCATTTATCATCTCGATGAAAATTCCCCTGTCAAGGGATCCGTCAAAGTCTATAACAATCTCTTTTATAAGAGCCCTGATTTTTGCAATTATTTTATCAGCAGTTAATCCCATTTTCCAGCCTCCTTAAGCGTCAGTTGCATGCACCACAGAGACAAATGCATCCTGGACTAATCCAACTCCGTAACATGCATCTCTATAGATGTAATGATTTACAAATCTTGGAAGGTATTCATAGTCATATGAAATCTTTTCTTTCCAGACTAAAGTTGCAGGCCATTGACCCTGGGCATTCTGCCCGATGACAAAACCTTCATGGCCGTCAGCTCCCCATGAATCCGAACCAGTTTTTGCATTGACATTTGTTGTGACCATGACTTTTAGCCCGACAAACTTTCCAATCTCGCCCTTAAGCACAACTTCCGCGCTTCCATACTCGCTGGCATTTGTAAACTGAGTATATTTCAACAAATCAGTTTCCTGCTCGGAATGAATTATCAGCATCCTTGGAATTCCATTAAGTGCTCTTATCTGGCCTCTTGCGTTTATGATCAAATCAGGAGTTATAGTATCTCCTGTTTCCAGGTTTGTAAAAGCGGTTGCATCCCCACCAAAAACCTCATTTGTGGAAGCTCCTTCCAAAGCTGTTATAATTGCAGCTTCAACATTTTCCTCTCCGTCCTGGGCAATCATATATTTTGCAAGCTCAATTAATTCAACAGAACATGTAACAACAATTTCTTTTGAAATTGCTATGGCTCCCAAATCCCATGTAGGAGTTACGTCCAGAGAATCCAGATTTGTCATTTCAGTGTAAGTCCTTTCACCTCCTTCTGTATGAGATTTCGTAACGCTCAGATGAGAGGTTGTGAAAAACAATCTTGCAGTCTTGTCTTTAGTGTTTAATATTGATGTGTCTACATTTACAACCTGCTGCAGAAATCTAAAATCTTCTCCGTACTTCAAAATATCAGAAGCGAATTTTGTTCCCTGAAACTCAGATATCTGAGTCGTGCCAGTATCAGTTATGGCAGCTGCCTGTAATTCTTGTATAGATCTCATCTTGCACCTCCTTCTCTGAAAGTCCCTTGTTTCATGTTCAGCATGTCAAGGAATTCTTGGTTGCTCTCTTTATTTTCAGCGGAAAGTTCCTGGAACCTGTTAAGGTTATTTCTGCCTACAAGCTGTTCAGTAGCTTGTGAAAGCTCCTCTGTGTTCAGCTTCTGGCCTTTTTCCAGATTCTCTTTTTTATGAGCAAGCTTCGCTTCTTCTTCCTCTTTTTTCTTACGCTCAGCAGGAGTCATCTCTCCATCTTTCTTTTCGTGAGCAAGCTTTGCATTTTCCTGTTCTTTTTTATTTTTCTTCTCCTCTATAAATTTCACCAAGCCAGGAGGCATCTTGCCCCTCATTTCTTCTGACATTGATTCCATGAAAGCTTCCTCGTCTGATTTTTCAGAGAGCTCTCCTTTGACCCAGTCATAAGATGATTTCAAAACCTTTCTTTCTCCGGAAGATAATTTCATAAGGACTTCTGTTCTTTCAGCAAGGTTTTCTTCAGTGCATTTGCCTATAGTAAGCTCTAGTTTTGCAAGCTCCTCAACTTCTGCAGCAAGCTCTTTTTCTTTATAGCCTGCCAGCTCTTTTGAATCAGCTTTAAGCTTTTCAAGCTCGGCTTTTAACTTTTCATCCTCTTCCTTTTTTTTAGCTAAAGTTTCTTGAGTTTCTTGATTTGGTTCCATGGTTCCAGCACCTCCCGAAGCTGAGTTTGAATTAAACATTGTCGTCTTGACCGCAGGGTCTAAGACTATTGATTGTGATTTTAATTTGTAAGGTCCCATGGCGCATAACCTTCCATCAACCATTTGCTTGTCAACGTCTATCGTCGGGGAAACTCCCATGCGCCCGTCTTTTTTGAGAACTTGATACTCTAATTTTTGGGCTACAGGCTTGTCCACTATTTCCAAGTCGCCATAAATTGCACTTTCTTCCTCGACATAATGAGCATTTTTGGAAAGACCGACCCATGCATTTGAAGCATCAGCATGCTCTGCATACATAATATCGCAACCGTTCCAGAGCTCAACATTTTCTTTCAGTTGATCACCAGGATAAAATAATCCGTTATGCAAACCTTCCTGAAAAAGCAGCCTGTTTTTTATTACATGCGGAACCTTGATTGAATCCAAATTAATTTTTTTAGAAAGAGATAAACTCTGAAATGTATTTTCTGGCAGCTGCTCAGCCATGATTTGATTCTGCTGAACCAATTCCTGCACTAATGGATGCTTATAGATATCTTCAATTTCTGACATAAAAAATATAAAGTGCTACTACGCATTTATATATCATTTGTTTTCAGGACCGAGCTCGGAAGCCCTGAGCGCATAACCTGCATCAACTTTTTCTTTCAAATTATCTCCAGTCTCCTCGACAAGTGGATTAGTTTGAACCTGCTTATTGGAAGCAGTTCCATAATAATAATTAACATGAGCAACCCCGCCAAGCGCCAGAAACAATCCCATGGCATGGTCCGGACTTGGGCCGCGAGTTTCGTACATTTTAGAAGTTGGGTTCCATCGAATTGAGCGCAGCTGTACGCAAAGTTTCCTGATAAACGGGGCGCGGACTTCATACCTTTCAAATTTCAAAATAGCTTGGTTGATCAATCCCTCCCATTTATGCTTGAAAGCATAAGAAAAATCAACGCCTTCAACAACGCATGGAATAGATTTTTCTGCCATGACTCTTTTCAGCTCAACAACAGGAACATCTCCAATACCTGTCTGGTCAACCCTCATTTTTTGCAGAAAAAAAACATCAGCCAGCCAGATCAGATGATCAATGACCTTGACCCAGAATCTGGGATCATTTTTGTCCATGGTAAACTCTTTATAATAAACAACAGTGCAGAGCGGAAACTCAACATCAAGAACATAAACTGTAGTTTTATCTCTTCTTCTTCCAAGGTCAACGCCAGCAATGTAAGTCCTGTCCTTTTTCCCTTTCTCCAGGAGCTCAACATTCCTATCCTCATACATTTTCTTGATAAGCTTGTCAGGAATTGCCTGGCCCAGCCCGGATATCCTCTCAGCTTCATACTCCTGCCTGAACTCAATATCCGTGCAGAGCTTCCTTTCAAGCTCCAGCTCTGAATTGGAAATCATAGGATTATCCCTTGTTTTCCAGACATGCACTTGATAAAGCCCGGAATCCTCAGCCCTGGCGCAGAAGTTTTCATCTCCGTTTGGAGAAGAAGCTAAAATCTCCGGCGCAGAGCCGATTAGCCTGGAAGGCCTTATAGCTGCATATTCCTCGTCGTTAATATATTCCGCTTCTGTAAAATACAGCAGATCAAAACCCCTTCCTCTTTTTCCGGTTGCTGTTTTTGAAGCGATCCTGCAAAACAACTTTGCGCCGTTTGATAATTTAATATCAAATTTATTGTCGACAACTATAGATTTCTCCAAAGGAGTTCCATAAACAGCGTCCCTGAAAATTTCCATGAAAGTATCTGCTTCTTCCCATCCAGGAGCATAGACTCCAATAACCGGCGGCTTTCCTAACTTCGCTTTCTTGACCGGGCAGTACCATGTCCACATGAAAGGAATTATCCTTCTGTTTACTATAACAGTATCTTTGCCGGTTCTTCTTCCACCCCGGATTAAAAGTTTTCTATAAGACCAATTTATCTTTGCCTGGTACGGAAATTCAACAAAAGACAGCAGTTTGTTGGCAAAATAATTATGATCAGTTACAGCTTTTTTTTTGTCCAGAAGCAATTGATTCTCAGCCATCACTTTACATAAAGCTATAACCTACTTATATATTTTACTTACAAAATCTAGGGACTTAGTAGTAGGGGCTAGTATGCGCCCCTATAACAATTCTTTTCTATATAGAAAAGAATGAAAGACCATTTCATTACCTCAAAGTGTCACTATACCCTCGTCGAGAAATTAAGGCCTTGGAGCTGCAGCAAGATCATTTCCTGGTATTTCCATCGTCGAGTAGATATCTATTCCTTAACAGAAACCATACCCCTGAAGAAAAGTGAAAAACCTTTTCTGAACACTCACTTTTTGCCTGGGAGCATGGCCTGGCAGGAACTCCGCTGCCCTGCGCCATGCAAATCAATATTCTTTGGGATGCAATCAGTTCGTGCAAAAAATGGGAAAGCGGAATGTAGTGGAGCGGATTTTTTGCAGTAGTTTTTCTATCCTGCCAGAAAGCGTAGCTTGGCATGGTTTGAAAAACCCTTAAACGCTTTGAGGATGTGCAGCTGCGAAAGATCATGGAACTTGTGCAAGTTGCGGCTGCAGTTCGCTGTGCAATCCCTTCCCCCCATCCCCCAACCCCCAGGATAATAGTGCCGAGGCAATCGAGTTTTCGGGCTTCGGGTTCTAGCTAGTGATTGCGCGATTGGGGAATCGAGACTGGTCCCCCTCGCTCGGGCTCTAGGCTCGGGCATTCCCGGGCTCAAGGCTCGGCGCTCGGGCTCGAATAGGGCCATCGAGGGAGGAGTTTGAGGAGGGGTTGAGCAGGGCAGAGGAGTTAAGGAGGGGCGGCGGGTGGTAGGGTAAGTAATCGTAGAGGTCTAGGAAAATTGAAGTGGTGCGAGAGGTGACCTACTTTTAC
>SDBV01013155.1_pt1 | contig 10555 bp, 7 predicted proteins | sample 2277081 | NCBI WGS metagenome assembly SDBV01 (sample SAMN10402039, study PRJNA504765) | marine sediment metagenome | isolation source: marine sediment core GS10_PC15, 223 cmbsf | place: Arctic Ocean: Southern Knipovich Ridge | collected 2010
CCAGCCACAGCGCTGTTTTTTACGTCAGTATACCCATCTGGATCAGAATCGTGGCTGGTGACGAGCGCACAGGTGGCCCGTCGTTGATGCTAACCGAGATTCCCACAACCGTCCTATCCAAGACCTGGTTCGGGGACACCGTTTCCGGTGAGCTCTGCTACGCACTCGCCACTCCTGCAGAGAGAGACCTGTCAGGCTCGAAACCGGTTCCTCACCAGGCGATCTGTCCCATAGCGATCCGAAACAGCTCGCAATTCGAGCTGGTTTTTGAGAGGTTGTGTCTTCACGTGGAGAATCTGACCGTATTCAAATCCAGTGAACGGCTCTGGACAAGTGCTGTGAATGTGGACTTCCACGGTGTAGAGCAGATGAGCCAGATACGGATTATTGATCGCCCTCCCGAGACGGCAGGCCGGGAGTGTGTGAAAATCTGCGATGCCCGTGTCAAACCCGACAGAAGCCTCATGAGAAAGAGCTTTCATATGCTGAGGTCTCTCACCGGAATGGAGGAGCGATGAAAGACCTCCTGCCGGCTGATTTTAAAGAATTGTTCACTCCCGATCTGCTGGCGAAAGTCATTTCGATTTTCCTTATCTTCGTTTTCGGCTTTCTTGTTGTCCGGTTTCTGTCCTTTGTGGTGGGTCGGGTTACGAGACGGCGCCTTTCGGCTCAAACGGTGATGCTGTTCCGTAAGGGTATTCACTACAGCGGAGCCTTTGTCATCCTGCTTGTTGTTCTGCAACAGATGGGATTGAACCTAACCGCGCTTTTAGGCGCCGCAGGGGTGATCGGTATCGCCGTTGGTTTCGCATCCCGCACGAGCATGTCGAATATGATCAGCGGACTTTTCCTGATCTGGGAAAAGCCCTTCGCGGTGGGTGATGTCATCAAGATAGGTGATACCGTTGGGGTTGTTCTTTCGGTAGATCTTCTGTCGGTCAAGGTCCGGACGTTCGATAATCAATTCGTTCGAATTCCCAACGAGAGGATACTCACCACGGAGCTGACCAATATTACCCGGTTTCCCATCCGGCGGATGGATATCAATTTGAGTGTAGCGTATAAGGAAGACATAACGAAGGTGATGGAGTGCCTGTTGGAAATCGCTCTGAACAATCCTTACTGCCTCAACGAGCCGGCGCCGATAGTCGTGTTCACCGATTTCGGCGAATCATCATTGGATTTTCTCTTCGCGCTGTGGTTTGAGAAAAGCGACTATCTAAATTTGAAAAACTCCGTAATGAAGGAGATCAAGGAGCGATTCGAGAAAGTGGGAATCGAGATTCCCTTCCCCCACCGGACTCTCTATACCGGCTCAGCCACCGATCCCTTTCCGATAAAAATTGTCGACGGGGAGGCGGGCCTGCAGACTGGCAGAGAAGGTGCCGGCCAGGCCGAACGCAAATAGTCTGTGAGCGGCTCCTAGTGAAGGAGCGCGGCGGGACCACACGCCGCACGGGCACGTAGCCAGTGCTAACTGTGCATCTCGTGCAACCAGGTCAGCGGCGCCATGCCCATATGGCGGATGCTTGATAATCAAGTGGGCCTGGGTTTACTATTAAAGGATCTTATAGAAGCGCAGCAATCGATGCGTGCAATAAAAACGAAGAAAGGGAAATGCTGGCGATGAAGGATGAAGTAGTAGAGGCAAGGAACATTATCGATCGGTTCAGGCTCGACGGCCGGACAGTTCTCGTTACCGGTGCAGCTCAAGGGATCGGCAGGGCCTATGCACATGCTCTGGGTGAGGCGGGCGCGAAGGTGGCTATCGTGGACATCAACCTGGAGAAGGCTGAGGAGGTGGTTCAGGAGCTCGAGTCCAAGGGTATCGACTCCATGGCAATCCGGACGGATGTGACGAAAAAAGACCAGGCTGAAAAGATGGTGGAAACCGTTGTCTCCAAGTGGGGCAAGCTGACGATCGGCGTGAACAACGCGGGCATCGGCGTGTGGGATGACGCCGAGACCATGTCCGAGGAGACATGGAGAAGGATTATGAATCTGAATCTCGACGGCGTATTGCTCTGCGCCCAGGCGGAGGCAAAGGTCATGCTCCAAGAGGGATACGGGAAGATCATCAACACGGCCTCCATGTCAGCCCATATCGTGAACATGCCGCAGAACCAGTGTGCCTACAACGCATCCAAGGCTGGCGTTCTTCACCTCACCAGAAGTCTGGGAGCGGAGTGGGCCAGCCGTGGACTCCGTGTCAACAGCATCAGTCCCGGCTACACACAGACAAAGCTCGTGGCCGATCTCCTGGCAACCCCGGTCGGACAGGACATGGGACCCAAATGGCTGGAGAGAATCCCTCTCGGGAGAATGGCCTTCGTAACGGATCTGCAAGGCGCTGTCGTGTACCTTGCCAGCGAAGCCTCGGACTACATGACCGGAAGCGACCTGATCATCGACGGTGGCTACTGCGTGTGGTAGAGCGTGGTAGAGATCCGGTGTTGGGCTCGACGGCAGGGGCGAAAAAAGGCGAAAATCGTGGCCGTGTGTGTTGGGGTGGATCCGGCTCAGCCGGAAGAGGAAGTGGTACGGAACGATAGCCGAGATGCAGCCGGAGCTCTATCGGATTGTATCGGAGCTCGGCGGGACCAAAAGTGCTTTATGTCCCTGGTTGTGGGCAAGGCCGAGCTGAACATGATGAGGACTGTCAAAAAGGTGCTCGATCCCAACAACGTCGTCAACCCCGGCAAAATCTTCGTCTTGCCGTAGCGAAGGAAAGGCTGATACAGCATTCGGATCAGCGAGTTCGATCTTTATCTGAAGGTCACATTTTGCTGCAGGTTAAATGGTCAGGGCTAGGATAGTTTGGGATCTGACTGATGAAAGGATCCAGGATAGCTCTATCTGGTTGTAGGGGGAGGACATTGGTTAACCGTCTCTTGATGCCAGCCGGTTTGCGAGTCTAAATTCACGCGGCGTTTTTCCGGTAGATTTTTTGAATACGCGATGAAAATAGTATGGCTCGTTATATCCCAGTGCATAGGCCACTTCACCAATTGTCATATCCGTTTCATTTAAAAGCTCCCGGGCCTTATTCATTAGGATGTAGATAAGGTAGGTTTTCAGGGGAACGCCCATGTCTCGACGGAAACCCTTCGATAGGGCAGATCTGGACATGTTCATTAGTCCTGCGAGTGTATTGATGGATAAAGAGGGGCCGAGATGAGCACTCACGTATTCCAGGAGTTTGCCATATTTCAAAGTTTTTTCGGCACGACGTCTCAGGTGCTCTGTCAAGGATCGACAGAACTGACAGGCAGTGTAAAATGCCAGGCTTTGCAGACGGACGACTTGTTGATCGTCAAAACTCGAGGAAATTTCGTGAAATAGAGATTCGTTATTCAAAAATGGCAAACCTTGTGTTCCATCGAATACAGATATGCCCATATGATCGTAAAGATAGAAATGAAAAGCGTTTATTCGCGACGGTCCGTATGTGGTCAGAAATGGCTGAGTAGCGGGCAACAGGATAATATCTCCTCTTTTGAAGGAAAAGATCCGCCCCTCCGTTTTAACTTCCATATCCCCCTCTCGAATGAGAGAAATACGAGAAAATGTCGGGTGAGGATGGTAGAATTTCTCACCGCCGTCGCGCAGGCCTATCACGGTTCTCAGCAGCCTGAACGTCATCGATATGGGCACACCATGGTCATAGAACATACACTCTATACGACCCTCATAATTCACTTGATCGTCTTTCTTGTCCACTTGTACCGTTATGCCGCTACCGACCATTCGTTTATCTCTTCTCTCGTGTCGTGTATGTGCTGATTATAGCCGAACGGAAAGACCGCTTACAAGTAAACGCGTTGCCGAAGCTGACGCCGGATTACTGATCGACCACCGATCCGTCCTCATGGAGCCGGGTCCGAACAGTACGGAGCTGAAAGGGATACTTCTCTTCAGCCCCTTCTACCAGCTCGGCGCCGATTCCCGGCACATCAGGAATGGAAATGAATCCGTTCTCCACCCTGTACGCCCGCTTTACGATTTTGCTCTTCGGCGCCTCATCCTCGCCCCGAGGATACTCCTGAAGGGCGAAGTTGGGAATCGCTGCCACGAGCTGTAGGCATGCAGCAGTGCTAACAGGGCTGAGGCTCCGCGGGTTGTGAGGCACCACACCCACGTGATGAGCTTCGGCGATCGCAGCGATTTTCTTGGAGTGGCTAATCCCCCCTGCCAGGCAGACGTCGGGGCGTACGTACTGCACGGCATTCCTTTTGAGGAGCATTTCGAATTCGTATATGGTGTGTAACCGCTCGCCCGTTGCAATGGGAATACCGATCTTCTGCGCCACCTCTGCCATGGCATCCATATTATCGGGAAGTATCGGATCTTCATAGAAGAACGGCCTGTAAGGCTCTATCCCCCGTCCCAGCACAATTGCCTCTGCCGGGCTCAGCCGGCGATGTATCTCGATGCACAGATCCACATCGTCACCCACCGCGTCACGATACTGCCTGACCGCATCAATTGCGTCGGACATCTTATCTGAATGGGTCCTAAAGTAGCGTATAGACTTGGAATCGTCGAGAAAAGGCGTCAAATGACCCACAGCAGTATATCCTTCCTCTTTCGCTTTTATACATCCTTGAACCAGCTCCTCCCTGGTTTCACCTTTGACATGAATGTACACACGGGCTTTGTCTCGACACTTGCCGCCCAGAAGCTGGTAAACAGGCACTCCGAAAAACTTGCCGGCTATGTCCCAGAGAGCTATGTCGATTGCGCTGATGGCGCCCATAATTGCAGCTCCTCGGAAATGGGACCACCGATACATGGTCTGCCAGTGGTGCTCTATTCTGAGGGGGTCCTCTCCGATGAGATAATCACGGAAAGCTTCCAAAGCCCCCTCCGCCGCCTTCTGATACCCGTGAGCGCCCGATTCTCCGAGGCCCGTAATTCCTTCATCCGTATGTATCCGGACATACAGATAATGATCAATAGCTTTAGGTTCAACTTTCGTAATCTTCACTTTCTTCCCCTTCTCGATTATATTCCTTCTTCATGGTATTGCCCCCGTATTCTGAGCTGATTCAGAGCGGCTTCTAAAAACTATCCCTGTTCGTCCAGGGGATAACGCCCATATTCCAGGGCTGCGTCAAACATCGCAAGGATGTTCTCGACCGGCGTATCCGGCTCGATGTTGTGAGAGCTGCCCAGAATATAGCCGCCTCCTCTACCGTAGGTCTGAATGACCTCCTTCACCCCTTGCTGGATTCTCTCAGGGGACGTGTATAGCAGCTGCTGGGTGTCGATTCCTCCGAAGAAGGTGAGATCCTTACCAAACTCTCTCTTGAGCCGCCACGGCTCCATGTTCTGCGCCAGCGGTTGGACTGGATTCAGAATATCAACTCCTATTTCAATGAAATCCGGAATGAACTGGTATACCGATCCGCAACTGTGGCGATAGATCTTAGCGTCGGTGTACTTCTTGATATGCTCGATCATCTGCTTTTCATAAGGTTTGAGGTATTTAACGTAGTCTTCATGGGAGATGAGGGGGGCTTGCTGGGTGCCCAGATCATCGTAGGTGCTGACAATGTCGACATATTTCCCGATCGCCCCGATCCAATGATCCACATATCTCAACCCGACCTCGAACAGCTTGTCCGAGAGGGCGAAGTAGTATTTTGTATCCGTTTTCATATCCACCATCCACTTTTCCATTCCTGACAGCAGCGAATACATCAGGTGGGGAAAGGCTTTGAATGTGTCCTCCAGAATTACCTTGTCCGTGCTCTCCCGCAGGTGTTTGGCCTTTTCGGCCGCTCCCCTGGTCAGATCCTTGAAGTCCGATTCGGAAGGCCAATACGGATACTCGTTGATCTCACGGATCGACGTACAGTTTCTCAACGGGTATTCAAAGATATCGTCGTATAGGCCAACTCTCTTGGCCCGCATGCCGCAGTTGACTCCCAGAAGAGTCTTGCTTCCGTCGGGCTCTGCTCGTACCCCGCCCCCCCCGTCGGGCATGATCAGTCGAAAGTCACTGCCGAATCTGTCCATAACGCGGGGATCCATATTGTAGACCTGGTTTGCGATGAGACCGGTTTTAGGTTTCTCGTAGTCCTCGATACCTAAGTATCTGTACAGGCTGGTAACCGCCGGCGCTTCCGGCGGGCATTCCAGAAGGGTTGTCTGCGCACATCCTCCAAAATTGATCGGAACCCTGTCGGGTTCTTTATGAGCCAGTGCTGCAAACACACGTCTCCTCGAGTCCCATCCCGTCCCATTGCTCATTTCGTACCTCCAGGCGGATTATAGCGAGCCAATACGCAGAAATCCAGCTCTCTGTTTCATATCTATTCTCTCCGGCGAATTCCGTTTTGTCTCGATCTATCAATTGCCCTTCCTCGATCAAGTCTTCGCCGCTACAGATCTTCCTAGCCAAATGATGCTGCCGACTATGCGGAGTCACAATGTGGCATTTTGCTGTACTTCTAAGACAACTGAAGAGTTTACGCTTCCCGATGGCCGACGATAAAGCCGTTGGAGAAAGGTAAGAGCCGCACGACCTACTTCGTTTCTTCTGCCGGCATGGGCTCCAGCAGCCACGGTAAATTGAACCGGTAGTGCAAACCGCAAGAGATCAGATGGATCGTCCTGTCGGGTGTCTGTGTCATCTCCACGATCCCGCCAAGCTCCGCATGGGTGTCATCCATCGTGCACTCTTCGATGTATCCGTAGCACTTGATCCGTCTGGGGCGCCCACCGGTTGTAATGAGCTTTTTCACCGGCCAGCTCTTTCCCTCATCAAAAGAAACCGCGCCAAACATACCATAGACTTTTCGATCTTCCCCGGCGGCGTCTTTCACGACGATGCCCTGGGGTTTCAATCGTGAGCCCAGCCGGCATATCAAATTCCAGTACCTGTCGGTGTCGGATCTGCCCAGTTTTTCTGCCAATTTGTCGTGAAGGCTCCCCGCTGTCGGAAACATTCTTCCCTTCAACGTCCCTATTCTTTCGACGATTTCACCGGGCACACCCTCTTTTTTGAGCTCTCTGAGGAAAGATCCGCCCACTTGAAACTCGACTCGATACTCAGAATCCTCTTCTTCGAAGACGGACGCTGCAAAGGCCTGCCAGGGATCGGTAAAGGAAACCAGAAGAATCGGACCCTCCTGCAAACGCCTCAAAAATTGGCGCTGTGCACCGCTTACAGGGGGAAACTCCGTGGCGGAATAGCTCCACGTCTCTCCCATATCCGTGGATAGGCTCTGAGGCATCCTGCCGTTGATATTGTTCGCCCGGCCGAAGGATAAGAGGCTGCCGTCCTCCAGCTGTACAACGGGTCCGTGAACACCGGCGATAAAACTTCCCGTTCCGCCCTCCACGACCGTAGGACTTGGTTTGCCTTCACTCGGATCTCTCCATGTTTGCCCTCCGTCTTTGCTGATATAAACGGGCGACACATCAAACTCATCATCGTTGCAGGTCTGTATGAGATAACCCTCTCGGGTTTCCACCAGTGTATGGTTGGGATGGTTTCGGACTCTATGTATAGGATCCTTTATCTCCGGTCTTGACCATGTAGCCCCGTTGTCTGTACTGTCGCGCTGTACCATGGCGAGCCTGTGAAAGAATTCACCTTCGCTCAGGCCGTTGGAAAAGAGTATTTTACCTTTTCCATCATGAAAAAGCGAGCATCCTGTTGTGTTTCGATCGGGAGGATCGAAAAACGGGACAGCGGGATCCCACTCTTCGCTCCCTCTCCTCAACCGTGTCATCATCCGCACCATATGGCGCGACAGCTCATTATCCGATGTAAAGAAGGCTATGAGTAGATCTCCGTTCGGGCACCACGTGATGCCTGCTTGATGATTGTGCCAGCCCATCCGGTATCCACCCTCGGCCTTTCTCACGAAGAGTAAGGGCTCGAGAAAGAACGGCTTACCCTTTGGCTCGGGCCACTGGTGTTCCTGCTGCACCACATCCCGCATCACCAGGGGAGGCTCTGGCTCGGGCAGAGCCTCCGTCTGAGGCATCTCGCCCACAACAACACGAAAGCCGATCAAGCTGCTCCTGTCCTCCTGTAACGTGCCCATCCTGTTGGCTGAGCGAAGGTAGGGGAGAAACGTATTGTGGCTTCCCCCGCGGCTAACCTTGAAAAGTCCATCCGCTCTTCCCACAGGATCGGTTTGCTCCTGCGCCTCATACGGTCCATACCAGTCATGGCACCACTCCTCTACGTTCCCGTGCATCTCATGCAGCCCCCATGCGTTGGGCGGCATCGTGCCCACATGAAGCGATACCGAAATGTTCTTGAAACCCCCATACCAACCCTGGTGCCGGTGATACTCCTCGGGAAGCGTGTCCCCCGTGTGATAAGCCGTCGTCGTCCCGGCTCGACAGGCATACTCCCACTCCGCTTCCGTCGGCTGCCTGTACGGCCTGCCCTCCTTCTCCGATAGCCATCTGCAGAATGCAACAGCATCGCGCCAGCTCACAAAGATCACAGCCTCATCGTCCGCCTTGGACTGCCCATCTCGCCCCCGCCACTTCTTGTGCTCCGGATCGAACTGCTCGTACTGAGCATTCGTGACCTCGGTGGCAGCCATATAAAAGGACCTGGAAATATTTACCCTGTGTACAGGAACCTCATCCCAATCGGTGTGCGTCGCCCCCTCGATCCAATCCTGGTTCGACTCCCTGTCCATGTCCGTCGCCTTTTCCCATCCCGCACTTCTCGCCTGGCCCATCATGAAGCTGCCCGCTCCAATCCGTACGAGCTCCATCCCCATCGAGTTGACCAGTCGGTCCGGGGTTTCGCTGCTGCTTGAATCAGAGCTATGCGTACTGGATGGATTTTGCTTTTTCACACAGAAACTCCTTGTGTTCGAAAAAAGATGTCATCGAGCATATAAACTTAAAGGAATAGCTGAAAACTATACCTGTGATTTGGGCGCCCTGGCATCAAATCCTGATTCCTGATTCGCCCACTCCCTCTTGCATATCACATCCAACAGAGCGGGCTGGCCGGACTCCAGTGCCTTCAACGCTCTCTCGAGGGCAGGGACAATCTGCTCTGGATTTTCGACCCTCTCCCCGTATGCTCCCATTGCCTCCGCGATCTTTGCGTAGTCCCCTCCGAGAACATTCAAGGTCGGTGTGTCCATCTCATAGTGTCCCAGGCCGCCATTATTGGGGATAACCACCAATATTGGAATGTTGTATCTCGCGGCTGTCTCGAACTCGATTCCGCCTTCACCGAAAGCCCCGTCACCTGTAAAGCACACGCACGTCTTTTCAGGCTCGGCCAGTTTGGCTCCAATCGTCGCCGCGACTGAGAAACCCAGTACGCTGTGATGTCCCCAGCCCAGATAGCCCCGCGGAACCGTCGCTGTCCAGAACGGCACGAGTTGTTCGCGCGGCCATCCCGCGTCATGGGTTATGATCGTCGTATTGGGATCTAACGTATCGACCATGTCCCGCACCAGTCTATAGGGATTGATCGGCACTTCATCCGATGCCAATTTGGGCATCCATTTTCTAAGCCACTTTTCTTTTGCATGTTTAATTTCTTTGATGAGTTGTTCGTTTACCTCTCGGCGATTACCGTTTGTCTGCCGCTTCACCTCATCAATCATCTGCCTCAAGACGAGCTTGGCATCACCTATAACGACATAATCCACTGCCTGGGACTTGTTCACATCGGTCCCCTCGACAACAGACTGGATATATTTAGTACCCCTCTGCATGCCTGCTCCAGGGCCCTTGGAAAAACTTGCCCCAATTCCGAATACCAAATCCGCTTCGTTAAAAAAGTATTGAAGGTCAGGAATGCCCGAGCGCCCGCCTCCACCGACAGAGAGGAAATGGTTCTCCGGAAAAGAGCTCTTGCCATTGAGGGTCGTCATAACGGGGGCCTGAACGAGCTCTGCAAATTCCTTCAGTTCGTCCCAAGCCCTTGCATAGAGAATCCCCTGGCCGGCATAGATGAGGGGCCGATCGGCCGCCAAAAATGCTTTGACAGCGGATTCAACATCCTTTGGGTCTCCACCTGTTCTCCATCCCTTGACCGGAGCGTAGCTCAGAACCGAATCGTCGAGCTCCTCGGTAACTGTATCGAAAACGAGCTCGAGATAGACCGGTCCGGGTCTGCCCGTTCTCATATTGGTAAATGCGCGTCTCAGTAGATAGGGGATGTCCTCAGCGACGTTGGCGCGACTGAGCCACTTGACAGTCTTGAGATAGAGAAATGTGCCATCAACATCATTGTTTGCCGCATCGTACGCCATCATTGCCCGGGGCGCCTGACCGGCCAGCACGAGGACCGGAGAACCATCGGCGCCGGCCTGCGCCACTCCTGGAAAAGCATTCTCCACCCCAGGCCCTTCATACAGGCTGCAGACCCCAACCTTGCCGCTTATGCGAGCATATCCATCTGCGATATTGATGACTCCCCGTTCCGTTCTCGGAAGAATGGTTCGAACCCCCCGTTTGCTTAATTCATTGACGATCTGAGAGACCGGCGACTGAGGACCTCCTCCCGGAAAAGCGGTAATAAAGGGAATCCCTTCCTTCACTAAAATTTCTGCCA
>SDBV01013156.1_pt1 | contig 10554 bp, 6 predicted proteins | sample 2277081 | NCBI WGS metagenome assembly SDBV01 (sample SAMN10402039, study PRJNA504765) | marine sediment metagenome | isolation source: marine sediment core GS10_PC15, 223 cmbsf | place: Arctic Ocean: Southern Knipovich Ridge | collected 2010
CCCGTCATTGTTCACTCTTATATTCCATCGTAGCGAAGCTAACTATCGAGGAACCGGATGCGAGAAAGCCGCTAGTCCGGGTCTGCGGGGGAGCGGGGAGGTAACGATCCGCTCTACCCGGACGAACCCGTTGTTAAAAGACAAACAGAAGCAGATCAAGCGGCTAAAGACAGAAACAAACAAGCTCTACAAGCAAATGGGAACCGCCAAAGAAGGACTGACAAAAGAGGGCACTCCCAGGCAAAACAGCATAAAAGAAAGGCTTAAAACACAGATCGGGGAAAATGAATTGATGATAAAAAAGTTATTGCAGGAAGTGAAAAGTTTACCTGAAAGGATCGAGCTGTCATCGCTTGATGGCAATAAATCATTCAAAGTCATAGATAATGAGGGCAAAAACCTGTTTGATTTTGTGACAAGCGCTGTATGGAACTCCAGAAAGCAGGTAATTGAATGGTTGCGGCCCTATTACGCAAACAAAAATGAAATAGTAGATCTGTTCTATGCCATAACCCAATGCCAGGGATGGATAAAGACAACACGAACGAGTGTTACCGTACGAATTGAACCTCTGCAGCAAGCAAGCCGCAGGGCTGCACAGGAACAGTTATGCAAGAAACTGACATCATTGGGGGTGCAAACCCCAGCCGGAAAATTTATGATAATTGAAGTGGGGGGGTCACCGATTTGAAAAATGTCCAAAAAAAACCTGTATTTTTAGGGTTTTCCGAGAGGTCTGGTATTATAGTATATGATTTAAATTTATCTATTGAATAATATGAAACATTCTTTATTTGTTCTTTTGTCCTTGTTGCTCTTCGCCTGCCAGTCAAAAAAGGTTGAAATCCAAAGTTCAAACGTCATTTACATCCTGGCAGATGATTTGGGCTATGGCGACCTACAGAGCCTGAATCCGGATTCTAAGATTCCCACCCCCAATATGGATAAGATCGTGAACGAAGGGGTACATTTCACAGATGCACATACGAATTCTGCAGTTTGCACACCTACACGATACGGCATATTAACCGGGCGGTATACATTCCGAACCAGGTTAAAGGAAGGTGTTTTGTGGGGCTACTCTCCATCGCTGATCGAACCCGGAAGAGTAACGGTAGCCTCTTTCCTTAAAGAACAGGGCTACCATACGGCCTGTATCGGCAAATGGCACCTGGGACTGGACTGGCAAAAAAAGGATCCAGCCAGAGAGATCAAAGATATTCAATGGAACGACGAAGTACCCAGAGATTTTGAAGACAATGTGGATTATACCCGGCCGGTTAAAGGTGGACCATCGGACCATGGTTTTGATTACTCATTGATTATCCCGGCTTCCCTGGATATGAGTCCCTATATGTATATCCGTAACGGGCTGGTGGTTGAAGAGCACCTGGCTTATACCGAGGGTAAAGACCAGCTGGTGGATGGCAGGGGTGTATTCTGGAGGATGGGTAAGGCGTCACCCGGATTTGATTTCGATCAGGTAATGCCCACCCTGGTTGATTCTGCATCTCAGTACATCCTAAAACAAGCCAATAAGGATAAACCATTCTTTTTATACCTCCCCTTACCGGCACCGCATACCCCCTGGCTCCCCACCGAAGAATACCAGGGTATTTCTGATGCCGGAACCTATGGCGACTTTGTTGTGATGGTCGATGCGATGGTGGGTAAAATAGTAAAACAGGTGGAAGAACTGCACATAGAAGATAACACACTGATTATTGTCACTTCAGATAACGGCTCCGACTGGCGGCCTTCGGATATTGAAGAAAGCGGGCACAGGGCTAATTATATCTTCAAAGGCCGCAAGGCAGACATTTATGAAGCCGGGCACAGGGTTCCGTTCATTGCGAAATGGCAGGGGATCATCCCCGCAGGACACCAATCCGGTCAAACCATTTGTACCACCGACCTGCTTGCTACCATGGCCGGCTTGCTTAATAAATCCCTGCCTGATAATTCAGGCGAAGACAGTTACAATCTCTGGCCGGCATTTACGTCCGATGTGGAAGGACAGATACGGGAAGCAACGGTGCATCATTCTCTAAATGGGGCTTTTTCCATAAGAAAAGGAAAATGGAAGTATACAGCTCACCTGGGTTCAGGTGGCTTTAGCGATCCTGTGGTAATTGAACCCCAGGCTGGCGAAGCTCCGGCCACATTGTATGATCTGGAATCAGATATCGGAGAAACGACCAACCTTTATTTCCAACATCCTGAAATAGTCGAAGAGTTAAGCCAACTGCTGGAACAATATAAATCTCAGGGCTACAGCAGGCCACTCTCAAAGAAATAATCTGTAGTATATCATGAAAGAACGGAAATCATCAGCAGAGCAAAACAACAGCAGATAGTTGAATATGAAAGCAACATCATTTATTCTAATTTTCTTGCTTGTAACAGGCATTGCTTTTCAATCCTGTACAGGCGAGCCTGAGCAATCCAGAGTATGGGAAAAGGTGGAAATCCAACTGGAGGCAGAAGGCTCATACTCCAATCCCTATATGGATGTGGAGGTCTGGGTCGACCTGAAAGGCCCGGAGTTCAATAAACGTTGCTACGGATTCTGGGACGGGGAGAATACATGGAAAATCAGGGTAATGGCAACAAAGGCCGGGGAGTGGACCTGGAAGAGTGATTCCAACCAGTCGGACAAGGGGTTGAACAATGTGAAGGGAGGATTCATCGCTGAGGAAAGGACTGAAGAGGAAAAGGCAGATAACCCACTGAGACGGGGGATGATCAAAGCAGATGAAAAGGGGCACTCGTTCAGGTATGCCGACGGCACACCCATGTTCTGGCTGGCCGACACCTGGTGGCCCTGCATGACGCAGAGATATCCTTGGTACGAGGACGAAATGGAACGGAAGGTGGGAAGTCCCGAAGCCGGGTTCAAGGATTATGTCAGGTTCAGAAAGGAGCAGGGATACAATGGATGCATGGTGATAGCCGGTTTCCCAAACTGGCTGGATGAGCAAAGCGGCTGGAAAGGAGGAGGCTGGGAAGACGAAGACGGTAACCTGCCCTTTCTGGTAAAGGACGGAAAGTCAGACCTTGATCAATTGAATCCTGCCTACTTCAGGAACATGGACCGGAAGGTGGACTACCTCAATGCGAATGGTTTTATTCCTTTTATTGAAACATCCCGGAGGGATATCGGTGAATACTGGATAAACAATTTCCCATGGCCTGAATCATATGCCAGATATATCCGGTATTTATGTTTCCGCTACCAGGGTAATATTGTTTTCAATAGCCCTATTCATCTTGATGCTCCCGACCATGCGGTCAGCAAAGAAGAATGGAACCGGGCTGCCAACATCATCGTGGACGAATATGACTGGCCGCCTTTCGGGCATTTGGCTAGTGCCAATCCCCCGGGCAATACCTACCACACCTTCGGTCACACGAAAGATGCAAGATGGCTGAGTTTCCATGGGGTTGGGAACCTTTGCAGGGACCATTACCTGTTTACGACCATTCCGGAGATCTTCCGCCTGGAAAATCCGGTACCCATCGTGGTGAATGAACCCTATTATGATGGTTTGAAATGGGGGAATGATGCGGAAGTTGGCAGTGATCTTGCCGCCTATTACAGCAGGGTTGCCCTATACGGTTGCGTGCTATCAGGCGCCATGGCAGGACATGTCTATGGTGCCCACCATATCTGGAGGGGAGATGAGCAGATGCCGGAGGCCTTCCTGTCCCAGGCAGCCGGACAAATGCGTCACATTTATGACTTCCTGTTTTCCGAAGGTGATGCCTACAGTGATCTCATTGAAGCAAAAAGCCTTCTCAGGCCTTTTCAAACAGACAATGAAGATGACAATATGGGCTGGAGTTATTGCATGCGCTCGGAAAACATGGATATGTTTTTCCTCTATTTCGAAAAGGGCTGCCGGAAGCCTTTATTAACGGGGGCCCTGCGGAACGCAGAATATGACTTTCACTGGTTTGATCCGGTGACAGGAATGTGGACCGGATTTGAGAGTGTGAAATCCACCCGGAGGGGCTTTATCGAGTTTCCCGAATTCCCGGATGGAGGATCCGTTTCTGGAACAGACTGGGCACTGAAGATAAAAGCCGTGAGCCGTGATGCTGCCACAGGTGGAATTGATGTGGAAGACCGGCTGATGGCATGGGCTTTCCTGGCCTTTGATCCGGATGAGAGATCCCCCGTTGAGAGGGCAGAGATGCTGCGCAGGGCTGGATTTACCCGATGCGGCTACGAGGGACACCCAAGGTATGTGAGACATCTGGAGGACCATATCATTGCCTACCGGGATCACGGCATAGAAATGGTTGGGATCTACATGGAGATACGGGAGGAAGATCCGCTTGAGCAGGAAAGTATAAAGGGAATCATTGATATTCTCAAAAGGCAGAATTACAAAACACAGTTCTGGCTGACCGTAAAAGATGCCCTGCTGGAAGATATTACTGAGGAAGAACGGGTCGAAAAGGTCTGTTCACTGGTCGGAACCATTGCAGATGAGGTCCTGCCCATGGGCTGCAAAATAGCCATGTACAATCATGGCGGCTGGACCGGCAATCCTGAGAATCAGGTTCAGGTGATTCAGAACTTGCAGAAATCTTACAATCCTGATTCACTGGGAATTGTCCTGAATTTCCACCATACACATCCCTATATAGATGAATTCCCGGAATTCTTCTCCCGGGTAAAGCCCTACCTCTTTGTCGTGAATACCAACGGGATGCGGGTAAAGCTTGATGAAGATGGTGTTGCACGACCCGATCCGAAAATTCTTCCCCTGGGTGAAGGGGATCATGAAGAGGAGATGCTCGGAATTGTAAATGAGTCCGGATACGATGGGTTGATTGGTGTCATCGACCATACCAGGGGAGTCGATCCGGAATTCAACCTGAAGAAAAACCGTGAAACTCTGGTATCCATACTGGATCAGCTAAAACAACAATAATTAAATAACAACCTGAAAATACAATCATGAAAGAACAGAAATCCTCAGCAGAGCAAATCAACATCACCCGGCGCAAATTTGTCAGGAATTCTTCTGTTGCAGTTACCGCGGCAGCAGTGAGTCCTGCGCTGTTTGCGGGGAGTTCTTCGGCCGGATCGGAGGTAATAAAGGTAGGCATCATCGGTTGCATGGGCCGTGGAGTGGGAGCAGCCATCCAGGCCATGAATGTGGACCCGAGGGTACAGGTGACAGCAATGGCCGAACTATTCGAGGAACGGATAAACAAAGGCTTGAGTACTTTGAAAGAGAAAAAGCCCGATCAAACTAAAGTGGCTAAAGAGAATATGTTTATCGGACTGGATGCCTATCAGAAGGTTATCGACTCCGGCATAGACCTGGCCATAATCGCCAATGCATCCAGGTTCCATGCGGATCATTTCGAAGCCTGTGTCGAGGCAGGGGTTCACACTTTCGTAGAGAAGCCCGCCTGTATTGATGTTCCCTCCTTTAACCAGGTGCTGAAAGCCACTGAAAAGGCCAGGGCAAAAGGTCTCTCGGTGGTGTCAGGACAAATGTGGCGTTATGATGACAAGATCGGGGAAACCGTAAAGCGCATCCATGAAGGGCAAATAGGAGATGTCCTGGCCATACAACTGACCACTAACCGAAATAATTTCGGATTGCGGAACAGGCCCGAAGGCATGGATGAGATGACCTATCAGCTCTTCAACTGGACTCATTTCAGCTACTTATCGGGAGATTTCCTGACAAAATCGCTTGTTCACCATGCCGACCTGGCCTTCTGGGTGATGAAGGAAGAACTTCCGGTGAGCGTATACGGACTGGGCGGTCGTTCTGCTCCATATGGACCGGCTCATGGTGACTGCTATGATAACAATTCCCTTGTTTTCGAATATAAGAACCGCGAAAAGATTTATGCCCAGCTTGCTCTTCAACCCAATATATACCACGAAGTCTCGGATATCGTTCTCGGCAGCAAGGGAAAAGCCTACCTTCAAAAAGGAGTGATCCAGGCAGATAGCCTCTGGCGCTACCGGGGAGAAGCAACGAATCCTTACCAAAACGAACAAAATGTACTGATTAAATCCATTATAGCTGGAACTCCGGTCAACAATGGGGTATATATGGCCAATGCAGCCCTGGCAGGAGCTATTGCACAGATTGCGGTTTATACCGGCAAGAAAATGATTTGGGAGGAATTCATGGAAACCGGACATGTCTTTGGTCCGGCTTCGGCCGATATCAGTTTCGAAGGCACCCCTCCCCTTCAGCCCCGGCCCGATGGTAATTATGATGTTCCTGTTCCGGGTGTATTTAAGCTGAAAGGATAATGGAAAGAAGGTTCAGGTGGTTCAGGCGGATGCTGCTTTTACTCGGGCTCTGCTGTGCGGTGGGACTGACGGTCGTGTTGTTATTGCAGGATGACGCGGACTCAACGACCGGTCTGGACGATCTGAAGATAAACAAGGCTGAAAAAAGGGTTCCGTTTAAGGATGAAGAGGATCAAATGGAAATGGAAATGGATGCGGGCAACACAACAATAGGCTGGATCGCCCGGAAAACCATCGCAGGAAAAGAGACCAATGTTTCGGGAGGATGGAAAGGCTTGCTTGGCAGCAAGCTGTATGGAGAGGTAGTAGTTTCTTCAGACAACCGGATCCTGAAAGTTGTAGCCAGTATCGATTTCGCTTCACTGTGGACAGAACATGAGATCCTGACCAGGATGCTGATTAAAAATGGCTTTTTCAATACGGAAGAGCATCCCCGGATCATGTTTGCCAGTACCTCCATTGAGGCTGTTAGCAACGAATTTGCCAGACTGGAAGGTGCCACCCATAAGATCACCGGTAATCTCGAACTGAACGGGATCACCCATTCGGTTACCTTTCCTGCCCGAATTGAAGACAGGGAGGATACAATCCTGGTCCATTCTGCCTTTAATCTCAACAGGAAGGACTTTGATGTGGTACTTACGAATCCTCCCGCAGGTGTCATGCTAGGAGATGAGGCCATTGATGATAAGTTGGCTGTGATACTGGATGTGGTACTGCCGGTCGCAGATGGCACTTATCTGGCAGAGGAGGCCAGTGCCGGTAAACCTGAACCACAGGCGCCTGAACCTGTGGAGGAAACAGAAAGCGAAGCACATGCACCGGTAGCAGCAGAAAATGAAGCACCTGCGCAGGCAGTGCCGGACATAAAGGCCCTGCCCGCCTCTTACACCGAAACCATCCCCTACTCCCAGGTGGATTTCCAGATGGTACTGGTTCCCGGGGATCCGGACAGGAACCTCCCTGAATTCTACCTGGGGATCCATGAGGTTACCTGGGATGAGTTTATGCCCTGGGCCATACAGTCGGACGTGGATTCAGAAATTGAAAAGGGAGAGAACAGGGCCATGAAACTGCGTCCCAGTCAGCCCTGGGGACAGGTTACCCGCGGTTTTGGTGAACATGGATTTCCTGCCCTGAGCATGAGCCGGCTTGCAGCTAGGAAATATTGTAGCTGGCTGTCCGTACAGACCGGGAAGACCTATCGCCTTCCTTCCGAAGAGGAGTGGGAGCACACATATCGTGCAGGAGGGAACCGGCTCGACACCCTGCTGTCTGTGGATGAGGCAAATGCCGTTGCTGTATACTACGAGAATTGTTTTAACGAGGAGATGCTACTGGATGCCACTAGGGCTGTGGGTTCCAAACAGGCCAATGCACTGGGGATCTTTGACATGGCCGGAAACGTCTGTGAATGGGTCATCCCGGAGGATCTGGGTCGGGTGGCCAGGGGAGGACATTTTATGAGCGACCGGGATGAACTCAGGGTCGGACGCCACATTGAAGACCCCGATAAATGGAACATGAGCTATCCCAACGAGCCCAAAAGCATATGGTGGTTTGTGGATGCCAAATGGATAGGATTCAGGGTGGTATGTGAAGCCGGCTCAGTCATTAACCAAATCAGCGCGAATTGAACATGAATGGATACAGTAATCGTCGATCATTTGTAAGGAGGTCCGGGGCCCTTTTATTGGGGACTTTACTTTATCCTGGGACAACATTGCTTGCCAGTGAAAGGCTCCAGCGGATCGAGGTCACCCGCTTCCACATGAACATGCTGGTAAGGATTACAGCCTATGTGGAGAACAGGGAACAGGGCCTACAGACAATAAGGGAAGCATTCAGGGAAATTCTCCGCTTCGAAAAGACCTTTTCGGCTTTTGATCCGAAAAGCGAGCTCAATCTCATGTGTGCCACCGCGGTCCAAACACCGACTGAGGTAAGCACGGAACTGTTCGATGTGCTATTCACTGCACAAAGCCTGGCCCGGGAATCAAAGGGAGCCTTTGATACAACGGCCGGACCGATTCTGGAACTCTGGCGAACGGCACGCCAGACCGGGATACTGCCGGAGCAAAAGGAGATTGAGGCCAGACTGGAATACTGCGGTTATGAGAACATGGAACTGGATCCGGATGGAAAAACAGTGAGCCTTCTTAGGGACAAGATGCAAATCGACCTGGGGGCAATTGCCAAGGGCTATATTGGAGACAGGATCATCCACTTTCTGAAAATGAATGGAATCTCAAGTGCCGTCTACCACACCGGTGGCGATATAGTTGCCGGGAGTGCTCCTCCTGATGCGGACGGCTGGACCGTCGAAATGCCCGGCAAATCAGGATCACGGACTATATGCAACGAGGCCCTGAGTATCTCGGGAGATATTTATCAGCACCTGGATCTGGAGGGCAAACGCTACAGCCATGTAATTGACCCACGGACCGGACAGGCACTGACAGGAAGTGCCCCATGTATCTGCCAGGCCCCTAAAGGTATGATGGCAGATGCCAAAGCAAGCCTGCAATCCATACAGCAGAAAAACAATACATCTCATGCGAACACTTAGAAAAACAACTATTTGGCTGTTAATCAGCCTTTTTGCAGGCTGCAACAGCGGACAAATACAGGAATCCACACCCAATATCGTATTCATCCTGGTTGATGATCTGGGATATACCGATGTGGGTTATATAAATTTAAAGGACGGGGTCCAGACTCCCAACATTGACAAGCTGGCATTAAGCGGCATGGTCTTTAGCGATGCCTATGCTGCCTGTCCGGTATGCTCTCCCACAAGAGCCAGCATTCTCACAGGAAAGTATCCTGCCACCTTAAAACTCACCAACCATATCCCGGGAAGGGGTATGGAATCATATTTTGAACTAGTAAATAAAGGCAGGGAGTTTAAGGACGCAGTATATCTGGATCATTTACCTGTAGAGGAGATAACCATAGCCGAAGCACTCAAGGAACAGGGATATGCAACCGGGTTTATCGGAAAATGGCATTTGGCCGGAGAAGGATCCATTCATACCAGCGACGGGATTGTGAATGCCAGCTATCATCCGGAATATCAAGGTTTTGATGTAAATATTGCCGGTTGCGCTTACGGTCAGCCCGCAAGTTACTTCTCTCCTTACAGGAACGGGACCCTTCCAGACGGGGAAGATGGTGAATACCTGACTGACAGGCTTGGGGATGAGGCGGTAAGATTTATCACTGAAAACAAGGAACAGCCCTTTTTTCTGAACCTGTCAACCTATACGGTTCATACGCCTTTAAGGGCTCCTGAGGAAACCATCGAGAAATACAATGGCAACACCTACTTTGCCATGATAGAAGAGCTGGACCAGAATGTGGGGAAAATAATGACTTGCCTGGAAGAACTGGACCTGATCGAAAATACCTTAGTCATCTTTTATTCCGACAATGGCGGATTATTTGACAATACTCCCCTCCACGGAATAAAAAGCTCTTTGAATGAAGGAGGTATCAGGGTTCCCCTGATCATCTCATGGCCCGGAAAAATCATTGCTGGATCAAGCTGTGAAGAGGCGGTAACCTCGGTGGACTTCTTCCCTACCCTGCTGGAACTGGCGGATGCCTCACCGGAATCCTACCCAGGCCTCGAGGGTATCAGTATGATGCCTTTATTACTGGGGAACGGTGACTTCCCCGAACGGGCAATTTATTGGCATTTCCCTCATAACCGGGGTAATAATCTATCCATGGGAGCAGCTATTCGTGAGGGGGAATGGAAACTGGTAAGAAGGTTTGATACGGAAGAACTATTCCTGTATAACCTGGAAGAAGACCTGGGAGAGGAAAGAAATCTTTTCCTGGAATATCCCGAAAAAACCGAAGACCTCTTAGAAAAGTTAGAAAAATGGCAAGAAGAGGTTGGCGCTGTGATGCCGGAGAAAAATAACTAAACAAAAAAAACCTATGACCGCCAAATTCGGTTGCTCAAGTTAGTTCGTTGTTCTTAACAAGCAACTTCAATGGGGTGAAATTTCTCAATTGTTTTTTTATTTTGACAGGCATAACCAACTCCAAATCCTCCTTTTCATAAGGCAACTGCTTACCCTCAATATCTAATTTTGCAAATTCCCCGGCAAGCTTTGATTCATCCCTCAGCAAGTTGCTGATATATATTTGATTCGACAGATTCTCTATCAGTGCAATCTCCTCTGGTAAATATATTAAATCTTTGTTCACCTTTGAGTTTCCATGTAAGCGCCTCAACATTTGTTTCA